>PDWI01006495.1_pt1 | contig 14628 bp, 19 predicted proteins | sample 1430891 | NCBI WGS metagenome assembly PDWI01 (sample SAMN01162508, study PRJNA174530) | Oral metagenome, whole genome shotgun sequencing project. | biome: Marine environment; feature: Marine mammal; material: Swab sample of the gingival sulcus; isolation source: swab sample of gingival sulcus... | reverse complement strand
GCCCTGAACATCTTTAACAGAATTTACTTTTTTAGATATTAGAGTTTTACTTTTATAGGCTTGCTTTTTCTTTCTATTTGGTTTTAGTTTAAAACTAATTTCATTAGTGTTTTGTTTTTTGTCATTCTCCCACAGCCCTTTGTTGTCTTTGAAGAAATATAAGTCTTTCAACTTATCTTTATTGCTATTTACATACTTCAATCTCTTTGCATCAATGCCTTTAACTTTATATTTATTTGGTATTTTACCAGTCTTTAAATACTTTTTAAATTCCGCTTTAGGAAGCAATTTAGATTTGGTGTAACAAAAGCAACTTGGGTGAAATCCAGTAAATACATAATTACTTGGGTAATCGCCTACAAGCTCATCACATATATCCATTTTAGGGTGAGAGTGAGATAGGCATACAGTAACACCAACAACGAATGGCATACGTTTACGCCTATCTACGTCAGCTATTCTGTAACCGATATTAATCTCATTTCTCGCCAACCGCAAAGCATTCTTATAACTGCTTCTATATATCCCTTGCCCTGGGCGGTAGTTTCTTGCGGGGTTGCTCAAAATAAGTTTTCCATTTTCATCTCGAATACGCCTAAAACGCCTATTAGGATCTTTTAAATATTTTTTCAAATCGCCAGCTAATTCCGCGGCACTTCGCCCGTTAGCTAATCCTTCTTTCAGAAATAAATCTATTTGCTCTTGAGATTGCTTTGTTGTATTCCAAACACGCTCTGATAACTTCTTATCTCTGCCGTATTTTATATAATTGTCAATTAGGGTGGTATTTCTATACGTCATCGACGCGGATAGATCACTAGGTATCGCCATTCCTTTAGTGTATGACGAAACTAATTCATCGCTGTGTTTGTTGGATAGCTCCCAACCTCTCACTATTTGGTTTTCGATGTGCTTAGTTAATCTGATGTTGTGCCTTTTCAGCACATCTTTTAATTCTGCTCTTGCTTTCTCATTCCCCTTCCAAACACTTTTACCGCTATATTGCTTATATTTCTTTAATATAGGAGCCAATTCTTTAGATAACAAAGAATATAATCGGTCAAGATGCCATTCCTGACCAATTATCATCTTCATTAGCTCCTTATGTTCTTTAGGTGTCATTTAAAGTTTTCTTGTTATTGCTTGTATTCATGCCATTTATCGGGCATGTATTTCAGTCTTATCGCTTTTATAGTCTCCCTTCCTTCTATTATAGCTCTCACTATTCTGTGGTTACCGTTCGCAATTTGCCCTAAGTCATCCAATATAATAGGATAGTCAAGGTTGCACCTCTCAACTCTTAAGCATTGCCAAATGAAGTCATCCAAGCAAGAAATAGTAAATGGTAGATTGCTTAAATCTATTCCTATCAACGGAAAATCGAACGGCTTGCATTCTTGTTTTTCAGCTGCATTAATTAAATCTATTTGGTACCATGCCTTTTCTCCCCTAATATATCTCTCGTTGCTTAAATCAACATCTTCATATTCTAATCTTTGCATTTCTAATCTATATTAAAGCTCTCGTTTACTTTCATTCTCTCTTGCATTATTCTTGCAACTTCCGCTTCCTTGTCTTTCACTAAAGGATTTAAGTCTATCGCCGTTCTGACAGAAATAGCACCTAAGCCAAATAAATCTCCAAGTAACTTAAGATAGCTCTCATCGCTCTTTGGTAAGATAGAATTAAACTTAACCGAATAAGTTGTGTTTTCGATTTCCTCTAATGATAACCCATTGTATGGAGGTATTCTTTTTTCTACGAGATAAGCCAAGCCTCCTTTAATTACATTAATACAACGGTCGATCACAACCTCGTAGTCAGGTTCCGCGAATCGTGCCTTTAAAATTGCAGCCTGATACATTAGCTCCATTGCTTCATTAGAGATATTACCTATTCCTTTCACGCTTTCAAAGTTGGCGTTAATGGTTTGCGTTTGTTCGTAAATAATACTCTTGAGAGTTTTCATCTCAAGCTCAATAGCAGCAACAGCATTAGGTGCGGAAATAATATCCACATCTCCACGAACCACATTACCATGCTCTGTTTCAGCTATTTCTAATTTAATAAATCGAGGATCTTTATTATCCTTGGCAACTTTACCCACCACCTTGTATTTAGGCGATCCAAATTCATCATTAATATCTGCCTGAACAGATAGAAGCACCTCGTAGCGGTCGATAGCCCATTTAACATTATGCCATTCTACCTCATCCTGCTGCAAGAACACAACGGGTATTTTACCGAAAGGATTAATTTCTTCTTTTATCAGCTTCCAACCGTCGGAGTTTTCTAACACATAAGTAACCTCATCAGTAAATAGGTGCATTCTATCTTTCTTGTTGTACTTGTATTTCCAACCAAATGCGGTCAAATCGCCGTATTCGTCAAAATAAGGCAACAATAAGCCTTTTTCAAAACTCAACAATTTAGATTTAATCTCGTTACGCTCGTTAAAGTAAAACACAATCGCAGCAATCTTTTCGGATTTTACAATCTTAGCAAAGTCTATTAATTTTGATTCCATTCTATTTTTTTGCCAAATCTTTTTGATTGATCCCGACACGTCGTTCTCTTCACTTGGCTGTAGAGTAGGTGGATTTCCTAACAAATATGCAACAGCGGTTACGACGATGTCTTGACAGAAAGGCACAGATGCTTTATTAATTACTTTAAGTTCTCCATCATCCTTTTTCTTTTCACGTCTGCCTGATTGGGTCAAACGCAATTTTCTATCTCCATGATATTCCTTGTATCCGTCTTCAACACCTTCAACAGCTAAATTCTCTAATCTTTTAGCTAATTCTAAAATATTGTCTTTTTCTCCCATATTAAAATAATCCTAAGTTGCTTGCATCTCCTGTTTCAAATATTTGCCTGCGTGGCTTTAAGTCAAAATAAGCACGCATTAATAACAAATCCCTCCAGTCTGGCGACCTCCCTAAATCTTCCTTTACCTTGGCTTTTTTAACCACCGCTAATTTGTTTGCTATTTGAGGATTTCGCTCAATACTTGCAACCTCCTCAATTATCATTTCTCTATCGCTTGGGGAAACATCAGCACTAATATTAATCGCATTCTCGTTTATCTTTTCCGCCAACTTAAATAAGCATTGTGTTTGTAGATTTTCATAAGTAGGAACTTCCTGTTTATTTTGGCTCACTACCTCTTTGAAAGGCTTGGCGTTATTTACGAATCCGCAAATTCCGCAGTTATCTACAACACCACCACCAACACCATCCTCATCAGCTACGCATTTGTTTTTCGCAATCTGATATTTAACCCGTAAAGCCTCGATACACGCTTGTATTTCTGTTGTTTTACTTATATCAAAACTTTTAACTTCGATTAAATCCCAATCATCCCAAGCACCTATTCTTGCCTTATCACTTCCAAATCGAGCAATGTCAGCTGTTATATACCTGTTGCCAGTTCTAACAATATGATTGTTTTCGAAAACAGCTACTATGTCATCATAACCACATAGGGCATAAGGGTTGTCGTCGTAATCCCAATTACCTTTCAATAACCTTTCTCTTTTGGCTTTATCTTTAGTTCTTTTTAATCTTTCAATATAACCGCTCTCTATAAAAGGGTTATCCTGAACGAATGCTTGAAGAAACTTTTTAAGTATTCCCAAAGCTCCTTTTTTAAAAGGCTTGTAAAATTCAGCATATAACCAGTTCTTTTTAGGATTACATGTAATAAATAACTTGGCAACAATATTGTATTTGTCGTTATAATGCCTGCCGATACGTGTCTTCAAAACATCATAAGCTCCAAAATTAATTTCTCCACCTTCTTCTACCCATCCCCCTGTGTATTCTGTACTTCCAAATCTTTCATATAATGGATCTGACGGCTTATACTTTAATTCTAATAAATCGATGCGACTGCCATTTTTAAAAAGAATAAAGTTTTTTTGCCCATTATATCTAAATAACCACTCTGCACCATAAGCCTTTGCTACTTTAAAGAAAGTTACCAGTGTACTCTCAGTAATCCTCTTTAATTCCTCTCTGCCAATAAACCATTTTGTACCAGGATAACACAAGCACATAAATAAAAGCCAAGCACAACCAGTCCAAGACTTGGCACCGCCTGCGGCACCCCCATAGGTAAACTCTTCCGTTTTATTATCCGTTAGTATTTGTAGAGCTTCTTCTTGCTTCTTATGCTTTTTTCCCTTGAGTACCGTAATGAAGTCGAAACACCCTCTCCGAAATAACTCAATGGCTACATCAATAGGATTTATATCAATCTTTAACTCTTGCATCCCAAAGTTGTATTAGTGTTTTTTCGTCTAATTGATTTAGATTTATCTGTGATTGCTTTTGCTCATTGTCTTTTTCATAGAAGCCTATATGTCTTGCTATCATTTCCATTGCTTTTTCCTTTGAAACAAATTGAAGCTCCACCACCTCTTCTATCATTTCATCACCTATTACTCTCTTTGTTTTTTTGTATTTCGTGATTAATCGCTTTACGTCATCGGGTAAACTCTTTACTCCTTCGGAAGATAACCCTATTGTTTGCGTAATATCAGAGAAAGCCCAATTGTAAAGTTCTTTCAAAATATCTAGTTGAGTTATCTTTAATTCCTCTGCTCTTTGTTTTTTTATATGCTTAATATAGTCTTGAACCTTAACATTACTTAACAATCTGCTGGCTTGCTGCTCTGCTGCTTTTGAACTGTACCCAGCCCTGATAGCTGCTTGGGTTGCATTCAAATCAACTATATACTCTTCGCAAAACCTCTTTTGTTTTGGCGTTAAACTTTTATTTTCTTTTCTTTTTTCCATTGATAAAAAAAAGAGGCATAACACAAGATCTTCCTTGCATTACACCTCTCAATTAGGCATTCTTAAATTTATAAGCACAAACTACTTATGCAAAAGTAATAAAAATATTCTATCAAAAATAAAAACACTATCAATTTTATCTATATTGTTAAAAATAAGAAAGACGACAGTATTTTGTCGCCTTTTATATTTTTAAGATAATTTATTCTTGTGATTTTTAATTAGCCAGTCAGTCATCTCTCTTATGCTTAGGGCGATTTCGGAAACACTTAATTTTAAGTCTTCTAAATCTGACGCCTCTTGAGTCTGATTAAACAGTTTATCCTTCCAAACAATCATTATTTTGGTATTCTTATCAAAGCACACCCAATGATCTGGTTTATTTGATTGCCTCAATAAGTATTTGTCATCTTCTATTATTCCCTGTTTTTCTTTGGGAATAAATTTCTCGATATAGGTTTGCGACTTATACCACCTCCAAGCTCTTTTAATAATACTTCTTATGTGGCTGAAATCTTGAATGTCATCAAAATTAAAAGGAGCCGTTGCCTCGTCTACCACTAACGCAAAAGTGTTACCTCTAAATTGAAATAGCTCGTAAACATCTCCGAATTTATCATACTTATGATTATCGTTCTTAATAACCAACATCTTAAATGATGGCTCTAAATTGTGAATTACATAAGTAGCACCGTTAGATGCTACTTTTTCTATTTCAAATTTTTTCATGTTTTTATCTCTAAAATTTTACGTTTTCTATCAAATGTGGGTCTGCACACAAATCAACAACTCTCATTTCCAAATCAGTCATAGATCCAGTAGGATATACATGTGCTGAGAATCTATATTTAACACCATTAAAAGAATAATATCTGCTTTCAGATTTTGAAGAACGCACACAATCTATATTTTGAGCTTTTAAATACTCTTCAAAAGCTATTATTTTAGTTTTAAGCGACTGAAAAGCACTGATGTCAGAAAGCCAAATATTAAATGCTTCTTCCCAAGACACATCTCCATAAGTCCTATAAAAATTAGCATTTTTTGTTTCGCAATCTCTATTTTTACTATTGTTTGCTTTAAAGATATTAAAATATTTAGCTGTATTGAAGTTTTTCATCTTTTTAATCCTCTATTATCACATCGGGTTTCGGTTTTAATTGTTTTGTTTAACACTACAAATATACAACACTCTGTTGTACTACGCAAATATTTTAATGTTTTTTTTGTTATTTATTTTCATTAAAAATAAATCATTTTGTTTTACTATTGCTTGATTTTTCCGACTTCTGTGTTTACTTTTACTTTATGAAACTAAGAGTAAAACAAATCGCAAAACTAAAAGGAATAACGCTAAGATCCATCGCAAAAGAAATAGGGGTACACCATCAGGCAATCACTAATTATAATAATGGATCTAGGTCTCCAAACACAGAAAAACTTCAGCAGATAGCGGCAGTATTGGACTGCCCAGTACACCAGTTGCTTGAAGCCCCAGATGGCTTTGCTCATTTTGAGGATAGTGAAACTGGGGAGTGGTTCGGAATCAGAAAAAAAGAATAAAAAATGAATAAGACCTTTAATTTATTTCAAAAGAAAGAATTTAAGTTTGAATTAATAGAGGGTGTTCCTTTTAACTCACGTCGCAAGGAATGCTATGACAATGCACTTGTTGATATTCAACATATAACAGTAATAGTGGATGACAAAATAGATCTTCACTGCTTTCGCCTTTCTTATAGAAATGAGAAATACTTAGACCCAGATTTAGATGATCATATTGACAATCTAAAGTTTGTCAAATCCCTAAAACTTCCTTGGGAAATAAAGCCTGGACCAATCAAAGAAGTCGCAGGTCTTGATGTATTTTATGAAAAAGAAAGTATTTACTCTTGGAATTTAGATTTTGAATATCTGTACGAAGCGGAGTGGAATGGAAAGCCTTACTGGGTATATGACAAGTTCGGCAAAGATTATGGTGGTACTGGGGTTGAATTTTATGTTTGTCCTGCGGGCTATGTATTCGATAATATTCATTCCTATTTTCACTATTGCTATACTGGTGATTTTATAGGTAAAGACTTCACTATTTATACGTTGGAAACATATAACCAAGAAAGGGATGAAGTAGATACTTTTGGATTTTGTATAACGAAGGGTTATGATTTTGCTATAGCCTTAGAAGGTGGTTTTTTTGACCCGAATGACATCGAGGCAGCGTTAAGATCCATTAAGAATTTTGAAGATGATGATGAAGTTTGGAATGTCAAACCTAGATATTACTATCCCGCAGCAAATCAAATAAGCGAACACCTTGCACATTTAAAAAATGATAAAAATGTTGTTAAATACAAACGAATAGGTAATTCTTGTTCTTTTAATGTAGAATTAATAAATGGAGAAATTTTAAAATATGCTGCATTAAGAGGATGTGAAGATATTGGACTGGAAGGCGAATTCTTTTTTCTTAAAAGGCTATGTCTTCCTTATGTTCCTTGCATAAAGCAGACCGAAGAATTTATTGCTTCCTTAGCTAGGGAGTAAAAAAACTTATGCCTTGTTTTATATGTGTTTAAATCACAACGGGAAGTGTGCTTACTGCAGTGAGCCACTTCCCGTTGTACTTTAACCTTACTTGTTCTCTTAGTTGCTTTTTGGTCATGATTAATTACTTGTCAATTCAAACAAGAAATTGACTAACTCTTCCGACTGGTCTTTAAGATGCGGTTTTGATAAATCCCATCTAACCTCGTTTTTACATGTTTTAAGTCTAAAATCCTTTCCGTAGAACAAGGATATATCCAAAGAGTCATTAATCTTCTTATCCTTGACTTCTACATCTGATAGCCATTCGATAACGTCGGCAAACTGGGGTTCTTTCCCGATGATTTTTACAATATCTCCTTGGGATAATTCAACTATTTCTAAAAACTCATTTATAGCGTAATAAATAGCTTTTTCTCCTGTGAAATCGCAATATATTATTTCCCATCTCCCTGTGTGTTCGGCATCTACCAAACACCCCTTTTCAAGTTCCATAAGCCGAGGCAGCTTCACTCTAATATCGGCAGTTACTTTCTTTAGTTTTTCTTCGTGTGTCATATTCTTATTGCTTATTAATGGTTATTTCAAAATATGTGAAATTGTATGATTTATTGTTTTTGCAAACAATTCCAAATGTGTTATTTGAAATTTGATTTATATGCTCGTAATATCTTCCAAAAATCGATCCTATTAAAATCCTATTATCTAAACTCGTTTCTAATTCACAATGAGACTTGCAATAGGGATATTTAATCGAAGACCGCTGAATATCGCCTTGTTTAATCACAGTTGAACCGTTAGACCATTTATTTTTACCAACCTCCCTAAAATCATGTTTAAATATCGAATTAAATACTATATCGTCTCTGTATTTCTTTCTGCGGACATTTGCCTCCTTTTTTAATATCAAGATCTCAAAATCTTGATAATTCTCATAAACAATACCGCCTCTTTCGTAATATTCCTCTACGAGCTCCTTTAAGAGTTTTTCGTTTATGTATTGATAGTGGAAAACACAACAATCCATAAGATTTTCGTAAGTATTTGACGCTATTACAGTTTTATTATCTGTTGATGATTTCGTAAAATCCTCATTGAATATATAAGCCAATTCTTCATTAAAGGAAACTATGCCAACAATAGCTAAGCGTTTAACTACTCTATATGAAGTCAAATACCTATTACGCTTTGTTTTAAAAATATCTTCTGCCCTTTTTTTAGTTAAATATTTCTCACTTACCAATGTTTCTATCATGTCGTCAAACACTCCCACAACAGCATAATTGTTACATATAATACTGTTTGCAATTTCTTCATGTGTCATACTCTGTATTTTATAAGTTTTTTGCAAAATGGGTAAATTCATTACCTATTATGACACAAGCCACTACAACCATTCCCCATATTCGAGCTAATTCAGTAAAATCTCCAATATCTAGGGACGCAAACGCATAAGCCTGCATTAGATAAATAATTACCGCAACAGCGGCATATTTTGCTATTCTTTTTCTCATAATTCTATTTCTTTTATTCATTAATCAATATCGAAAATTCCTCTTCATTAAAAGAAAACTTATTCACACCGATAAGCTCAACGCCTACGCTCCCATCTAGGCAGATTAACCCTTCTTCGTTGTCGAAATAATCATTAACACCAGATATATTTAAGTTTTGGCTTAACACGAGAATAAAGATTTCTACCGTATATTTCTTCAATAACTCCTCTATTGGATTATTCTCTTTGTCGTAATCCCACGTAAAGAAATCTAGTAACAACTGAGCGTCCTTTTTTTTGAACTTCTCCGTATCGACAACAAAAGATGCCATAGCACCAGTGTCTCGGTAATATAAATTGTATTTCTTTTTCATAATCTTATCTTTATCGTATTAATATAATACATTCTCTTGATCAACTCCTTCTACTATCTGTGTATTATCAGTACCCATGTAGTGCAAAAGGTTGCCTATTCGTAGTTCTTCTTTTGGTATCATATTAAACGCATTTTATTTTGCTCATCAAGGGAGCACTTAAACCTCTTTCGAGACAAATATTTCTTATCATTCCCCACGCTACTATTCTTTGAGAGGCACTAACCTCTATATCTTCATAGACATAGGTCTTTTTATTGCCATCTTTCTGAGGCTTCTCTTTTATCTTAATATCGCTCGCCTTGATGAAAGCCCCATTTACCCATTGCCCTTTTCGGTCTTTAATATTGCTGTAAGCAACATCTATACATTCTCCTAATGTCGTGTTTTGCAATTCCGCTATTTCACTTAAAATAGTAAACATTGTATCAATTTGATTGCCTTGCTCTTCTGCTTCCTCCAACAAGAAAGCTGCAATAGCTCCAACCCTGTACATTAAATTATTAAAGAGAGAGTGAACATCATCTCCAAATGTAAACCATGGCTGTGTTTCTATTTCCCGATTACCGTAATATATGCGGTTCATAATAATTAAAACCACTGCAATATCCCCAATATCATCTTTAACATCTTGACCTCTGACTAAATGTTTTGCCAATTCGCCTACCTCTTCAACGAGTTTTTTAAATTGCATTTCGGGCGTTGCTCCATCTTTGCCAAAGAAATTTCTATCTTCTGCCCACTTTTCTATTTTCTTAATTGTTTTCATGTTTCAGCTTTTCAATTTCCAATTTCAACACTTCTTTCTTTAACTCTAACAGCTCTTTCTCTTTACATCTTGGTATTATCATTTCCACAATGCAACCAGCTAATACAATTGTTATAAATACTGCTAGTAACAATAGGATATTACTTCTTGTTTCGCTCTTGTTTTTCATTTCTGTTTATTTTACTCTCTTCTTCTATCTCTGCCTTTTAATTCAAAATAATTACATGCTTCATGGAGTCTAGAAACAACTCTATCTCCGTATCTGTCAATAAATATTTCATGATTAAAGGGCACATTTGATGTTATTATTGTTATTTTATCTTTTCTATCTCCTCTGTGTTCTAGTATTTTCTGCATGACATTTAGCCTATTCCCCATAAACAAAGACTCTAACGGCTCACTATCACTACACAAATCATCAAAACAGACTATTCTTGTATTTTCATATATGCTCAAATTTCCATTCAGGGAATACTCCGTACAGATGTCATCTGTTCTACAACAATTAAAATACATATACCCTTTTTGGGATCCGAAGCCGCTACAAACTCCCGCTTCTTTTGCTATTTCGGATAGTATTTCTACCGCCCAACTCTTACCAGAACCAGTATTGCCCGCGATAAATAAGCCCGCATCTTTTCTGCCTCTTTTTATCTTTTTCGACTCGATGTCAATACATTTAAAGTCTTGACCTAAAAGCCATTTTATAATATTTTCATAAACGAATTTATTTTCATCGTCAATTGTGAATTTTTTATTTCTTGCTTTGCCTATTATCAAACAAGCCTTTAAAAAATCCTTTGAATCAACATCATAAGTCATCCTGTGGACTTTCTTTTTGTTTTGTCTGTTTATAATTTTGTTATAAAAACTATTTATTGACTCCATATATCGTTCGCCCTTTTATTGTTTTTTTGGTTACTGCTATTGTTTCTAGTTTTAAGCCACTTTTGGTAATCTCCATCTGTGTTTGAAAATATCAAACCTTGATAATTGCCTTCAATAGCTCTATTTATCAATTCTATTGCAAAATCTACATGATATTTCGATAGTCGCTCTAGTGTTTTCTGAATAGAAGTGTTAGGCTTTTTCTTCCACTTAGGCATCTCTAGCAAATCACCCCAAGCATCTAAAAACCTTTTTTCAGAAAAAGGCATCGTCAAAACCTTTTCTTTACTTTTTTCTCCTTTCCTTTTATTTCTATTTCCTTTACTTTGTGGTTTAATGTCTGCATTAATGTTTTTTGAATCATCATTAATGTTTACATTAACCCTCTTGGGAGTGTCATTACTGTTGTCATTAACTTTTTTTAAGACCCAGTATCTTGAAATATCAATATCTTTTCGTCTTTTAACAGCTTCCAAATAACGTTGTTGTATACTTTTACTTGTTAATACATTATACTCACAAAATATCTCCCCATTAAAGAAGTTATATTCCACAAGTTTTTTAACAACTTCATCAACAAGCCCACCAGATAAACCACCGAGTCTTGCCAATTTGTTTTTTAATAGCCCCGAGTACTCCACGAAATATCCGTTTCGATATATCTCACAAAGTAGCCGTAGCACGATTATCTCGCCTTTCACAGCGAACTCCCCCGAGATAGCCAACATCTTTTCATTTTCTAAGAAATCAACGTCCAAAGGGAAATAATCTAATCCTTGCTTATTTGGTCTTGCCATTATTGATTTACTTCTTGTTTTATATTGTTAAATAAATTTAACTCTTCGTACTTTTCATATGTACCTAAAGCACAATCTAAAATGTATTTGCCTGTTTCCGGGTGTACCATATTTCTAAGCATTTTCATCTTAGTATTTTCCCCTTTCGGATTAAATCCACTCAAGTCTATTTTGTAGAAATGCTCCAGGTCCTTTACTGTTGCTGTCTCATGATTAGGCTTTTTTGTTGGAGTGAAATTTCCTATATTGAAATTACACCACCATAAATGCCTATCTACTTTTCTTGCAGGTATCAGAGGCTCATAATAAGGTATTACATTTTCAACACACCATTTTCCTTTATGCCACTGTTTTAAAAATATGATAATCTGATAAAGCGACATTTCTGCAAATTTTGGAACAGCTCCATTTCCAACCATGGTGGTGTTCAGCCTCGAGTGTGTAGGGCAAGGAGGTGATGCCCATATAAAATCAAACTCCTTATAATGAAATCTTAAATACTCCATCGCATCACCAACTATTACTGTATCCCCCGGGTGTAAACTTTGATATATGCTAGCAGTATCCTGGTCCAGGTCCACGGCTGTAATTTGATGCTCATTTCCCCAAAGCATTCTATTGCCACCAATTCCTGCATATAAGTTCAATATTTTCATTATGCTTCCTCTTTTAGTAGTTCGGGATTTTCATAAATGTTTCCCGAAATTTCATACTCAAATTCATTAAGTATCTCTGACAAAAGGTCGCCGTCAGATTTATCTTGCCTGTAGGTATTATCTAAACACCAAGCTCCTTTATTTTCGTTCCAATAAACCTGCTGATGCGATTTGATAACACCCTCATCTGTGTCGGTATAATCGCTTAAGATGTCTCCATTGAATATCATCTTTCCGTTTCTGTCTTTAAACCCTGTGAATTGACCAATGGAATAGCTATATACTTCTTTCCCCTTTCTTAAGGCTTCGCCTTGCCTTTGAGGGTGAATGCAGAATTTTGAGCGGTTATACATAAAACTACTCGTAAGATCTCCATACACCCATTTGTGGGAGCCAATTTCTAGTCCTCTGAATTTTATTCCTCTCATTTGATTAAGTTTTAATATTTCAAATAGCTTCTTCCATTAAGTCAAATAATGTTGGCATATTTATTTTTTCATTCATGGATTTCACATAAAACAAACCATCCTTGTAGTATTCTGTATTTAATTCTATGCTTATTCCTTTTCTGCCCATCTCAAGAGCTTTATATGGTGTAGAAAACAACCCTCCGAAAGGATCTAAAACAATGTCTCCTCTATTACTAAATCGGTTAATTACCCGTTCTATAACATCTAACTGAAGTGGGCATATATGCTTCTCCTTTTTAGAATTGGTTTGCTTAGCATTTAGCGTCTTTGTTCTACTTATGTCATCCCAAACAAACTCGCTGTTAGAAATTGGTGGAACGGTCATGAATTTGCGGCTTAATTTTCCATTTTCATCTAATGCTTTGCTTAACTTCTTGTGTTCCCCAAAGTCATATAGTCCGTTTCTTTGATATTCTTTCCAAATCCTTACAATGTGTTTCAAGTCATGCTTTATTAGCTCCTTAACTGGCATTAACTTATTGCCAGAACTACGCCAGTAAGCGTGTGCGTCTAGTTGCCACAAATCAACAGGATATTCAGATTTATCTTTAGATACTGGCTCATCAGCATAAGCATTATTGTTTTGGCTTGGAGCTTTGCGAAACAGTAAAATATATTCGGGCAGCCCAACGCCCATTTTAGTAGCATCTTTACATTGTTCAGACCATCCCAAACGGTAGGTTTGGTTATTTTCTGCAACAACATCAGTAGTTATAGTGATTTTACCCATTAAATAAAACCCATGCTTAACGTAATGAGCCACCGTTTGACCGCTAAAATCATCTATTGTTGTAAATGAAGTTCCGTTTTGGTAACTGTAACGAATACGATCTTTCACGTGTACTGCACATACATGTCCAGCTTTTAATACTCTTAACAAATTAGGGGTTAAAAAATCCATTTGTTTAAAAAATTCAGTATTGCCGTTGTTGTGCCCATAATCATTGTAATAATCTGAATATTCGTAATGGTCGCCGAAAGGAATAGATGTTATAATTAATCCTACTGAGTTATCGGCGATTTCGTTCTTGTCTGCAAGAATGACCGTATTATCATTATTGTAAAGTGTAGCATCGCCTATCTGCACTTTATCTCCTTGCTTAAATAACTGTCTTTCCATCTGTGATCTGATTAAATCTGTATTTAAACCGTATTCACGAACAAGAGCAATCATTTCTTTTTGTAATTGCTTGTGCTTTCCCCATTTCTGCATCAGTGTTCGCAATACGTGTTGTTCATTCTGTGTGTATATAAGATGTATGTTTACTTCCTTATTTTGACCGTATCGGTAAATTCGATGTACGGCTTGAATAAAATCGTTAAACTTATAGTCTATCCCTACGAATATTGAGTTATTACAGTAGGATTGAAAGTTACAACCGCTACCTGCGATGGTTGGTTTTGTTATTAAATACTGATAATCTCCATTAGAGAAGTCAATCAAATTCTTTTCTTTGAGGTTATTTTTCTGGCTTCCGAAAACCGAGCGGTAACCTTTTATTCTATTTTCAAGCTCTTTTCTCTCGTCTTCTAGATGGTGCCAAAAAATAAAATTATCATCATTGTTTTCAGATGCAATACTAATCGCTTTGTTAATCCTCACATTAATACTTTCTCTTTTCTCACGTGATACATCAATTAGGCTTTTAGTATTGTCTTTGAAAAGTACGGCGTTTCCGAATTTATCTTTTATCTGATATTCTGGATTGTATTCTACACAATGCTCAATTACGTTTATTTTAGGCAAATTGTAACCAGTATCATCATAGCCCAAATCACTTGGTTTATTAATGAACACTGCCCATGTGGACACCCATTGCCAAAACTCTTTA
>PDWI01006494.1_pt1 | contig 14630 bp, 5 predicted proteins | sample 1430891 | NCBI WGS metagenome assembly PDWI01 (sample SAMN01162508, study PRJNA174530) | Oral metagenome, whole genome shotgun sequencing project. | biome: Marine environment; feature: Marine mammal; material: Swab sample of the gingival sulcus; isolation source: swab sample of gingival sulcus... | reverse complement strand
GATGTGGTCTGCATGGTTAAATACCTGTTTTTCAACCCATTGCCGGGACAATTTTTCCAGGTGGCTGCTTTCCTGTCCCACCCCTGTCATGGGATCCCTGAAATCCGCCACCCAGGGCAAACCAAAAAATTTTTTCAATCCCAGTCCAATGACATGGGCAGAAGGGATGGGAGCCGTTGACAGGATCAGGTCTGGCTTTTGTTTTCGGATATGACGCACTCCGGTAAAAATCCCCGATGCAATCCAGCTCTGCCAGCGGTCGGGAATGGCTGCCCAGCCGGGATAGCGTTTCCATAGGGAAAGATGGCGGGCAGCGTCCATGGCAGGGGCCTGTATTACCCTGATGCCTTTTGGGATCTGTTTGATATTTTCCTTTCTGATCTGCACATGGGCATTGGGTTTTACCGTGAGAACCGTGATTCCCCATCCCAGTTGGGATAAATATTTGCACCAGGACGTGATTCTGTGGACACCGCTTCCTCCCTGCACCGGGGGAAACTGAAAGGCAATCATCAGAAGAGAGCCGGGGCTTTTCTGAGCAGAGCCGGTCGCAGCAGAATCTATGATCTCGGCCGTAGTTGTATCATCATGCATGGATGGTTTCTCTTTCCTGGACTTTCTGCTTGCATACCTGTTTGTATATCAGGGCATTGGTGTGTAGGTCAAGAATACAGAGAACCATCGGTTTACGGTTCCTGAACCTTCTCCCGGACATTGTTCCTCAAACGTTGTCTTCCAGTCAAATTTGTCATCAAAGGCACCGGTGGGAAAAAAATCTCCTGCATTGCTCTGATTTTTTCCGAAATAGACACGGGATCTGCCAAGATTTTTGATTCTGATCCACAGTCTTGTGTTGGCAACAACCGGAATGCCTCTGCCCGGATATTCCAGGGTAAACCATCCGGTATGATTTCCGGGATTGATGATTCCGGCATCCCAGATCAGTCGGGCATTTTTGGGGTTGGTATTGGATATTCCGCCTGCGTAAAGAGCGACGGCCGTGTCATTGTTTCCCTTGACATAAGGGCCCAGATACAGATTGATGGCGTTTATCAGGGCATTTTTCGGTATGATTCCTCCCTGGCTGATATAGGAGAAATCCCAATAGGTTGTGCTTTTGGGCATGACCTTTGTCTGCCCCCAATGGGTACCATAGGAAAGATCTATGAATTTTGCGTTGACTTCAATGGGTTCCTCCACGATATGTTCCCAAAATCCCAGTTTTGTTGCAGCCAAGTCTTGTGTTTCCCATCCTGCAAAGGATGAATTCTCATTGGGTGCTGCACTTAATTTTATGGTGTAGCCTGCTGGCAGGGAAAATATCCATCTGGAACCATCCTGGGAGACCTCTCCTTCCAATGGTGTTTCTGTACCATTTTTCGATTTTACAAGAGCTGTCATTTCTCCTGATCCGGTTCCTGTTCTATTGACAATGACCTGATACTGTGGTCGTTTTTCAAACAGGGCATGCAGGGTAAGATCCTCGTTTACACAAATTGACAGATTTCCTGAACCTGAATAGTCACCTCCTGACCATCCTGAAAAAATTGAATCCTCTGCGGCCCTGTGTTCCAATGAGATCCTGGAACCCTGATTCACCAGAAGAGGTTCTGTGGTGTGTGTGTCAATTCTGGTATTTTTGTCTGTTTTGATGATTCCTGAACCATTGCCTTCCACGATGATTTGCAGGGAACACACCTTGCAATCGGAGAAATGTGCTCTGATCTTTGTATCTTTTTCCATGGCAATGGAGCAGGGATTGTCCCGGCTGATGATTTTTCCAGATGGGTCTGTCCAATGGCTGAATCTTGCTCCAATCGGTTCTTGTGCCAAGAGCATTACCCTGCTTCCATGGTAGAATTGGTAGTTGCTTTCTGTGTCCGTATCAACAGGATGGTTGTTTGCATCCGGGATATGGGAGGTGATTTTTGCCCCGTCAATTTGGGGGATGACAATTTGTAGTTTTCTCAGGGGAATGGCATTGTATTCATAAGCTCCCACATCTATTTGGTCTTCTTTTATTTTTCGTGGCAGGCTGCTGCATTTATGCATATACATGGTGTCAGGCAGTTCTTTTACATCAGTAGTTCCTGCGTTTCGATTTGGAGAATTTTGCGAAAGGTAAAAGATGTTTCTGGAAATATCCACAAATCCCGGGTCGCCCATTTTATCTGTCGGTATGTTTTGGGTAAGATTTCCATTGATGGCCACATGGGGACTGATCCAGTTATGGGAACCTGTAATATTCTGAGGGGCCTGGTTGGTATAGCGTACCAGACTTTCCTTTGTTTTTGGCGATGCTCCGGCGCTGTAAAATATATTATTGGTTAATTGGATTGCATCTTCTCTGGTCTTGTGGGGATCAATCAATTGCAAAAATGCCCTGCAATATTTAGGCTCAGGAAAGACAAAGGTATTGTTAATAAATGATGCTACGCCCCCGTGGCGGCTTTTGCATTGGGGCCAGATATCTTTGCCTGGTTTACATTTTCCATCGACTCCTCCGCCAAAGGCGCCGATTTTTGAATAGTTCATGGCGTAGGGACTTTTGACAATGAGATTGCCCATGATAATGGCATCCTGGGGGCAGTTGAGAATATTGTTCTGCATGAAGTCAAATTCATAGTTTCCATTGTCATGGATATAGTTCCCAGACAAAATGGTAAATCGAAATCTGCTCTTATAGCCCTGGCCCCCATTGTGATGGAATTCGCTGGAAAAAACCCTGTTTATTCCTGTTCCTTCCAGATATACCCCATGCTGCTGTCCGCCTCCGCCGTAATATCCGTTGTAGGCAAATTCGCAGTTTTCAATGGTAAGATCTCCAATCCGTTTGTTTGAATGGATACCATTTCCTGCATGGTGTGCATATACGTTGATAATTTTTGTGTTGTTTGCAGGTTTCTCTTCGGAAGCCTCGATTCGTATGGCACTCCAATGGGAACCATGGCCGGTATTATCGGACAGATTGGCAATTTCGAGGTTTTTAACGGTGATGTCGCTGGATTGGAAAATGTGAATAATTCCGGTGCAATTCCAGGTATCTTCCATGAAAGATTCCACTCCGCTTCCGTCAATCATGGGGCGGGGAAAACCGTCTCCCCGTATGACAACATTGTTCACCGGTTTTTTGTATTTGTCCCAGGTTCGTACCCTTTGATAATGACGGCCGGGGCCAAGGACAATTTCATCTCCGCTTTTTGCATTGTACATGGCTTCTTGCAGGGCGTAGTGCAGCCTGCCTTTTGGATCACGAAAATCAACATATTGTTTCCATTGGCCTTTGTGAACGAGCCAGATGGAGCCTTCCGGCAGTTTGCTGGTGGAGATTATTTCAGGTTCTGGTTCCGGCAGTACGGCTGAATCCGTGTGCTGGATCACAAGCTGGGGACGCCAGTCCTTTCGTCCTTCCCTTGATATGAATACGGCAATAAGTTTTTCTGAAAGCCCAACCCGGAAAGATGCCTTGTTGTCGGACTGTGCCTTGATAAAGTCCGTGACATCAATTTCATTCCATCCCTTGCTGATCCCGTATTTGAGTGCAGTAAAATTATCGGTGGCAGGATTCCCGTTCCATATCATGGCTCTTTCATCCCAGGAATCTTCTGATACCCCGGTAACCTGAACATAGGTTTTGGGGTATTGTGCCTGAATGGATTTTTTCCAATGCCAATGGCGATTATAGAGGCGAAGGGTTGCTTTTTGGATGTTTTCAGGCTGGATTCTGGCAAGGTCAAATCGAAAATATCCGTAAGCATGCCATTTGTATTTGTCAGGACAGCCAACTTTTACCGTTCCTCCGGTATTCTGAAATCCAAATTCAATGTCATATTTCTTTTTTACGGTATCTTTGGGTCTTCTGAATCCGTCTGCTTCGGCAATGAGAATGCTGGTAGTTGTGCTGTCAGAAATTTTTGCAAGACATATTGGGGGAAACAGGAGTAATCCCATGATAAATAACAGAATACAATTTCTTAAAAATATTGAATTTATTGGCGGGGTCATATTTTTCTGGGGTGATGTAATTTTTTTCATTTCTGTCCTTCCCTTGTAATATTATCGGAAAAAGATTGGTAACATTGTACCTGAATGCCATGTCAGGTCAAGGAATGATTTGATTTTATATTAAAATTTCCGAATTTAGATCTGAATTGTCCAAGATCCTTTGGGCTGATTTGGACTAATATCTGTAACAATGTAAAAAAAATGTCACATGCCGGTTTGTTCATGTATCAGTAGAAGCGTCTTGGGTATATAGTATCTGGAAAATTTCAATATTGATAATATAATTACGAAAAAATTTATATAAGATCCTAAATTTACAGGGAAGGTTATTTTTTATGTCCCGAAAAGTTTCTGCCCCGTCCCATCCCGTTGCCGTTGTCGGTATGGGATGTATTTTTCCCGGTTCCAGTAACCTCAAGGGATTCTGGAATCTTCTTTTCAATGGAATTGATGCCGTTTCCCGGGTTCCTTCCCAAACCCATTGGAATCCTGATGCCTATTTTGATCCTGATCCTTCTCGTCCGGATCATGTGTATTGCCAGCGGGGCGGATTTTTGCCCGCAACCAATTTCAATCCCATGGAATTTGGGATCCCTCCCAACAATATGGAGGTGACGGACACAGCCCAGCTTCTGGGGCTGCATGTGGCAAAAATGGCATTGGAAGATGCAGGAATTCTTTCTGATGATCCTGTGCTGCAGGAAAAGAAAGTCAATGTGATTCTGGGTGTTACGGGCACCCAGGAGCTTGTGATCCCCTTGGGAACCCGTCTGGGATTTCCGGTATGGGAAAAGGCTCTGGACAAGGCCGGAATCACGGGCAAACAAAAGCAGGGGATTCTGGATTATATTCAAAAATCCTTTGTGCAATGGCAGGAAAATTCCTTTCCCGGACTTTTGGGAAATGTGGTGGCAGGGCGGATCGCCAATCGCCTGAATCTGTCCGGTACCAACAGCGTCAGCGATGCAGCCTGTGCAAGTTCCCTGTCTGCCGTACATACTGCCATTATGGAGCTTTCCACAGGCAGGTGTGATCTTTCCATCACAGGCGGTGTGGACACCCTGAATGATATTTTCATGCACATGTGTTTTGCCAGAACAGGGGTTTTGTCCCACACAGGAGATGCAAGGCCATTTTCCAAAGATGCCGATGGAACGGTTCTGGGCGAGGGAATCGGCATGCTTGTTCTCAAGCGTCTGGAAGATGCCCAGAGAGACAATGACCGTATTTATGCCGTGATTAAGGGAATGGGAACGTCCAGCGACGGCAGGACCTCTGGAATTTATGCCCCGGATGCAAATGGTCAGTTACAGGCTTTGACCGATGCCTATGAACGGGCAGGGGTGGAGCCTGCAAGTGTGGCTCTGGTAGAAGCCCACGGAACCGGGACCCGTGTGGGCGATAAGGTGGAATTTACGGCCCTGCATCAATGCTATGGAGACAAGGGGACAGGAATTCCCACGGCCCTTGGTTCTGTAAAATCCATGATCGGCCATACCAAGGCAGCTGCCGGAGCTGCCGGGATGATTAAGGCGATTCTGGCCCTGTACAACAAGGTGCTGCCGCCGACTTTGAAAATCAGCGAACCCGATCCTGAGCTTGCCATAGCGTCTTCCCGGTTTTATCTGAACCAGGAAGCAAAGCCCTGGGTTGCTTCTGCCCCAAGGCGTTCCGGCGTGTCTGCCTTTGGATTCGGAGGAAGCAATTTTCATGTGGTTTTGGAAGAAGCACAGGAAAAAAAATCCCATGTATCCTGGGACGGCAGCGTGCAGATTTTTGCTTTCAGCGCCTCTGAAAATTCCCGGCTGCTTGCAAAATTACGGGCATTTTCCGGGAAGATTCTTCCCGAGACCATGAAAAATTTTGATGACGGCCAGAAACAGCAATATTTAGCAAGCCTTGCCCATGAATCCCGCGGTAGTTTTTCCCACAGGGATTCTGTCAGAATTCTTGCCGTGTACCAGTCTGGGAACGATTTACCGGAACTTGTGAATCAATGCATGGAGAAGATCAGGGAACCCGGTGCAAAAAATTCCCTTTCTGCTTCCATTTTCTACGGGAAGGGAAGGCCTGAAGGAAAAATTGGATTCCTGTTCCCCGGCCAGGGTTCCCAGTATCCCAACATGGGACGGCAGATATTTTCCCTGTTCCCGGAAGCCTTGGAAATCCTGAATCTGGCCCAGGAAATTTTTGGTCAAGGCAAGGCAGTCCCGGAAATGGGCCTTGATGAATTTTTGTTCCCCCTGCCCGAATATGCCCAACCAGAAAAGGAAAAACCTTTAACCTTGCAGCATACCCAGATAGCCCAGCCTGCCATTGGAACGGTAAGTCTTGCCATGACAAGGGTGCTGGAGCGCTTTGGGCTGTTTCCTGCCATGGCCTGCGGCCATAGTTTTGGAGAACTTTCTGCCCTTGCTGGAGCAGGCTGGATTTCCCGGGAAGATTTTTTGACCCTTGCCAGAACCCGCGGTCAGCTCATGGCAGAAGCAGGTCAGCAGTCAGGAGACCCCGGCAGTATGCTTGCCATTCAGTCGGGCATTGAAAAGGTCGAAGCCTTGATTACAGAAGAACATCTGGATCTTGTCATTGCCAATCGAAATGCACCCTTGCAATGTGTGGTCTCCGGCAGAACCGAACTCATTGAAAAGGCAAAAGACCTTTGCAGACAAAGAAAGATGCGTGCAGTACAATTACCCGTTGCTGCGGCATTTCATTCTTCCCTTGTGAATCAGGCAGCAGGGCCGTTTACGGAAACGGTGAAGCAGGTTTCCATGAGGACCTCCAAAATTTCCGTGCTGTCCAATACCAAGGGAACCTTTTACCCGGACGATCTGGAAAAACAGCAGGTTTTATTGGGAAGACAGCTTGCCCATCCCGTTGATTTCATAACTAATGTGAATACCATGTATGAAAACGGCATCCGCTGTTTTGTGGAGGTGGGGCCGAAAACCGTCCTCACAGGCCTTACAAAATCCATCCTCAAGGGCAAAAAAGATATTCATGTCCTTGCCACGGATGCTTCTTCGGGCAGACAATCCGGGATCGCCGATCTTGCGAAAGTGCTTGCAGCCCTGGCTGCCAAGGGATATGAACTGGATCTTTCCCAATGGGAAGAACCTTGCCAGATGCCCAAACCCGGTAAAATGGCCATTCCTGTTTGCGGGGCAAATCCCAGGCCGGATCTGGTGGATATGGATGTGGGGCCTGTACTGCCGGAAACGCCCTCATCCAGAAAGCCCAATGAGATTGGCATTGAAAAAAAACCTGCATCTGATTCTGCATTTGATATGGAAAATCAGCATACCCAGCTACATAAAGGACATTCATCCATGAGTCATTTTTTATCTGACAATCCGTTACCGTCTGAAAATTTATCCCGGAAAAGCCACAATGGAATTTCCCAGCCTGCTTCCGTGGGTTCTTCTTCCTTACAATTACTGAAAGAGGGATTCCATGCCATGGAAAAGCTCCAGGCCCAGACGGCAAGGGCCCATGAAAAATTTCTGGAAACCCAGGCCGCTGCAAGCAGAACTCTGGGGGCTATGCTGGAACATTCCCGCATGGCGGTTACCGGGATGCCTCCTATGGCTTCGGTGCCCGTTACAGAACCAGTTGTGACACCCAAGCCTGCAATGGTGGAAAATGATGTGCCCGTGTATGCTTCTGTTTCCACGGATACCATTTCCAACGGGGCAAAGGAGGTTGAATCCTTCCTTGCTGTCCCTGAAATTCAGCCTGCCCAGGAAATCCTGGAAAATCCGTCTGCTTCTGTTGATTCCGGGATAATGGAAACCTTGAAGGAAGTCATCAGTCAGCTGACAGGTTACCCGGTTGAGATGCTGGAGCCGTCCATGAACATGGAATCCGATCTTGGCATTGATTCCATCAAAAAGGTGGAAATCCTTTCGGAGCTTGAAAAACGGGTTCCCCATACCCAGGAATTATCCCCGGATCACATGGCAACGGTTTCCACTTTGGAGGATATGTGTGCGGCTTTGGGGGAAAATGACAGTTCCAATGGGGTTGTATCAAATCCTGTCCCATCGGCCAAAATCACCACAGACAAGGCTCCTGTCCAGGGGTTCAACGGGCATTCCCATGCAGGAGCAACATCTGCGCCTTCCGGTGTGTATCCTGTACTGGTGGAGGTGGTCAGCCAACTGACAGGCTATCCCGTTGACATGCTGGAACCTTCCATGGAGCTTGACTCTGATCTGGGTGTGGATTCCATCAAGCGGGTGGAGATTTTGTCTGCCATGGAAAGACAGATCCCGGATCTTCCAAGCGTTCCACCGGATGAAATGGCAGAGGTAAAAACCCTGGAAGATATTGCCAGGGTACTTTCTCCGGATGTAAAAACTGCCTCCCACAACGGGCAGGATAAAAAAAAAATCCAAAAAAATCTGATCTGAGTCTGCCAGCAGGATCCCTGAATGATGCGGAACACTCCTTGGCCCGTCAGGAGGTTGTTCTCAAATCCTTTCCTGTCAGCGATTTTGACAGGATGCCGGGGATTCAGATTCCTTCCAATGGAATCATCTATATTACCCTGAATCCCGGGGACAGCTTCCAGAAAGATTTTGTGGGAAGTCTTGCTGGACAATATCAAGCCCTTGGATTTTCCTGCAGGACCGTTGAATACCATCCTGATGTTGACCTTGAAGATTCCATTCCCGAACTTGACCATGCCGCAGGGCTTGTGCTGGTGCAGCCGGGCATGGAGGATGGTGATTCAGAACATGCCCGTGGTTTCCTGAACTTTTCCTTTTGTCTGGTTCAAAAACATGCACAATACCTGATGGCATCGGCAAGGGAAAAGGGTGGGTTTCTTTCCAGCATTACCTTTCTGGGAGGTGGATTCGGTTTTGACAATGCCGCTTTCCCCTGTTCTGCCGTGTACGCAAGTCTTGCAGGGATTGTAAAGACGGCTTCCCATGAGTGGAAGGATGTTGTATGCAGGGCATTTGATCTCCCCTTTGATCCTGATTCCCATTCTGAAGATACTGGGAAGTTTGCCCGAAATATTTCCTGTCTTTCCATGATTCGAGGCCCTGTGGAAACGGGCATTGCCAGGGGGCAATGCTGGATTCCTGAACTTGCATCAAGGCCGATTCCTGTGAATATGGACAATGTGCAACTCAATCTTGGTTCTGATGATCTGGTGTGTATAACAGGAGGGGGAAGGGGAGTGACCGCCCAATGTGCCATTACTCTTGCCCGACAGACTTCCGCCGCCATGATTCTGCTGGGTCGTTCCAGACCGCCATTTGATCCGCCCCGCTGGAGCTGTGATACGACAGATGCCCCAACCCTGAAAAAACTCATTTTGGCCCATGAATTTTTCGATAAAAAACCATCCCCTGCCAAATTGGAAAAACGATACGGTGAACTTGTTGCCAACAGGGAAATTCTGGATACCCTGGATCAGATTCGTGGTACAGGGTCCAAAGCTGCCTATATTTCCTGTGATGTCACCGATGCAAAGGCTGTGGCAAAAGTTTTTGCCCGGATAAAAAAGGAATTTGGCCCTGTTTCTGCCATTATCCACGGGGCAGGGGTCATCCATGACAAGGAAATTCGCAACAAGAGTATGGAACAGTTTTCCCGTGTGGTTTCAACCAAGGTGGATGGGCTGTTTTCCCTGATTCGAGCAGCTGAAGAATTTCCCTTGAAGTATCTGGTGTTGTTTTCTTCTGTTGCTGCAAGAACCGGAAATGTCGGGCAATGTGACTATGCTGCTGCCAATGAGATTTTGAACAAAGTGGCCTGGGATTATGGAAGAAAGCATCCTGATTGTGCAACCCTTGCCGTTAACTGGGGGCCCTGGGATGGCGGGATGGTGACTGATTCCCTGAGAAAGGTTTTTGAAAAAAGGGGGATTGATCTCATTCCCATACAAGAGGGTGCAAAGCAGTTGGTTCGGGAAATGGTGTATGCAAGAACTTGTCAGCAAAGGGAAGTTGTCATTGGAGCCCATTTGACGAAAATGGATGGGCCTGAAAAACAAAAATATTCACCAGAATCTTCTCCCATGAATCTTGTGATGAGCCAGCCATGTTCTCTTTCCCATATCCCCATTTTGCGTTCCCACATCATTGACCATGTGCCAGTTCTTCCCTTTGCCCTGATTCTGGAATGGTTTGCCCATGCCGCACAAAAGAATAATCCCGGACTTGTGTGTTCCCATGTGAGCAATGTCCGTTTGTTCAAGGGGGTTCGTCTGTCAGGCAAAAGCCTTTCCGGAAAGGATTCGTCGGATAGAAAGATGAATTTGGAGGTATATCTGTCTTCCTGTGTGCTTCGGAATGCAGAATTGATCTGCCGGGCAGAATTGCGCTCCATGGATAAACAGGGCAGAGCCATTGTCCACGCAGGGGGAGACTGTATCCTTGTCGAGACGTTGTCTGCTTCCTGTGATTTGCCGGATGGTGATATTTCTCTGGAACCATCTGACATGACAGCTTCCAGGGCCTATGAGTCCATTCTTTTCCACGGAAAGGGATTGCAGTACATCACAAATATATTTGGCATATCATCTGAGGGCATAGAGGTGGAAATTTTTCAGCAGGGTCTTTCTGATTCCGAAAAATGGGGCCTGTCTTCCCATGAATGGAAAATGAATCCCCTGATGCTGGATGCTGCATTCCAGGCTGTGATTCTCTGGTGTCATCACCATACCTTCCAGGTTTGTCTGCCGGGGTTTGTGGGAGAATTGAAACGTTGTTCTGATACGTTCAATGAAGGGACTGTTCGGATTTTGTTCAAGGTTACGGAACACAGCCGTTTTCAGATTTGCGGAGATTTTTATTTTTTCGATGAAAAAAGGCAGGTTTTGGCAACCATCAAAGGATTTCAGGCCATTGTGGATCCGGGATTAAAAGACAAATGCAGGCCCCTTGCCTTGAGAAATCGCCATCAGATTCTGGAATTTGCCCAGGGAAAGCCTTCTCTTGCATTTGGAGACAAATATGAAATCTTTGATGATCAACGGCAGATTGCCCGTCTTCCCCGGCCTCCCTATTTTTTCATGGATGAGGTGGTGTTCGCAGATCATTCCCAATGGGTGATGGAACCAGGCGGCTGGGTTCGTTCCCGGTATCAGATCCCGGAAAATGCCTGGTATTTTGCCGCCAACCATGGCAAAACCATGCCCTTTTGTATTTTGCTGGAAATTGCCCTGCAGCCCTGTGGATGGCTTGCTGCCTGGGCAGGTTCCGCTCTCCATTCAGAAGAGCGGCTTTATTTCAGAAATCTTGGAGGCAGGGCAAAAATTTTTGCACCCGTTCCAAAGGACACAGGAACCCTGACCGTTGCCTGCCGCATGACCGAAGTCTCCCGTGCAGGAGGAATGATTATCCAGAATTTTGACTTTGAGGTGGCAAGTGATACAGAACTTTTGTACCAGGGTACAACCAATTTTGGCTTTTTTACAGAAAATGCCCTGTCCCGTCAGGTGGGTATAAAGGACAGTACATATTGTACAGGAATCCCCCAAACCCCTGAAACTTCCTTTGCAAAATTCGGAACAACAGATGCACCGCTTGATCCCCATGATCCTGACATAGGCAAAAATACGGGAATGCCTGCAAAGGCACTTCGGATGATTGATGCCATTGATATTCTGGATGTTGAAGGCGGCCTGTATGAAAACGGGTATATCCAGGCCCATAAAGTCATTGACCCGGATGAATGGTTTTTCCATGCCCATTTTTATCAGGATCCTGTGTGTCCAGGTTCCCTTGGGGTTGAATCCTTTTTGCAGATGCTGCGGTTTTTTCTTCTGGAAAAATACGGAATCAATCCTGAAAAATATCAGGTGATGATGACCTGCGGTCAGGAACATGAATGGATATACCGGGGCCAAATTATCCCAGCCAATAACAAGGCGGTGATCCATGCCCATGTAAGTTCCTGCCAACAAACTGATACCGGATACCGGATTTCTGCCAGCGGTGCCCTTGTCGTGGATGGGATTACCATTTATGAGATGAAGGATTTTTCCCTGGAATTTACAGATTCTGAATTTTGATCAGTCCTTTTTTTTTGTCCGTATCCCCAGAAGTTCATGAACCTGTCCAGAAATCTGTTCCGCAAGATATGTGGAAAGGAGAAAGGCTTCTGGGTTCATGGAAGATGCCGCCTGTATGGGGGCTTTTATTGTCAACACTTCCAGAATGACAGGTTCTTTGCTGCCTTCCCTGATGGAAATGGACCAGGCAGGCTTCTTTGGTTTTTCCCTGTCAGATGTTTTCAGTTTGGCTGCCGATGTTCCCAGAAATGACTCACAACGCAAATCCCAAATACTTCCAATGAGTTCGTCCAGGAGTTCGGGATGTGCAGGAGTTTTGCCTGATGCATCTTTCCAGACAAGGACAGGGAAGGTTTTTTCCTTGTCTCCATTTTGTTTTGTTTGTTCCTTTTCTTTTGAGGACAGGTCATCAACCCTGCTAAAAGTTTTGCTCTTATCCTTTGCTGTCAAGGTGATTTCAGTAACAGCAGATGGGGTGAATTTGATAATCTGCCTGTCCCTGATGCCGGCAATATCTTTTTCAAACACCGACCGCAGATTTCCCCCTGCCCGGTAAATGGGCGGCACATTGTCCAGCATGACAAAGGTATTGCTGGAATCTGAAGATACCTTCCCAATGGTAAATTGCCGGATGTTTTTCTCCTTTGTCAGGGCTTTTACCTGAATTGCCCTGTCAGGAGAAAGGCCGTAGCGATTCAGATCCTTTTTTTCCGATGCAAGGGCAAGCAAACGAAACTGGGCCAACTGATCCAGCATATCTGTTACAACGGTTTTGTCCGCAGGAAAGTTCTTTTCTCCAACAGTCCAGGAATCCTTTTGCTTTGTAATGGCCACAGGGGATTTCCCTGTAATGGTAATTTGGTCAATGGCTTTGGTTTCCTTTGCTGAAAGTACAGGCACATCCGGCAGGGTATAGTTTCTCTGATTGTCCTTTCTTCCAAACACATACAAGGCAGATGCCACAATGACGATGAGTAAAATAATATATTCTTTTTTCATGATAATATACTGTTTTATTAAAGTGTTATTTGCAATTATCCATTGGCAAAAATCTTTGCAATGGCCTTTTTCCTGGCATTTCGTCTTCCCCATACGATGAGTCCAAGTATCACCACAAGGCAGGGAAGAAGGACAATATTGATCCCTTTAATTATTGTCTTTGTAAAGGGTGTCAGCGGTGCAATGGGATTGAGTCCCTGTTCCTTGCTGCGTAATACTGCAATTTTGTCTTTTCCATTGAGGTGGTCAATGGCATTGAGGATAAAGGTTGCATTGGTGGATTCCCCCTGGGGATCCAGCATATTGTCCTGGATCATCTGGGTGCATCCAAGGAAGAAGATCTTTGCAGGTTTGGAGGTTTTCATCAGGGGTTTTTCCACCACAGCAGCCGGGGCTGATTTTTGGGAATGCTCAGCTTTCTTGGAATCAGCAATATCTGTCTCGCTGATTTCCCTTTTTGGAAGCTCCTTATCTGCAAAATAGCTGGTAAACTCTCCTTCCAGCATATAGGCAAGATCGTAGGCTGCATATCCTTCTTCGGCGGGAGGAGGAGAAATCATCATGGGATTCAGATTGATGGGTTCTGCCATGAGCCATGCCTTGTCGGAGGAAGAAAACAGTCTTGTTGCCTTTACCTTTTCGGCGGCAATCTTTTTTTCGTCTAAGGACAGGGGAGAAATCTGCATGGCCACAAGTCCCTTGATGTTGTTCATGTATGCTGGGGCAAGGTTGATGGTTTTTTCCTTGATCATGGGGGCAAAATAAATATTCTGCTCTCCGTTTTGCTGTGTCATTTGTTTGTAGCAGGAAGTATCCAGCACATAGGCCTTTTCCATGGAAATTCCGTAGTGGGCAAATAATTTTTCAAGCCCCGTATCAATGGGAGAGAATCCCGGCATTCCCATGCTGGCTCTGGTGGGAGGCGACTGGGCAAAGGCATCGGAGAAAAAGGCAATGTTCACACCCCGCATCAGGGCCTGGTCAATCTGGAACAATTCATACGGGGAGAATTTTTTGGTTGGCCTGGCAATAATCAGGCAATCCAGGCCCTGTGGGATTTCCTTGCCATCTTCCAGATGGACGGGTTTGATGTCGTATCGTTTTGAAATCAGATGGTTGAATGCTTTCATTGCAGAAGGGGTTGGCCCCTGCATCATGTCCATGGGGTTTTGCCCAAGGGAGAGCGTGTCGTGGTCGGCAAGGTAGCCAATGGTTGTGTTGATGCCGATCATCTTTTCCATGATGGCAGGGATGGTTTCTGCAAGAGTCTCTGGCTCTGTCATCTGGTATGTGGTGCCGATGATGGGCATATCAAAGGCAGATATGAGAGGGATGGATTGAAATTGTCCCTGGTATTCCACCACAATTCCTGCAATTCCCTGTCCCTTTTCAATGTGTTTTTCCGGGATGTTGGGCCATGCCATGGACATGAGGCTGTATTTTTTTGAAATCTTTTCAATTTCATCAGCAGATGCCGGATTAAGGCTTGCAAACTGAAACACATCTGCATTTTTTTTGTTCAGCCCTTCAATGGTGGTTTTTACCTGATTTTCAAGGGAAGAAAGCTGGTTGAGTCCCATCAGGGGAGCAACCTTAT
>PDWI01006493.1_pt1 | contig 14631 bp, 12 predicted proteins | sample 1430891 | NCBI WGS metagenome assembly PDWI01 (sample SAMN01162508, study PRJNA174530) | Oral metagenome, whole genome shotgun sequencing project. | biome: Marine environment; feature: Marine mammal; material: Swab sample of the gingival sulcus; isolation source: swab sample of gingival sulcus... | reverse complement strand
ACCATTTTTTTGCTGTTGTTGGCTCTTGTGCAATAGCAAAACAAGACGATATAAATACTAAAAATATACCTATTATATACTGTTGTTTTTTCATTGTTTCTAATAATTGAGACTGAAATAGAATAAAGCAAATCACTTTTGATTAACCATATTGAATTAAATAGTAGGCAACTATAATCTACTCTTAAGAGTTTTCTTAATCGGCATAAAAAAACGTTCTATTAACCTTAAATCTTCTGTAATAATCTCCGCAATGCCTTTCATTTCACCTATTTGTGGTAGTTCTTTATGGTAATTTGTATATAATCCATTCGGAAAATCTATTTCAACTAAATAGAAACCATCTTTATTTGGAATTCTTGAAATACTTGTAACCTTTCCTTTTAGATAGCCAAACTCTTGGTCAGGAAAATTATTTACTCTAACATTTACTTGTTGATTAACTTCTACTTTTCCTGCCCCTTGTATTGGCAATAGAGCCTTACCCTTAACTGCTGTATCTTTAATAGGTGTTACTGTAAACACAACTTCTCCTGTACTAACATTTTGATTCTCACTCCAAACACCCATTTGATTTACAATCCCATCTAAAGGAGCAACCAACAGATACTGTTGTTCCCAAGATTCTAATTGAGTTAGTAAACCTTCAATGGTAGTGCGTAGATTCAATACATATTTTTGTTCCATTTCTAATGCTTGTTGCTCTAAATCTAACAAGTTCTCTTTTCCTTGTATAAGTTGTAATTCCATTTGTTTTAGGGAGGCATCAAATGAAGAATTAGACTGTTGCTTTTGCAAATAACTACTTCGGGATTCTTCGTATTCATTTTTTGAAATAATCCCCTTTACATACAAAATAGAATCTCTTTGAAAAGAAGAAGTGGCTAGTTTCCCTTTTCCTAAAACCATTTGTCGTTGCTTGAGCATCTCTTGATAATATTCTTTTTGTTTGCGAAGTTTTTCTCTTTGTGTTACAATTTTCTTTGATAAATAATCAGTTTTTTTATAACGAACATAATCTTTAAAACTATTTAGAAAAACGGAATATGAATTTTGGACTACTCCTAACTGTAACAATTTATCAGAAAAAAAGATATTTCCTTTTTCAATATCATAATTTGTATTTCTCCATTTATGAAGATTTTTTTTCAATTCTAAAACATCTTTGGTATTAGAGGTATTTTGAATTACACCTAAAGGAGTGTTTGCATAAACTTTTGCTTTATTATCTACAAATAGAGTATCTATTTTTCCCGTAGCATGTGCAACAATATTCACAGGTGGTTCTGCTGTTGTAATTGTAATTTCTGCTCGCAATACATCTGGATATTTGAAGAAATAACTACCAACAAACAATAACATAACGACAATGAATAAAACAGTTATTCCCCAACGGATAATCCAAGAAGGGATTTCATTCATAATCTCTTGTACTTCCTCGCTACGAAGTTCTATTTCTTTATATTTTTTAGTCTGTTCCATTTTCTATTAATTACCTAATTCCAACTGATTTTTGACTAATTCATAGTACTTCCCCTTTAAGAGCGTTAATTCCTCATGAGTACCTTCTTCTACAATAGTACCCGAATCTAACACCACAATCTTATCTGCATCTTTTACAGTACTTAATCGATGTGCTACGACTACCACTGTTTTACCTTCATAAAAATCTTTCAATTGTTTCATTATTTCTTTTTCATTGTTAGCATCTAAGGCATTAGTTGCTTCATCAAAAAAGATAAATTCAGGATTTTTATATACTGCACGAGCTATTAGAATACGTTGTCGTTGTCCTTGACTAATACCACTTCCTTCCATTCCAATTTTAGTATTATAGCCTAAAGGCAACGAATCTATAAAATCTCGTATATTAGCAACTGTTACTGCGTGTCTTAATTTTTCAATATCTATATGTTCATCACCTATTGCAATATTTTTAGCAATAGATTCTGAAAAAATAAATCCATCCTGCATTACTGAGCCTGTTTTACTACGCCATAAGTGTGGGTTTATAATATTTAGAGGGGTATTACCCACTTTTATATTTCCAACATTAGGTTCATAAAAACCTAAAAGCAATTTTATTAAAGTCGTTTTGCCACTACCACTTGCCCCAACAATAGCTGTAACTTTTTTGTCTGGAATTGTTAAGTTAATCGCATTCAAAACATAATCTCTATCAGCTCCATCATAACTAAATGATAAATTTTCAATATGTATATTTCTATCAGAAGGTAGGCTTATTAACTTGTTAGAAATAGTTTGTTCTTCATCTTCTTTTCCGTGTATCTCATTCAAGCGTTCCAAACTAATTTGAGCATCTTGAAATGAACGAATAAAGCCTATAAACTGTTCTATGGGGGCTGATAACTGCCCAATTATATAGGTTAAAGCCATCATCATACCAAGAGTCATTTGTCCATCAACAACAGCTTTAGCAGCAATAAAAGAAACAATAATGTTAGTCGTTTGGCTAAAAAATATAGAGCCGACCTGTTGTAATTGTCCAATAACTAAACTTTTAATACTTATACGAAATAACTTTACTTGTATGCGTTCCCATTCCCAGCGTTTTTGTTTTTCGCAATTATTCAACTTTATTTCTTGCATTCCAGTTATTAGTTGAATAATATTACTCTGTTCGCCAGAAGATTGAGCAAAACGCTTATAGTCAAGTTCTCTACGATATTTCATAAATAATAATATCCACAGAATATAAAGAACATTACCTAAAAGAAAGATTCCTAATATCGTCAAATCATAATAGGCTAAAACAAAAGCAAAAACAAAAAAATTAAGAAATGAAAATAATGTCTTTATCGAGTCTCCTGTTAAAAAAGCCTCTATACGGGAATGATCTCCTATGCGTTGTAATATATCTCCTGTCATTTTTGTGTCAAAATATTGTAAGGGAAGTTTCATCAATTTGGCAAGAAAGTCTGAAACTAAAGCAATATTAATACGGGTATTCATATGTAATAACAACCAGCCCTGTATAAATTCAACAGAAAGACGGGCTAAGAAAATAACTAACTGAGAAATCAGAATTAAAGTAATAAAACTTAAATCTCCATCACGAATACCTATATCAATAAGTGATTGAGTAAGAAATGGGAAAATAAGTTGCAAAATGCTTACCACTCCCATACCTAAAACCAACTGTAATAATTGACTTTTATAAGGTATTAAATAACGAAGAAAGTAATGTAAATTTCTACTTCTTTTCTCATTTTCATTTTCTTGTGAATAAAATTCTGTACTAGGTTCTAAAAGTAAAGCAATCCCTTTTTCTTCCCCATTATCTTTTGTTTCCAGCCAACATCTTAAAAAATCAACTTTTTCATATTTTACTGCTCCCAATTCAGGATCTGCAATATGAACAATATAAGATTTACCTTTTTTCTGTATTCTATGACAAACAACAAAATGATTTTGTTTCCAATGTAAAATACAAGGCAGATTAGCATCTTTTGCTAACTGACTAAAAGAGATTTTAACCCCCGTTGTACGAAAACCAATACTTTCAGCAGCATCACTAATACCTAGCATAGATACTCCTTCTCTCGTAATAAAAGATTTTTGACGTAAAGTTTCTAACTGAAAGTGTTTACCATAGAACTTTGCAATCATACGTAAACAAGTAGGCCCACAGTCCATTGCATCAAGCTGTTTGTATATTGGAAATAATTGCATAAAAACGTATTAAAATATTTGTTATAACTATGATATTTGTATATGACATAAATTTAATTCTCCAATTGCTGTTTCATAATTTGATGGAGGAGGACATAAATATTGATACAAACAATTACTACAGACACCTTTATTTCGTATTTTTCGCCAAGCTGTATTTATTGTTAATTCATTATGGATAAGTTCCAATATAGAATTATCATATATATTACCTAAATCTGGTGCATTTATATTTGCTTTTACAGTACCATTGGCGAGAATAGTAAGAGAACCAAAATTATTCAAGTTTAGCTTCTGATTTCTAAAAATCTCTCTCATACTTAGTGTATTATAAAATAAATCTTCTTTATTTAAATAAACATTATCTTCAAAAAAAGATATATTTTCTTTTGTATAGAGAGGTGTTATTATTGTATTATCCAAATTATACTTATCAATAAGTTCTGCTACGATAGAATAGTGTGTTTCGTTTTCAATTATGAAACAAAATTGTGTCCGTTTTGAGTTTTTATATCTATCTAAAACAGATTGAATACTATTTTCACAAAAAGGAAAGTTGAAGACAAATACTTTAAATATATTTTTTTGTTTGAACAGAGCAATATCTTCTTTAGGAAGTTGTAAATAATTTATCCATAAATGAAATTCAAAATCGAACTCATTTAGAACTTCTGTTAGCTTATCAATATGAGAATATAAAAATAAATTACCCCCTAAAATATTTATTTTTTTTACCATAGAGTATTCAATCTGTTTAAGAACTTCAATTAAGATATCTGGTTTTAGTTCATGTCTAGTATTTTTACTATAGCAAGTTTTTATTTGTTTGTAATAGTCACTACAAAAGATACAATCCTCCTTACATTCTTCATTGATATAGATGTTGAGTTCAGATAAATATTTTAATGTTCCATTAAGTATTGATGGAATATCATTATCTTTTGTTAATTTATCAATATCTTTTGTTAAATTTAAAATAGGAAGCAGGTTTATTGGTTTTGCACTATTCTCTTCTATCTCTTTAATACATCCTAATTCTTTCTCTATAATAACTTCCAAAATTGAAGCAAGTTCAACATTCGTAATACAATCAATTTTAATTACCCCTAAATTTTTAGGAATATATATTTCCTTGACCATTTGTATTAGAAGAGTATTGTCTGTTTCTAAATATTCTCCTGTTTTAGTGTGATACAATAAAACTGTCGTATCATTTTTACTATAAGAAATATATACATCTGACGAGATGTAAAACCAGTAAGATTTTGATAAGTCTATTTTATTTTTCATTTTATTCTACTATTACATCGTTCATTATTCTATAATAAGCCTCTGGATTACGAGCAAGGAAACTATACTGAACTTTTTCATACAGCTCAAATTTTTGTTTATTCATAAAGCCAAAACATTTTGAATATTTTGAAGAGTCTATGCCCGAGAGATTAAAAACACATTGTACACATGCTTTTTTATTAAAGCATTTATGACATTGTTTCTCCATTTTTGCAAAATAGTTGTTGTATTTTTCAGCTATTTGCTCAAAATCTAAATCAATTTTATCCTTTTCTATTTTACCCAATGAAAACTGATGACCAATACGTTCGCACGGTAAAATTTTCCCATTAACAGTTACAAATACTTTTTTTGAAAAAGGCAGACAAGTTCCAGTTGGTAAGGAGTTTTTAGAATCAGATTTTCCATAAAGCAACTCGTTATAATCATTGTATTTAAACTTAGAATTTTGCATTAAAAAAATTGTTGCAGAATGGTAAGTTGGACTTTTTAGAAACATTTCATTTTCAATGGTAGAATAGTTCTCTGATTGTAATAAACTTTCAGTAGAACTTTTATAAGTTTTCTCGAATTCTTCTAACATATCTTCTCGAATTCCACTTGAATTTAATTCCCCGATACTTGGGATTTTATTATATTTCTGTTTGAAAAATGAATATATATCTGAAACAGAATTACGGTTGTGTAATACAGAATTGAAATTAACATTTGTTTCAAAATAGTCAGGGTATTTATTTCTTAACAAATCAACGTTTTCTACTATTTTATGAAAAGAATTACGATTTCTTTTATCAATACGATAAGATGTATTATATTCATTTCCATCTAAACTAATTAATAAATTAAATTTATTCTCTACTAAATAATCTATGTGTTTATGTAATAAGATACCATTAGTAGTCATTGAAAAAGTAAAACTACGAGTTTTACAATTAATATTCTGTAAATGTTTTACTATCTTACTAATAAATCGAAAATTCATTAAAGGTTCTCCTCCATAAAAACTAATATATACATCTTGTTTCTCTGATATATTGAGAGAAGAATCCCAAAGTGTTGCCAAGTAATTTAAAAGCTTTATAGCTCTTGCTTCAGGTAGAAATTTATCTTCTCTTTTGTCGTAGTCAGCATAAAATTTTCCATATCCACAATATTCACATTTTAAGTTACAGGCATCTGTGATTTCAAATGTTACTTGTGGAGTATTTGCTAATGACTTTATAATGTTTTCTGCAGATAAGTATTTTTTCATGTTATTGTTTTTTTGTAAGTTTCTTTATTGCTTTTTCATAATTATTCTAATTCTATTGGATTATACGGATATGAAACATTTTTACGCTTGACAATTTTTCCCTCTTTGTTAACGAAAACAATATCTTGTCCCATACTTTCCAATACGCTAACATAATTTTTATGAAGATTTTCAATATGCCGATTTAATTTTTTACGAGTTGTTTCAATATAATTTGTCTTGTAAAATACTATTTCTTTAGGTGCTATCAATTTCTTTATTCCAATACACTTAAAGACATAATTATTTTGAAAGTCTGCAACTTCAAGTATCAATCCAGGAAGTCCCCAAAATTTCCAAGGGCCCTCATCTAAAGGGATTTTTTTTGTAAACCACGCGATATAGGTACGTCCTAAATAAGTAACTTTTGCTGCTTGACAATTATAGCCTAAAATATTTTTTCTTTTATTCAATAACTGCCATTGATGTATAGGCATTTCTTCCGTATATTTATGTGCTTTATTAATATCAGTTCCTGCTAATTTTACTGTTACTGTAAATTCCTGTTTTCGTTTATTTTTATAAACTTCAGTTGCCGCAAGTCCTTTTCCATCAAAATTATATCCAGAGTTTCTTAGAGGCTTTTCTATATTAGGATTTTTATAAATGTACTTTGCATTAAAAAATTTAGAGTAAGTATGACCAACTAAAAGAACCAAATGATTGGTTAGGACAATATTTTTCTTTGTACTATCACGAAGAAATTTCAATTCATAAAGAACTTCATATTTTGCAGTATCTATTACCTTATACTCCTTTATATTAAAGGGAGCAACAACATCAGTAGATTGAGAAAAAGTAAAGGTATTTATTATTAGTAACAATCCAACGAAGTATATTTTTCCTTTTTTCATATATTTTTTTTTGTATCTATGAGTCTATTTTTTAATAGACTCATAGATAAATGTATTTATCCTATAATAACCTCTAATTTGTGTGCATTATCACCTGTTGTGGAATATCCTCCCTCATCTCCAAGTCCATAATTTGCTTGTCTATTATTACTTGTGCTTGAACCGCCTGGTTGTCCTTCATAAGCACAAGAACAAGTACAACATCTTCCACCTTTAGTTTCTTTCATTTCACGGTTATTTAATACACTCTTTGATAATTTATTTAATTTTAAGTCCATTTTATTTACTTTTTTAGTTATAAAATATGTCATCGAAAATAATCTTTTTAGAAGATTAATACCCCTTACCAAAAATGACACTATTTCTAAAATTAGCAAGGGGTAAAATGCTCAAATTGTTTTTACATAAAAAATATATAGTTGCCTTCATAATTATTCTAATTCTATAGGATTATATGGATATGAAAGTTCTTTTACTTCTTTATCCGTATTACCATCTCTTATTTCAACTCCTTTTTGTGTGCTTTTTATAAAAGAAATAGGATTTTTATACATCCTTTTTATTGTTTTATTCAATTTTTCACGTGTCGTTTTTAATGTATTCCATTCCCAAAAAACAATTGATTTTTCTTGTTTCCCTTTTTGTATCCCAATACAAGAAAAAGTATAATGTTTTGCAACATCGTAAATTTCAAGAATTAGTCCAGGTAAGCCCCCAAATTTATAAGGACCTTCTGATAATGGAATTTTCGAAGTAAACCAAGCCTCATAATTTCTACCACGAAAAGTAGTAATCGCTTTTTGGCATAGATAGCCCAAAATCTTTTTCTTTTCATTCTTTATTTCCCATTTAAAATTAGGTACTTTTTCTTTATATTCTAAAGTAGGCCCCCCCATAAATGTTCTATATTGTACAGTATTGTACCCCATTGGATATTGCTTATATACAACTATTGGTGGAACAGGTTCTTGAAATAAGGGAACATTTCTAACACCTTTTTTGCAAAGAGAGGTTGCTGTGGAATCTGCTTGATAAAGTAATCTGCTATAATCCTTTGAATATTTAGCCCCAATTTCCAAAGAAACAATATCTTTCGTAATTTCTTTAGGCTTTTGAGGGTTGTGTATAATATTCACCTTATAAGTAATAAGGTAATTCACTTTATCAATATCTATTTTTTTGTCCAAATCAAGAGGGGCAACAGGTAACTGTGCAACAGATATAAAACAAAAAAGAAGACCTACAATTGTTATATGTATTTTTTTCATAATTTATTCTTTTTTACAGACAATAAACATCTGTCCTCCTAAGGAGGACAGATATTACTGTTTTTATCAACTATTAACTAAAATTTTGTGACATAAATTCTTCTTGCCCCTCCTGGACTCCAAAGTCCGTCCTTACCACCATTATAATTAGCCATTCCATTGTTTGCAGTAGAAGAGCCTCCTCTTCCTTCATAATTACACCCACATCCACACGATCTTCTATTTCCTCCTTTAGCCTCTTTCATTTCACGCTTATTTAACACACTCTGTGATAATTTATTTAATTTCAAGTTCATTTTTATTTATTTTTTAAAATTATAAAATATGTCATCGAAAATTGTCTTTTTAGAAGACAGGTAGCCCTTACCAATAATGACACTATTACTAAAATTAGCAAGGGCTAAAATGCTCAAATTGTTTTTACACAAAAAGTATATATCTTCTTTCATAATTATTCTAATTCTATGGGGTTATATGGAAATGAGATGCTATTGGGATTTATTTTTGTATTATCAGCTATATATATTTTTTTCCCAAATGATTTAACGTATTGCGCTGGATATTTATATGCTTGCTTTATCGTTTTTTGTAATTTTTCTCGAGAAACATTTACATAACTCCACTTAAAATATTTTAATGGAATAATTTGTTTAGGACGTTTTATTCCAATACAAGTGAAAATATAATCTTTTTTCAAGTCATTTATTTCAAGAATTAAACCAGGTAGCCCCGTAAATTTATATGGTCCTTCTTTTATTGGAATCTTTGTCGTAAACCAAGCTTCATAGGTTCTCCCCCTAAATGTTCCAATAGCTTTTTGGCAAGAATAAGACAATATTTTTTTATGTTCATCTACTAATTCCCAAGCAATTTTAGAAAAAGGTTCTACATATTTATAGACAACTCTTCCTCCAAACAAACGGTAAGTAACTGTATTTTTCTTTGTGTTATAATTGCTATAAATTTCCACAGGTGGAATTTCTTTACTAAACCATGGTGTATTACGAGCACCTTTCTTAGCCAATGCAAAAGAGATAGAATCTCCTTCATAAAGAAGTTGACTGAACTTTTTCACATAATTATTTCCTATTTGTAAAACTCGTATATCATTTTCATTGTACTTATTTTTTATCTTTACATTATAGGTTATAACTAACTTAGCAGTATCTAATACTGTAAATTTATCAATAGGTTGTGATTCTGGAGGGATTCTTTTAGAATCTGCAGAAATAAAATAATTTTGTGCAATTATAGTATTTATTCCGATTGATAAAAGAAGTTGTATTGTAATATATATTTTTCTCATAATTATTCTAATTCGATTGGGTTGTAATAGAAGGAAACACTATTTTTTTTCAAATCCCTCTTTTGGTTTTTTACTCGCAATTTTATGCCTTGTGACATTAAATACTGTACAGGGTATTCACAAGCTCGTTTTATTGTTTGTCTTAGCTTATTTCTAGAAACTTTTACATAACTCCACTTAAAATATTTTATAGGAACTATTTGCTTTGATTTTTCTATTCCAATACAGTTAAATACATAGTCCTTTTTTAAATCACTAATTTCAAGAATTAAACCAGGTAGTCCTGTAAACTTGTAAGGACCTTCTTGTATTGGAATTTTGGGAGTAAACCAAGCCTCATAAGTACGTCCTCTAAATCTACCAATAGCTTTTTGACAAGTATAAGATAAAATTTTTTTTTGTTCATCTATTAATTCCCATTTAATTAAAGGAAAGGGCTCTTTATAAACATAAACATTTTTCCCTCCGAATAAACGATAAGTTACTGTATGTTCTTTTGTCTTATAATTACTATAAACTTCTATAGGAGGAACTACTTTAGTAAACCAAGGAGCATTACGTACTCCTTTATCTATAATAGAAAAATACGTTGAATCTCCTTGATAGAGAAGTTTACTAAATTTTTTTGAGTGCTTATTTCCTATTTGTAAAATACGAATGTCTGATTTTGTATTTTTATTTTTTAACTTTACTTTATAGGTAATGGTTAGCTTTGCTGTATCTAATATTCTAAACTCACTAATTGGTTGTGGACTTGGTGGTATAATACTAGCATAGCCTTTGGTTTGAGCATTCACACTATTGTTCTCTGTTATTATTATAAATAGATACAGAAGTGTTATTTTAACTATTCTCATCATGTTGATTATTTATTTTAGAAAACTACCTTGAACTTTTTTACTTATGTCCAAGGCAGTTTCGACTATATTATTATCCTAGAATAACCACTTCAGGTAAGACTATTAGTTTTGTCTTACAAGGACTGTGCAGACCTTTTGCTGAATTAGCAGCTCCATTAGCATCCGTTGAAGAACCTCCTGCTTGTCCTTCATAACAACAACCACATTGACAAGAATCTCCAGGTGCACCACCTTTAGCCTCTTTCATTTCACGATTGTTTAAAACACTTTTTGATAATTTATTTAATTTCAAATCCATTTTTAATTTATTTTTAAAGTTATAAAATATGTCATCAAAAATTATCTTTAACATTAAGACTTTGTAGCCCTTGCCAATAATGACAATATGCTAAAATTAGCAAGGGCTTAAGTGCTCAAATTATTTTTACACAAAAAGTATATACTTATCTTCATTGTCATAATTGCTTTACAATAGTTTAAATCTAACTTTTAACATTACAGCCATTGGACGAATCTTGTATTCTGAATAATAAGAATTTAATGTGCCATAATAGGCTGAGATATATTTCTTTGTATTCAAAATATTTGTCCACTCCAATGTAAATTTCACTTTTTTATAGGTATAATTCATTCCTAAATCGGCTAGAGAAAAGTTCTTATTCCCTTGCAATGCACTATTATAATAATGCTCAAAAGTTCCATCTAAGCTGATGTCGAAAGGGAGGGCAATATTTATAGAACCTCGTTGTGTAAGTGATTTTATTACAGGAAACTGTTCTCCTGTACTAGTTTTTCCTTGATTATGATACAAACTTGTTTTGTATTCGGTTGTTAGCCAATTAAAAGGTTTTATATCTATTTTTGCATTTGCCTTTATCCACCTATTTTTATAATTTACAAGTTCATTTTGTCTTAGGTTTTCACTATTACTGTTCCCCAATGCTACATCTGTCGAAAAAGATAACCCTTTCCAATAGAACCCTTTACTCATACGCCCTTTTATTGCGAATGTTTCTCCTATATTGGGTTGCATTAGTAATTGAGTAATTGAAAGATTATTGTCAAATATTTGTCCATAAGTACCTTCACTTTTATAATGACTATAAGTGCTACTAAGTCCAACAAAAAACATATCTAAAACATTTTTGTAAGCTATCTCTGCTGATGAATAAAAAGTATTTGTGTCAAAAAACTTAGTATCATAATGATTGAGATTTCGGTAACTCTGTAAAATATATCCTGTATATAAACTTGGTAATTCAGGTGTTTGTGTATAGCAACTAGCACCAATACTCCCCTCTAATTGACTTGTAAAGTTGTACTTTATAGACAACGAGGGCTGAAAATAAACTTTTCCAAAAGTTTGCTTTTTTTCTGTATTCAAATGATTTGTAATTAATGCACTACGATAGTCTAAGGGTATACGCAAATTGAACTTCATTTTCTCTCTATTATAAGTAACATCAAATGAAACCCCTGTTTCAATACCTGTCCAAACAATATCATTCCTCATATCTTTTGAAGTAATAGGGCGAACACTATTACTATTTGTAGTTATGTCTAAATCAGAACATAAGGTTTGATAATCTATATTTATTCGTGCATTAGGATTAATATGCAAATCACCCAAAACCCAAGCAGACAATAGGTAAAAATTGTTATATGATGCAAATGCATTGGAACGAATGTGTTGTGTAAGTTCAGAGAACTTTTCTCCATTGTTAAAATGATTTGCATATAAACCAGGTTTTATAGCTAAATTGTGAGGTTGTGTTTTATAGCCATTATTAGAAATTATCTCTATTCCCGTTACATCTTTACCTCTTTTTATCCAGTGAGTTCTATTTTTTATGGAAAAACTCTTATTGTCCAATTGTTGCTGTACATATTCAGATGTATTGATTTCTCCTATATTATCCTCCCAATTTGCAGAAACTGTAAAATAGTTGTTAAGGTAAGTATATTCTGTATTCAAATGATAACGCAATTCCCCCTCTAAACTATTCGTGGTATTTTGAGATGAGATATCTTCAACAATTATTTTAGATTCTCTATTAGGTAATAAATAGGACGTACGAGCAAAACTGTTTCGCCTATCTTTATTATGATAAAAAATAAGATTTCCTGTTAGTTCTGCCTCGTTGCTTAATTTGAATAAATTGTTAATTGTGGCAGCTTGAGTATTGTTAAAATTGTACCTTTCAAAACGAATAGAGGGAGGTGTTGGTTGGTGTACATCAGACATTTTTAGATTACGAATTATGTTATTAGCTGTAAAAGAATGCAACTCTTTATAGATATTACTACCATTATTATTTGTTTTATAGGCTGAAATATGTTGCCTTTTTTTGCTAAAATACATTCCTGTAAGTTCTTCTTGCCAAAGCAAGTCTTCATCAGCCCCCAGACCTAATAATGCAGTCATACTAAAAACTCCTTTTTTACCTTCTTTTATTTTCAAATTGATAGCTGCTTTGTCAGAATATTCTGTTTTTTCCAAAGCTTTTATTGGTTGATGGTTCTCTAAAACTTGAACAGTTGCAATATCATTAGCAGAAATATTATTAGTTGCAATTCCATACCGACCTTGCAACATATCCATATTTTCAATATAAAATTTATTAATTGCTTTACCTTTATAAGTTATAGCTCCACTTTCAGCAACCTCAATACCAGGCATTTTTTTGAGAACATCGCCAATTACAATATCTTTTTTACCTTTAAAAGCAGCAACCGAATAATTCACGGTATCCTTTGCACCCCATATTTTGGTCGCTTTTACGGTAACTTCATCAAGTTGTATCATTTCCATCGTAGCAATAAAATTTACAACTTGTGTTCGGTTATCTATTTTTTTTATTTCTTCTTTTACATCAAATGCAGAAATAGAAATCAAAAAGAAAGGGACTTTACTTTTTGTCCTTAATTGGTATTTACCATTATTGTCGGTAAATGTGTAAGCAATGATAGTACTATCTCTTGCATTCATCAAATTCACAGAAATATCAGACATTGTTTTGTGCTTTTTGTTTTTTACAATACCTGAGATTATGATTTCCTGTCCCTGTACAATAGATACGTCAAGAACAAAAAAGAGCATAAAAAACAACCATATAAATCTTTTTTTCATAACTTGTTTTACTTTAAAATTCCTACTCGAACCTATGAAAATTTTTTCATAACATTTATAATCACTTTTCGATGCTTTGGTAGTTCCTACCCCTTTCTTTGATTAGAAAAAACAGTTATTTTGTTAGAAAACGAGGATAAAAAAGAGAGGGGGATAAAACAATGCTATAAAAAATAAGTGTTTGAGAAATTAGACGTTTATTACAAAAAGAATCTGTGTTTGTTAGAAATACACACCCATTTTCATTATGAAAAAATTTCTAAAAAAACATATTTTAGACAAAATCTAAATTATTGAGTTTGAAAAAGCAATGTTTTTATTAGTATATTTGTAAAAATTATATTTTTTATGCGGAAATTAATTTTTATAGCCTTTTCTATTTTGGTCTTACTTCTTTTTTCACAAGGAGTATGGGTATTTCATTTAATACAAAAAGAAAAAATTACTTATCGTTCTTTATTAAAGAAAGAATTACTTTCCTCTATTAATTCTTATTCTCTAAAAGAAATAGAAAAAACAAACTCGACAAAGGCTTTGGTTGTTTCAGACACTCCTAAGGATTATTCAAAGGATTATACTTATGCCTTAATTACAGTTCATCTAAATACCAAAAAATGTAAAAAAAAAGAAACTCTTTTTTCTAAAGTAATCAGTGCTGTTCTGACAGAACATATTCTTAAAACAAATAGTTTTAACTTAAAAAAGATAGATACATTATTTAGAAATAACTTTCATAATATTAAGCAGATAGAAGCATATAAAGTATATTTATTAAAAAAAGGCAAGGCTATTGATAGTACCTATCTAAATAATTGGAAAAACAACGATACTTTACGAATTAAGATACCATTAGGAACAGAAAACACCTATTTTATTGAGGGCAGTTTTCAAATAAAAAAGTCTGCATTTGTGCAAAATCTAATGCTTTCCATTGGC
>PDWI01006492.1_pt1 | contig 14633 bp, 13 predicted proteins | sample 1430891 | NCBI WGS metagenome assembly PDWI01 (sample SAMN01162508, study PRJNA174530) | Oral metagenome, whole genome shotgun sequencing project. | biome: Marine environment; feature: Marine mammal; material: Swab sample of the gingival sulcus; isolation source: swab sample of gingival sulcus... | reverse complement strand
AGGGGGTAAAGGGAGTGTTTGCCGGGGTGCTGTTAAACCTGGTAATTTCGTTTTCCTCTATATAGGTGGACATGCTGTTGTCGACGGTCTCCAGGCGTTTATTAATTAATTCCTTGAGATGTGTGGTGCGGTCAAATCGCCCGGTAATTATTTTTACACTGTAGGTTGTGCCCATGGTTGCGCCGCGAATATCGGTTTCCACCTGAGAGCAGCCGGCGAGAGCGACGATAAATAATATAAAGACCGAATATAGGGCGATTCGTTCTGATAATTGCAGGAAATTTCTTTGTAACATTATGACAGTCCTCTATGTAATCCTCCTGACTACTCCTTATTCGGGAATATTTTCCTGGGAAAAACAGAGTACACAATAAACGAAAATTTTAAAAAGTCTCTCTCCTTTTTCAAATTTCAGTTCTGGTAAATCCCTATACCTTTACCGTGAAAATGATACCCTGGAAGAGTAATGTGCAGGAAAAAAGTTGTATTTTCAGTGGGTTAATTGTTTGTTGGGCTTTTAGGAATTTTTGACCAGGAGGTGACTTCACTGTTTTCTTCCCTGACCTTGTTCTGAGAGCTGTCCATTCTTTATATTTTCTTGAAAATACGATGTTATCGGATAAAAAACTGGCTCTGAACAAAATCCTGAGAACATTCCGGCAAAGGTATAGAGATCTACGGTGAATCTTTACATCAGGAATAGTACATTAATTAAGTTCTTATGAATTTTGTTTTGATAAATTAATAAAATTATATGTGATCTAAAAAAACTTTATATTGTTTTTGTTCACAAAATGCTCATTGTTTGCTGCCGGTTTGGTGTTAAACTGAAAAAAAGCTGTGAATTTGTACCATTCGATGGATTTGTTATACAATCATATATTTTTGTTGATGCTCATTACCCTGCTCGGAACTGCATTAGGCAGGATTAGCATTAAATCCTTTGGTCTTGGCTCTTCCGGGATAATCTTTGCTGCCCTTGTTTTTGGTCATCTGGGCTTTACCCTTCCCGGTGACTTTCAGACTTTGGGGCTGGTTTTATTTATTTATTCCATTGGGTTGCAGGCGGGGCCTGGATTTTTTCATACCTTGAAAAGCGGCGGGTTGAAGCTGACTCTTGGCGCTCTTGCTGTAATTGCCGTGGGATTTCTCACCGCTGTTGCGATGTGCTTTATTTACGGGTTTGATGAAGGTATTGGTGCCGGGCTTTTTGCAGGAGCCCTGACGAGTACTCCGGGGCTTGCCGTGGCCGTTGAAATGACGGGGGACAGCGGTGCGGCCGCGGCTTATGGGTTGACCTATTTTTTTGGGGTAACCGGGGTTATTGTCTTTATTCAGCTTCTTCCCGGATTAATGAAAATTGACATTACCGTCGAGGAGCGGCAGCTTGAGGAGGAGCGTTCTTCTGCTAAAAAGCCGATGCGCACCATGCATGTGGCCTTGACCAATCCCAATCTCTTTAACAAAAAGATTAAGGAGCTGGATCTTAACAGCATTGCACCGATTGTCATTACCCGCCTGTTACGCAGGGGGGCCGATCAGCCGATTCTTGTGGGTGGGGATACTCTACTCAGAGAGGGGGATCATATTCGTATTGTCGGGCGGCAGCAGGATCTGGAAAAGCTGCAGCCTTTTCTTGGGGAAACCATCAAGAGTGAGATCGAGTTTGAGCGGGTACTCTCCAGAAAACATATTCTTGTCTCCAAACAGCATGTCGCCGGTATAACCCTTGGCCAGCTCAATTTGCACGAGGTTTTTAACGTGCAGATTACCCGGATTTTCAGAAATGGAATGGATCTGCCTGTCACCAGAAATATGCGGCTGCATATAGGGGATACTGTACTGGCAGTGGGGAACAGACAGGCTCTTAAAAACGTTGAAAAGCTTCTGGGGAATAATGTGCGTGAGGTGTACAGCGTAAACCCCCTGCCTATTTTTATCGGGATATTTTTAGGCTTTTTACTGGGAAAAATTCCTCTCTATATTCCCTATGGGGGCGTTTTTACCCTTGGGACTACCGGTGGGGTGCTTATCTCGGGGATCCTTCTGGCGAATCTCTATAAAACCGGGCCCTTTACCTGGGAGATTCCTGCGGCGGCGAATGCCTTTATCAGGGAAATTGGTCTTATTCTTTTTCTTGCCACTGTGGGGACAAAAACCGGAGCAACGATTGTGGAAACTCTCAGAACCCAAGGGCTTGAGCTGTTTATTGCGGGGATTGCTGTAACAACTGTTCCTCTTCTGACCGCTGTTGTCATCTGTCGTCGCCTGCTTAAACTTCGCTTTTTACGTATGCTCGGGGTTATGACGGGGGCCATGACCAGTACCCCCGGTCTTGCATCGGTGATGGAGCTTTCTGCTACCCATTACGCATCTTCGGCCTATGCAACGGTATATCCTGTTGCTCTTATCGGGATGATTGTCTTTGCCAAGCTGCTGGTAATTATATTGTAGGTACTTCAGAATTGGATAGTCACGATTTCCCCTTGGGCCTGTTACCGGAAGAATTTATCAGACAGGGCAGGAAATCGTGATTGTCTGTATTCGGGTTGTCGAGAGCCAGACTACAGGGCAACAATAGCCTCAATTTCAATACGGGCATCAAGGGGGAGCCTGCCCACCTGGAAAGCGCTTCTTGCCGGGAATGGTTCGCTGAAAAATTCGGCGTAAATACCGTTTGCATCCGCAAAATCAGCGAGATCAGCCAGGAAAACCGTGGTCTTGACAATCTGATCCATGGTGGCCCCTGCTTCTTCAACAATGGCTTTCAGGTTATTGAGTGCCTGACGGGCGCATTCCTGAATAGTTCCTTCATGCATTTTTCCCGTTTCCGGGATAAGCGGAAGCTGCCCGGAGACAAAGAGCATATTGCCAGTACGTATTGCCTGGGAGTAAGGGCCTACAGCCCTGGGTGCCTTTTCTGTAAAAATTCCTTCTTTTTTCATTGTTTTTACCTTTTTTGGTTCCTGTTTTTCAAAAAACGATTCTGCTCCTGCCTCTGTTCTCCCTGGCCAGTTTGAGTGGGCAAATTTCAAGCAAGCAAATAAATGTCCGCTCAGTGGGGGGGCCCGCCTATACCCCTGCTTCATCTCCTTAACAGGGTCATCTGATCCCGTTAGCTGACTTATCAGGAGCGGCTCAGGTACTACTCATGATTTACAGCAAGAACCAGGCGAAATCCGAGATCCCTGTGTTGTTGGTCTGGTGCATCAAAGCAGCGGTCTTCCAGGCGTAAAAATTCTGGACTTCCAACCCAGCCGCCGCCACGTCCAACCCTCCAATCACCTTTTTCCGGGCCCTGGGGATTTTGCTCGGGACTGTTGCTATAGTAATTTTTGTTATACCAATCGGAGCACCATTCCCACACATTGCCAAGCATATCATAAAGCCCCAATTGATTGGGCGCGTAACTCCCGACAGGTGCAGTAACAGGATTACCGTCATCACAGTTATAAACAATCCACTCCTTCCACAGCTTACCTGCCGAGCGATCGGCAACGCTGGCCTTACTGCATATTGTGTTATCTTTTAGAGAACCTCTGAATTGAGTCTTTACTTCAGGCTGTCCACCATTGCTTGCTGCATATTCCCACTCCGCTTCAGTGGGCAGACGATATTTTTTCCCACTTTTTTCTGATAACCATCGGGCAAATTCCCGTGCCTGATACCAACTGACCTCAACTACCGGTTGTCCAGGATTATCAAGACTATACCCCTGATATTCCCCGGAGGAGTGATCTGCTGCAAAAAGTTTAAACTGCTCATTCGTTACTTCATATTTACCCATGAAGAAGTCGTCAACGCATACCCTGTGGAGAGGAAGTTCGTCCTCCTGTAGATAGGTTGCCGAACCGGGGTTTCCCATGTTGAAACAGCCTCCTTTTATTAAAACAAACTCCATGCCGGTAACAGGGTCCTGCCGCTCGACATCATAGCTTTTTTGTGAAGCAGGATTCTTAGTAATTTCCCGGGTTTTCAATTTCCTTGTCTGTTCGGTGGAAAAAGCAAAGTCTCCAACCAGAGAAGATGAATCCCAGGGTACCTGCCTTCCTTTGGTCATGGTTAGGACCTGGCCCCGAACTTTTTTAAAAAAAAGCTCAATAGAGAGATTCGGTTCATCAATATGATGAAGAATTGCTTCTGTATATGGACTATGCTGACTATTTCCATCCAGGGCCGTATGACCAGGTTGTGTCGCGTAACCGATAAAAGAACCCGTAGGAGCATTGATCCGGGCAAGTCCTTTCGAGCCTCCAAGAGTCCGAAATTGAGAAGAAAAGGGATTATCCCGACAGGCATCAAGTATAATGATATTCAGACTGTTTTCTGTCTCTGCCATTTTTCCCAGGATTCGTCCGCTATCAACGCCTTCAAAGATAACATCGGATTCACTTTCCACTTGCATATCAATAGGGAGCAGATAATTTTTTCCGTTAATCTGTACCCCATGGCCGGCATAAAAAAACAAAGCGACTCCACCATTTTTCAGCCGTTTACCAAACTGACGGATAGACTCCTCAAAATTCCGCTTGGTAACATTTGTTTTCAGTATAACGTCAAACCCCTTGTTGCTCAGTACCTCCGCGATAGCTGTTGCGTCGTTGACAGGATTCTTTAGAACATTTTGGGTATAACTGGAATTACCAACAACCAGTGCAACCCGCGGTCGCAGGGCCAGAGCTTCTTTGGCTGGCAGGATCAACGACAAGAGAGGAAACAGAAAAAGAACTGTTTTACAGATAATCTTTACTTTATGTAAGCATTCTGGTTTCATGGTTCAGAATTGATTGGATTATTGAATCGCGCATGACGCTTTACTGTATACTCCTTTTCCCAGATAATGATATTATTCTGAACATCTGTGAGACGAAACTGAAACTGGAAATACCGGTTTCCCCGCAGGGCATCAGCCCCCACCGATTCTTTCATCGAGTAGATAAATCCGGTAAGAAAATAATCAGCATCTGCGACCTTACTACTTGCCGCCCCTTTCTGGCTTTTTATTGTCTTCACTTCACTTGAATCCTCAAGCAGCAAAGGTGCACCAACTTTCGTTGGACGCAGGATACGACTATGCACCGCAGTTGAATCCAGAACAACCTTCCCGGACTGTCTGACTCTCTCCTCTATTGTATAATCACGACTCACTTCATCCCGAAACAATATCTTTCCCGCAGCCTTTTCCATTAATTTTACCCTGATGGTTTTTTGAAAAATATCAGGGTCAACAGGAAATTCCGTTTTATTTTCTATTGGTTTCACGGCGACAATGGGGGGACTCTTGTGTTGTGTTAAAAAAGGCTGTACAACGAGATCTCGAGCCATAAGATCAGCAGTCGTACGTAAATCTTCCACCGTAATCTGATCAAAAAGAGCTGAATCTGTACCTTCAGTGATTCCGATCCTGTTGGTAGATTGGGTGGATTGAACAAAACCTGGCCGAGGTTGAGGGGCACAAGCCGCCAGAACAAATATCGTTATGCCATACAACACAAAAGAGCCTGGTATCTTTTTTATCATTTTTCTATTACAGTTGGGAATGTGCGTTTTTTTTATCGTCTGTAACGGGGCTGTATCTTCCGCTGTTTTTCCAGAATCCGTTCGGATATTTATGGTTAATCTGATCTACAACTTCAACAGGAAGTTGGCCAATTCGATCAGAATACTCATAATTACTGTCAGTTATTGCAACTTCAGCAGGCAGGGAACAGCCCAAAACCCCGGAAAGGAGGGCAAGAATAAATACGAGCAGAAACCTGTTTCCGATCATTGAAGCTCCAACATTTCGGCGGGACCTGTACCCCGCCCGTTTTCAGTGCGTAAATCCTTTAACAACACCACATGTTTCGTTGCATAGGGAGAGATACTTGTCCCTTTTATTGTTGTAACCATTTTCGGTGCAAAACGGGTCGGCATCCATGTCGTCTGATCGACAACCATGCTGTCGGCGTCCTGAAACTCAATCATTATATCAGCCCAGACCGCCGTATCCAGCTGATTCTGCAGATTAACCCTCACCAGAATTTGCCCACCAGGCAAGCGGTTGTTCTCCGAATTTACATAATATAAGGTATTTCTGATGTTTTTATCAACCATTAATAATCGATGAGTTTGCTGAAATGGTTGTTCTGCTGTTCCCAAAGGAAGATGCAAAAGATCTTTTTCCCCACAGGAACAAAGAACAATAATTATCAGGCTCAGGACAGGAATATATCTCATGTCGGAAAACATTTATAAATCTCCTTATTTTATAAGTTCTTTGACAAGGTCTCTTATGCTTGTAAACGCTTGATTATCTTCAGGGATATTGCTTTTCAGACAGTAGAAATAACCTTTTGCCAGGGCAATAACTGCCTTGTCCGGTTCATGACGTTCCCTGTAAAGGTTTACTTCATTCAGGAAACGAACCTCCCGCGCATTAAAAGAAGATTGTACCACTTTGCCAATCTCCGCAATAATCTTCTCACGCATACTTGACTTCGCTTCAATAACACTGATGAGCTCCTTAGGCTTAAACTCAATCCCCGCCTCCGGAACTTCATCATGAAATTCACATTGCTCTTCTATGGAAGCAGGGTAATCCTTAACAAAAGTGATCGCCGCCTTCCCGGTGTCGAAGATACGAACACTGGCCTTGGCAAAACCTTGTAATTTAACATAGCCCTTCCTGTATGTGATGATCTGAAACTGATCCTGGGTGATAGTTTGAGGCGGGACGGTCGGCCAGGTGGCTGTATTGTTGCCATGGAGCTTAAACATCTGATTATACTCCGGATTTTCCTGTAAAACCTCTCCCGTTTTTACTTTTGCCTTAACATCTCTGAGATCTTCATTTACTTCAACCTGGAAAAGCGATACCCGACCGGTAACAATCAGGTCAGCGCCAAGAATTTTGCCAAGACTATCAGTACTTTTCGTTTTTTCCTTCAGTATATCGTCGATTCTGTCCCTCTCAAGAATATTGATGCCATAGGGAAGCACGCCATAAAGATAACTGGTAAGTGAGTCAGAAAATTGCATCCCTGCATCCAGATCATTGCTTGGTGAATCAAAACTGGCAATAGCAATATACTGTTGTATGGATTTATCAACGATATCTGACGCTTTTTTATGGAGGTCAAACAAGCCCGTATTTTGATTATCATAGGACAGGGCCTTTACAGACAATAGATAAGCAAGATAGTAGTCTTCTGTTTTAAGGGCCTGTAAAGCTCGTGTATAGTAAAACCGGGATGCGCCCAGATTGACCTGTGTCAAGGTTCCCTGCAAGTCAGGAAGAAACCATTTTTCAATAAAATCAGAGGCATCTCCCCACATATTGTTTTCGATAAGATTTTTTACCTTTTGGCGGATAGGCTCTGTATAGTCGTATTTAAAGGGGATATCAGCAAACTGGATATCCACCGGAGAAATTTCCTGTAATTTTTCAAAATCCCTGAGAGAAAAAAGCAGATTACCTCCTTTGAGCTGCCGCTCCATCCTTTCATAAAGATGTTTACCCTGAAGGACAACCTCTTGTACTTTTGTTAACTCCTCATCGTTCGGGTATTTTGCAAGGGCATCCTCAATAACCTGTACAGCCGGATCAAATTGATAAATCGAGAAGAACTTCTTCATCTCTGCGATAGCGTTCTCGCAACTCTTACGCCTTTGTTTTTCTCCCTGTGTAAAAGTATGAAACTCTTCCTGGTATTTTTTTCGGGCATCAGCTATACGATGGTTCTGATCCCAATGAGAGCATTCATCAAGAATAGCAATAGCTTCAGCAAACGCTTTCGCTCTATCCTCTCCCCGTTGCAGGGCATTTGCCGCATTTGCCAGACAATTTTCTGTGATGATTCCTTTTACCTGCTCCAGTTTCCCTTCTACGGTACGACGCAAATTTATATCTGTGACCCGGGCAAGCCCCTCTTCGTAATATTTCGCAGCTGCAATAGTATCACCCGCAGTCAACGCCTGGTCGCCCAGACCAACAGCTGGCGGCATTACACAGCCCCCAGCCAGTAACACGCTGCAGAACAAAAATAGTAATCGGATAAAATTCATCATCATCTCCTTTGCTGGTTTGTTATTTCACTCCTGGACCATTATTGGATACAACAGGTACACCTTCCCGGAAAAAGAAGAGGAAAGCGTTTAGATTACCGTTATGTTTTTGAAATTGAGATCGCAGGCATCCGGTTTGCATTCTTTGTCCGCTCAAGCCTCTGAAAAGGATGCTGCTCCTTCTCAATACCGCCGTAAATAGCACTGTCCTTTTCTTTTTGATATGCCCAGCGCTGGGTGCCGTATTCAAAATGCCACCACTCGGAGACAAGGTTTACGAATCCGGCTTTTGTCATTACATGGTAGAGTAATCTCCGATTACGCAGGGCTGTTGTTTCTGGAGCAGAGAGGGTGTCTCCGGTTTCCAGTTTTTCCTCAAAATATCTGGTGGCAGAAATCTCATTGGGGTCATCGAACGGGGAGCCGAAAAAGAGAGGCATCCCATCTTTGGTGGCAATCAGTAAATCAACTGCACCGCCAGTAAAATGAGGGGGCGGTGCCTCTGGCTTTGTCTGCGGCGGAGCAACGTATTGTTGTGTTATGGCTGTGATTTCTTCCTTGTTAAGATCGGGATATATTCTTTCCAGTGCGTTCTGGCATTGCTGGTAGAGGTATTGTTGTAATTCCTTACTGCGCCAGGCATCCAGCACCACCAGCCGCAGGTGTTGCGGCAGCAGGGTGGCGGCTTTGAGCAGGAGTTCACGTATTGTCATTCTGGCGTAGCATTCTGCCGTTGTTCCTGGCATCCCGAGCTCAAAATAGTTGGAACGTGCCAGAAAACGTTCCGGGGCGAGGGAAAGCGGTATCAGGGGTTCCCGGGATTCTGCAATGTCTATTGAGTAAATTTTATCCCGGCTGTCCCTTGTATTCTGAGGAATAAGGAGATCTTCTAATTTTTGTTGCATGGCGTAAATTGATTACAGATAAGGCGCAGACATTTCGGGTAGAGTCATATTTACAGAAAATTTTTTGTCTATAGTCTGTTAATGTTTGTTAATAAATATCCTGTTTAAGAGAATTAATAGCCGAGAAGCCTTGGCAGCCACAGGGTTATGGATGGCACACAGATCAAGACAAGCTGGCATAGAATTGCAACAAGAACAAAGGGCCAGATATGCTTGAACATTTTTTCCAGGGAAACTCCGCCAACCGAGGCCACGATATAAACACAGGCACCCATAGGCGGGGTGATCAGGGCGATGGTTATATTCAGGGTCATTACAATTCCAAAGTGTAAGGGATCAATTCCGGCGGTGACGGCGAGAGGTGTAAAAACGGGGGTTAATAATACCAGGGCGGCTACTTCTTCCATAAACATTCCAACCATAAAAATGATCAGGCTGATAAAAAGCAATACCTGGGTCGGAGTCACAGCGTATTGCATAACCATCGGTGCCATAGCCTGGGGGATTTGTTCGGAAGAAAGCAGCCAGCCAACAATAGTCGCCGCGCCAATGACAATAAAGATGACGCTGGTCAGGCGCACCGTATTGGAGATAGAGGTTAAAACACCGCCTATGGTAAGCTCCCTTGTCCAGAGAAAGCCAACAATGATTACGTACAGGCTGGCAACAGCACCGGATTCGGTAGGAGTCATGAAACCAAAAAGAATCCCGCCAATAAGAACGCCAGGGGCGATAAGAGAAGCAAGTGCCGCGCCGGTGGAACGCAGCATCCTGTTAAGAGAAAATGAGGTGTTGGTTATGGGCAGATTCAGTTTTGACGCGTAAATCCGATGCATCAGAACAAAAAAAACGCCAAGAAACAGTCCCGGCATAACTCCGGCCATAAAGAGCCCGCCAACATTGGTATTGGTCATGGCCCCAATAAGAATCATAAAAATACTGGGAGGAATAATGGGGCCGACGAGGGATGTCCCCGCTACAAGTCCGGCAGCGTAGGAATCGGGGTAGCCGCTCTTTTTCATTGCCGGGATCATGATAGATCCCACCGCAGAGGCATCTGCTGCCGCAGAGCCATTAACTCCGGCAAAAATAATACTCGCAAGAACGGTAACGTAGCCAAGCCCCCCCTTGAGATGACCGACAAGAGCCTCGGCAAATTGCAGCAAACGGCTTGTCAGGCCGGAGCAGCTCATAAGTTCACCAACAAGGATGAAATAGGGGATAGCCAGCAGGGAGAAAGGTTCCATGCCGCCGTAAAACTGCTGAATCATGATGCGCAACTGACTAAAATCACCAATATACACAAATCCGGCAAGCGCTGCGCATAACATTGCAACAAACAGGGGCAACCCCGTTGCCAGTGTTACAAAGAAGATAAACAGTAAAAGCAGGGTCATGGTTAAACCTTTCGGAAGAATGCAGGGGGCTGGCCTTGGCTAGCCGTCCTTTGTTATCTCGTTTTCTTCAGGGCTGTCCTGGGTTGTAATTCCCAGTTTTTCCAGGGAAATAAACTGTTGAAGAGTGTATTCGATCATCATCAAAAACAGCCCTGCAGGCACTGCAAGCAGAGGGATGGTTTTGCTGATACCCAGGGTTCTGACAGTAAATATCTGCATTTTCATGGCATACATTGTGCCCAAAACAACCATGAGGACGAGGATGCTGCAAAAAATAATGATGCGGATTCCCTTTATAAAACGTTGCAATCTCCCCGGCAGTTTGTTGACCAGAACGAGTAACGCCATATGCTCTCCTCGTTTCAGTGCGGGGGCTGCGCCCAGCATAACAAGCCAGACCAGAGTAATTTTTGCCAGATCCAGGGTCCAGATAGGTGGTTTGTAAAATCTCGAAAGTACGCCAAGCATTACAGTCAGCAGGTTGACTACAAACAGAGCTCCTGCCCCAGACAGGCAGAGGCTCTCTATACCGTTAGAGACTTTTTGACATGTATGCGCAAACCGTCTCACTTATTTTGCTCCTTCGTTTGCCTTTTTTGCATCTTTCAGGGCGAGGTCAATCCAGCTCTGATCAATTTGCCCGCTAAGCCATTTGATATATGCCGGGCTACCAAGCTCCTTGAACGCTGCCATTTCTTCAGCATTGGGTGTGTATGCTTTCATGCCTTTTTCTTCAAGGAATTTTACACGTTCTGCAACCTGAGATTCAACATATTCACGGTTTTTTACGTTGGCCTCATGGGCTGCATCGCGGAGAATTTTTTGATCTTCCGTGCTTAATTTGTTCATCATGGCGCCATTGGCTAGCAGGAACTGGTCAGAGTACTGGACATTTGCCAGGGTCAGGTATTTCTGGACTTCGAACAGACTCCCCATAATAATGTAGGTCGGGGGGTTCATCTGACCATCGGCAACGCCCATTTTGAGTCCAAGATAGACCTCAGTCCATGGAATTGGTGTCCCTGATGCGCCAAATGCTTCGTACATTGCAACCTGACTTGCGTCCATGGCGCGGAAGTTCATGCCTTTGAAATCAGCAGGGGATTTGATTGCCTTATTGCTGGTAAAGGCAATGAAGCCGCCCTCTTCAATAACAGCAAGAAGTTCGACTCCAATGCGGTTTAAGAGTTCCTGGCGTGCCTTCATTATAAAGGAGCTGGAATCAAAAAAACTGTGTGCTGCCTTGTAGCTGTCAAACATAAAGGGAACATTCGTTGCGAACATTTCGGGGAATACGGTTTCCATTCCGCCAAAAGATGCAATATTGAGGCTCGGGCTGCTCATCACCTGTTCCATTCTCTGTTCCTCGTTACCGAGCTGGCTGTTAGGGAACAGGGTAATGGAAAGCCTGCCAGCGGTCTTCCTTTCAACAATTTCCTTAAAAGTGGCGGCAAATGCGTGAACTGCGTTCTTTTCCCGATCCGGAGGCCCGTTGTAGCTCATCTTGATTGTCGTTCCCGCAAGTGCTGCGGCTGGAACGGTGACGGCGAGCAAGCATGCCAGACCGAATTTTCTGATGCCCTTGATTTTTGTGCCCAAATAATTCATGGTTCTCCTTTGCTTTGTATAGATTAATATTGAACTACGTGCTGTTTTGGCGAGAGCTGAATAAGTGATGCGATGCTCCGCCCCGCCTAATCAATATAAATCCGTGGGATACGTGGTAAAATTCGCGCAACAACCTCGTAATTTATAGTCTCCGTCAGCCGGGCAAGATCGTCGGCAGTGATCTCGTTTTCCCCCTGGCGGCCAAGAACGACCACTTCGTCTCCCACCTCAACACCCGGGATATGCCCTACGTCGAGCATGAGCTGATCCATACAGACCCTGCCGGCAATGCCGGCAGGGACACCCCTGACCAGCATCTGCCCTGTTGATGAAAGCAGGCGGGGGTAGCCGTCGGCATAACCCACCGGTACCGTGGCGATAACCGTCTCTTTGTCAGTGATATAGGTATGACCATAGCCCAGCGGAAAGCCTTTGGGAACCCGTTTGATATTGGAGACCCTGGTCTTGATGGACATCACCGGCTCCAGATCAAAACCGGAGCTGTCCATCTCGGCGGACGGCCGCAGGCCGTAAAGAATAATGCCGGGGCGCACAATATCAAAATGGGCTGCCGGGAGTACCATTGTCGCAGCGCTGTTAGCTGCGTGGATGGAGAGCTGTTTTCGTATTGCCTTCACTGCCGGTTCTGCTATGCAGGAATTATAAATGTCCAACTGTGCCCTGGCTGAATCCAGCATCTTTTCATCGCAGCGGGCAAAATGGGTGTATATCCCGTCAAGCTGGAGACTGTCCAGGGACGTGAGTAATTCGATCATTTCGGAAACGGGGCTGGTCGCCCCGGCCTGATTCGGCAAAACACCCAGTCTGCCCATGCCTGTATCTACCTTGAGATGCACCTTGACGCGGCAGCCAGCGGCCCTTGCAGCCTTATTGAGTTCTTTTGCATAGGCCGGCGAGTTGACTGTCTGTATGAAACCGCCTGCCGCCAGGGCCGGGGCAAGGGCGGGGTCAGTTATACCAAAGATAAGAACAGGTCTGGAAGTCTTGCCGTTCCTGAGGGCTTCTGCCTCCCCCAGGCGTGCGACACCAAAGAGGTCTGCACCCTCCTTCTCCAGAAAGCTCCCTACCCCCACAGCCCCGTGGCCGTAGGCATTTCCCTTGACCACCGCCATAACCCGTGTGGAAGGGGAGATATGGGCGCGAACGCTCTGAAAATTTTTTCTGAGAGCCGGATAGCTGATCTCTGCCCAGATTGAATGAAGATTGTCTTGACTGGAACCTTTCATTTCAATAGCACCGTTGAGCATTGTCCTGGAAAGACTGAATTAATAAAAAACTGAGCAATTGCACGGAGATTGAATTTTAACCAGACAGGAATTTTTAGCGAACATTTCCCGGTACGTCAAGTAATAGTTACTGCAGGCGGGTACGGTGCAATCCTCCAGCATGGAAGAAATTGGGGGTGATTGTAATTTATGATGCTTTTTTCCGTCAGAAAGCGTACCTTGAGGGGCAGGTATCAGCAGGCAGTACATGAAATCGCAATACAAAAATACTAATGCGGTATGAAAAATAAAAAGACATGGGATGATATTCCCTCCGTTGAGGATTTAGCAGTGGACTGGGATTACGAACCGGAAAATGTCCTTGGAAAGAGATTGTATGTGCGGCTTGAACGCAAGGACTTGTTTTCTCTGCTTGGAAAGAAGAGTATTCCGGTTAAACTTGTTTCCACCGACAAGGAGATTAACGGGATAGTGTCGGACATTTCCCAGGCAGGGGTTGCCCTGTTCGCTAAAAATTCGTTTGCAGTCGGCGAACGGGTCAAGGTTGGTTTTTTTCTTGAAAGGAAGAAAATTATTTCCCGTGCGGTTGTGAGGAATGTCGTTGTTGTTGAGGAGGCATACCGGATTGGCTTGGAGTTTGTCAACCTTGGCGAGGAATCATTGGAGTTTATTCGTTCCCTGGTTTACTCCAATGCCCATATTTTTTAGCCCGGATTTTTCATGAGTTTTTTTGTTTCTCCTTATGAAAAACAGACTGTCTTTTAAGGATTTTTAAAATCCTTAATTAAATCATGTAGTTGAACATAAAACAAAAAAACTCATGAGAAATCCGGGTTAGTGACTTCAATTCTCGGAATAGTAAGACCGCAGAAACTGGACGAATGTATCCGGGATGAAATCTCCCGTTGTTTATATGCGGGTGTGCTATCATCCTGGCAGCTGGATTTTGTTCTGCCGGTCTGCTGTTCGGGCGGAATTGTCAAAGTGCTGTCCTCAAAAAAGCAGCTGCATATCGTTAACCGAATGAATCCCAAAGGAGCTCAAGATGAAAAAAATTCTCACCACCGTACTAATTCTTTTTTTTGCGATTCCGGCCCTGGCCGCCGCGTCGTCCTATCCATCAAAGCCTATCAGGATTATTGTACCTTCCAAGGCCGGTGGTTCCACTGATACCAGCGCCCGCCTGTTTGTTAAAACAGCCAAAAAGTATCTGCAGGATGCTGATTTTGTTATCAAGAATGTCCCGGGCTCCGGCGGCCAGAAAGGTTTTGAAGAGATTGCACGAGCGAAAGCGGACGGTCATACCATCGGTATGATTTTCACAACTCAGGTTGTCTCCCATATCGTTGCCAAACGTGCCCGCTACACCCTTGACAGCTTCCACGTCATTGCCAACATGATGCAGGATCCCCTGATTATTGCGGTCCCTG
>PDWI01006491.1_pt1 | contig 14633 bp, 15 predicted proteins | sample 1430891 | NCBI WGS metagenome assembly PDWI01 (sample SAMN01162508, study PRJNA174530) | Oral metagenome, whole genome shotgun sequencing project. | biome: Marine environment; feature: Marine mammal; material: Swab sample of the gingival sulcus; isolation source: swab sample of gingival sulcus... | reverse complement strand
GCTATCGGTTTCGGTATCAACGGCAAACACGCTCGCTTGTTGTAATTTTTTAAGCCATTGTTGTAATAATTCTTCACTATCCACTTGCTGATAAGCGGTACGATTTATTTCAACTTTTGCAAATTCTTGATCAGAAACAACCGCTTGCGAAGTGGTCGCTTGATAGTTATTTGGCACTTTTTCGTCTTGTTGCTGGGTAACAGGGTTTGCGTTACCTTTCACTTCCTCCAACCAACGCTTGAATTGATAACGGTCAAATAGCTCAACCAATAACACTTGATTTTGTGGCTCAGTTAGCAGTTGATCGTGGGTGACATCAAGTTCTACATCCGTTTTAATGGTCGCAAGGGTATAAGAAAGCTCTGCCACTTCTTTTTCCGCTTCCATTTTAGGGGCTAAGGTTTTCGCCCCACGAAAACCTAATTCAGCGATTTTATCTAAATTTTGATAAATATCTTTTAGTGAACCAATACCTTGTAACAAGCCTAATGCGGTTTTCTCGCCCACACCTTTTACACCTGGAATACCGTCTGACGCATCGCCACGTAATGCAAGATAATCAATAATTAATTCTGGTGGAATACCGTATTTTTCAATCACGCCATCACGATCCAATAAGGTGTTATTCATCGTGTTAATCAACATAATATGATCATCAACGAGCTGTGCCATATCCTTATCGCCTGTGCTGATCAACACATCTTTACCTTCTTTTGACGCTTGTAAAGCAAGTGTTCCAATCACATCATCAGCTTCCACACCTTCAACTGAAATCAACGGAATACCTAAGGCTTTGATAATAGCGTGAAGTGGCTCAATTTGAGTGCGTAAATCATCAGGCATTGGTGGACGATGTGCTTTATATTGCTCAAAAAGTTCATCACGAAACGTCTTCCCCTTAGCGTCAAACACCACCGCGATATGGCTTGGCTCAACCTGTGTGATTAAACTTTTTAACATATTCAACACGCCATACATCGCCCCTGTCGGCTGACCGTCTTTATTGGTTAAAGGTGGAAATGCGTGAAATGCACGATAAAGATAAGATGAACCGTCCACTAACACGAACGGATTTTTTTTGATTGTTGCCATTGGTATTCCTTTATTATTGATTATGATTTTGCATTTTATCTACAATTTCTGTTACTTTTTCTTTAAAACGATTTAAATTAAATTGTTTAACTTTTCGATCTCGTAAATCTACTGGTTGATTAGATAATTCTTTTTGTACTTCTTTCCAAAAATCTAATTCATCTCGAAAACCAGTTTTCTCATATCTTATCTGAATCAGGTGTAAAAAATCACTTATTATTTTATTATTAGAGCCTATTATTGTTTGTACAAATTGTTTAGAATATTTTTTATCTAAAAAAACTGTTTTTTTTTCTAATAAAAATTCAGAAATCTTTCCCTTATTATTCTGTTTAATTATCTCAATTAAGTTTTCTAAACTTTTATTGCTTTTTTCCTCATTTATTTTCTTATTGTGTTCAAAGATTTTACTCTCAAACTCTTTATAAATATCGTAACTCAAATCATGATTATGATTTACTCTAAAAGACAACCTTATTATATTATTACTATTAAGAAGCTCATCTAATAACTTTAAGGCTTGCTTTTTTATTGATTCTAAAGAATAATCAGAAACATTCATTTCATACAAATCTATTAGAATATTAATAACATAGAATAAGACATGTAGCTCTGTATATTTATTTTCTTGAAATTTACCAATAACATCTTCCAAATATTTATTAAAATCCTCTTCCTCCAATTCTCTAAAATTCAACAACTTACGCCACGATGATATTTCTTCTTGCTTTTCTTCTTCAATAAAGAAATGAAGATCTTGAATCATCTCATTAATTTGAGAAACATCCCCCTTAATCAAAAATTTTTCCCAATCACCTAGATCAAATAAAATATCACGAACTGATAAATTATACTTTTTAAATAAAGAATCTAATTTATTTTTATATTCCTTACACTCATCTCTTTCTAATAAATAATTTGGATACTTTAAAGAATTAAGTATCTCTTCAGTTAAATCACCATTTTTAAGTTCAATTAATATTACAAAAAAAAACTTTAATAAACCGTGAAAGAAACTCAATATTTTGTTTGTATTTTTCAATTATATTAAATATATATTTAAACTCACCAATAGACTGCTCTATATAACGTAAATTATTATATCCTGATGATTCATATACATCTTTTATTATGTCAAATAAATTCAAGCCGTCATTGAGAGCTATTTCATACTTTTCTAAAAAAACGTTTAAGATCATCTCAAAGCTATGCTTTACTTCAAATGTTTTTCCAATAACTTTTTCTTTAAACGCAATATATAGTTGATCCTGTCTTAATTTATTTTCATTTGCCAAAATAATAGCTTTAAAACCATTTTGTTCAACAAGATAGTTTATATAACCCAAAATTTCTTTTATATCTATATCTATATCTGTTCTTTCTAAATCATCAAAAATAAAGATAATTTTGACTTTATTTTTATTTTGATAATCATCAATAAAATTTAAGTTTATTGATCCTTTAAGAATAAGATCTAAATCAATTTTTAAGTGTTTATTAAGTGTATATTTAATAAATTTAGTACATCTTGATGTTTGCATTGGATATAGAGTTTGAAAAATTTTTTCTGTAATTGAATTAGTATTTTTAAGTCCAAACAAGCTAACTTTTATAAATTTATTTTTATTCTGTTTTGATAAGAAACAAAAACTCCTCTTACTATTCTTTTTCTTTTCTTCGATAAATTTATCAATAAAATAAGTTTTCCCCCCCAATCTCCTCTTAATAAAACGGCATAATTTGATTTATAAACACCTTGAGAATCTAAGTAATAATCTAAATAATCAATTATATGTTGATTAACATTGATATTTTCTTGTTGATCTTCCATTGAAATCTCTTAATTTAGTTTGAAAAATTTGAAGAGATTATACCTTAGATTAGGCTGTTTGGCATTGAGAAAAAGGCTAACTGATTAAGTTATAGCGGTGAGATTCTAATAAAAATTTACAAAAAAAGATTAAGCCCTTGCGAACTTAATCTTTTTGAAATTAAAAACTTAGTTTAGTGATTAAACTCTTTTGAAGTCTAAGTGTAACATAAAAAAATATCTATTTTTTTACTATAAAAATCAATATATTATATCTAGTGTTTATTTTATTTTTCCGAAACCCTATCTATTTTTCCGAAACTATCCTTTTATAATAAAGCGTTACAGTGTAGGATTACTAGGGGTGATGACGTTATCTTTCCACTCATTAATCATCTCAATCTGCTTAGCACAAATATCCCTTTCCTGTATAACTACAACCAAAAAATTCAACACATCCCCATAAGTTTCACCATTAAATGATGAACGTTCACATTTTGTTAGGTAGGCTTGTGGGGGATATTGTGGGATTGTTTTAGTGACGATTTGTTTTGTGCAACCTGTCAATAATAGTGTTAGGCAAACGAGTGTTAGCACAAGGTTCTGTTTTAAGTACTGTTTTAATGATCGTTTTGGTTTCATTCGTTTTCTCCTGTAATGCTTTTGCAAATTTTTGTGTAGAAATGACCGCTTGTTTTTCTTGCTCTAAACTGGTTAAAAGCCTGTTGTTTGCTTGTAAAATTTCATCAATCATTTTCTCATTGGTTATTATGTCCTGTTCAAGATCGTTAATCTCATTATGCTGAATATAAATGGTACTACCTGCTGAGATTATTAATACTCCAAACAGCCACCACGATGTAGGAATAAATTTTAAAAAATTAAGCATTGTTTCTCCAAAAATAAAGGGAGTTTTCACTCCCTGTTGTTTATATACCTTTTAGCAATCCTGTAATGGCTTGCTGTACCGTTCGTGGTACTCGAACTTCACTGTCCGTTTGAAACGCCATTTTAGCGACTTGTTTCATCTGTGCCTCATAATCAATCTGTGGTGTGCTATCCGTTTCTTGTTGCGAACGAGACTGTTTAGCAGGTTTAATATCATTAGACGTTTCTGTATTGACCGTATAAGTGTTATCCATTGCACCGTATTGACTACCTCCCCCTAAGCCTCCACTAGTTAAAGTATTGCGATAGGCTTCATCAGGACTCATTCCTTTTTCAAGGTTCATTTGATAGGTGGTTCGCATATCTTGTAATGCTTGCTTAGTTTCTGACGCTGGAATTCTGGCTTTATTCACGCCGTCTTTATCATAAAAACTTCGTCCATTTCCCCTATCAACACTCGCCCATTCTTGTGCTAACGCTAAATTAGCCTGATCTAAATCATTACTTTTTCCTGTAATAAAATTATAGATTTGTGGACGCTTCTTTTTGGTAAGATAATCTGTAAATATGCGATCTTGCGTGGCTTGATCAAACTTTTCATTCCCGGTTAAACCTAGTGCTTTTTTCGCAGCCATTAATGTATCGGGTATAATTTGATATGCCCCTGCCGCGTTATAATCTCCCCTTTGTTGTTCGGCTAACACTTCATTAATGGTTTTTTCACCTAAGTTAAAAGAAGTCGATGCTTTATAGCCGTGCCTTGCTCCACGATTAACAATGTTATAATTTCCGTTACTTTCTCCCTTAAATAAGGCTTTTTGTAAGCTAGGGGCTTGTGTACTAACATTAGATCCTAAGGCTTCGTTCATTGCTTTTTTCTTACTTTCATCTAACTTTTCACCACTATATTTAGATAACCGATCGGCAAAATCAAGCATATATTTCTTTTCATCATCTGAGAAACCTTCAACTAATGCTTGCCTTGTGCGTTTATCACCATATTTGTATGCGTGAGCCGTTAATAAAGAATTATCATTAAACTCCTGTGCTTTTTCTTGATAACGTAAGCCTGCGTGAAGCAGTTCTTTTTGTTTACCATCAGCCCCTGTTATATCAACTTCATTTAATCGCCATTTAGGAATAAGATTTTCACCATTTGCAAGATCAAAGGTTGCTTGTAAATGTCCGTTTGGTATTCCACCTGTTTGTTCTATTTGTTTGATAAAGTCTTTCATTGTGAACCTCCATTATTATAAAAAGCATCAGAATTTGAATGGTAGTTTTTGTAAATTTGGGATTTAATTTTTTCTTGTTCAAGTGGTTTTGCAAGGAAATCCCATAATTGTAAGTGATCAGCTAATAAATTTTGTAATGTCTCTTTTGGAATAGGATTACCATTAGCATCAACTGTTGGAATTCCTTCTTGTTTTGCTAACCGATAAGGATCAACATTCAATAAATAGGCTTGAGATGTTTTCTGTGTTGCAACAATTTCCTTAGCTTTTTTCTCCTCTTCTTCTGCTCTTTTACGTTTAACTCGTAAGAATGCTATTTGTTCTGATGGTGAGCCATTGTTTATGATATAACTTTCAACGTCTTCAAATTTATTCCCCTGAGCAAGTAAATTATCAATTACTTTTTCATCTTGATCTGCTTGTGCTTCTTCCAAAGTATTACCAGCAGTTATTCTTCCTGTTTCACTAGTATCAAGTTCAGTTCCTATTTGATTTTTAGTAAGTTGCTCAATAGCACTTGGATTATCCTGAAAATATTGTCTGGTTTTGTCCTTTTTCATTAAATCTACTATTGCTGTATTTTGTGCAGATCTTGAATTAATCACACCTGTTTGAGCGTCAAGTATTTTCTTCCGCTCTAAATCTTGACGTGTTTGTCGTAATACATCTAAATCAGAAAGAGACTCCAAAGCCTTTTTCCTATTCGTTGCAACACCTGCATTCACTAAATCATTTCCTGAACGATTTAAAACATCAAGATCAAGTTGATATTTCTTATCACCATAATCATAGAGTGATTTTTTATACTTATTTAAAGATAACTTCTCCATTAACTCACTTGGCTTTAAGAATAGATTATCAGAAAATTCCTGATTCATTACTTGTTGCCCTAAGCGAAGTTCTGTCAAACTCTGTGCTTTTTTTTCATTATCAAAATAATTATCTTGACCAAATTTCAAACCATCTAAAAAACTATTTACACTCATTTTGTTTCTCCTTTAATTAATATATACTTTCAGGGTTAGCTCGAATTGTAGATATAGGCATTCCTATTGTTGTGGAATTTGCATACCCTCCGCTTCGTTTTGGCATCAGCATTGAATAAGCCCCTATTTGTCGGCTAATTATATCTGCATTATTACCTGCACTTACTCTACGGTCTGCCGCCCAACCCCTTGCTTCACCAAAAATTGAGCCTAATGCAGTTGCATAGCCCTCATAAGGTTTATAGGTTGCCGCAATTCGAGCCGCTTCTGCCGCACTGTTTAGTGAATTGAGTGAACTCGTTTGTAAGCCACGTCCTAATTGTAATAATGCAAAAATAGTTTCATCTCGTTGAGCGTCTTTCATATCTTTTCTGGCTTCTTCTGCACGATATGCTTTATTGACTGCCCCAACCGTTGCCCTTGCTTCTGCAATGGCAAGTTCTTTATTTGTAGAACAAAGCATTCCGATACAACGTGGATCGATACATTGCCTTGCCTGCTCTCTCGCATTCGCAAATTCACGTCTAACTGTGGTGACAGCTCTTGCTTCCACTTCATCATAACGTGGAGTGTATTTCTCTTGATTTGCTTTTTCAGCAAGCATTTGCTCTTCAACAGGGCGATACTTGTTAAACCATAAATCTTGGTAACGTTCAGCCCATTTTTTTTCAGTTTCCCAAACTTCATTTTGATGATCTTGTGCCTCCTTAGCCGCTTGATATTGTTTATCCGCAAAATAAAGAGCAATCACTTTTTGGGCGGCAATAATGGCATATTCCACTAATCGCCATTTTTCTTGTTCTTCCTTGTAGTCTGTCCACTCTGCTTTTCTTCTTTCTTTCCAGGCTTCTAATTCTTTCTCAAAATGTTCATTCCATTCTTTAGCATTCGCTTGTCTATCCACCCAGTTTTGATGCAATGCATCATACGCTGGCTTTTGCATCTTATCCCAGTTAGTAATTGATACTGCACTTGCTCCACCCATTATTTGATCTCCTTAGTAAAAATGCTTTCTTCACAAGCATAACCACGTTTTTTAAATGCTTCGGATAAATGCGTAAAACCAAAGATTGAAATAGTTTTTACGTATCTTTCTTTCGCCCATTGTTCAAAATCAGCTTGAAGTTCATTTGCAATTCCTTTTCCCCTATGTTCAGGTGAAATATAAGAGTTTGGCATTACCGCATAACGCACATCATCAAACACACCTTCCCTTAAAAAAGCAATTGCAAAGGCAATAATTTTTCCATTCTCTGTTTTAATAAAATGGTAAATATCAGGATTATCATCAAGCAAAGACAAGGCTAATTTCTGGATTTTGCTTTCATTCAGTGTGGCTTCACTCATTCCCCTTTCAATAAAGGCTTTCTTTGCTAATTCAACTAATTCTTCAACTTGGCGTAAATTTGTTATTTTACTCATCATCTTCTCCACAATTACAATCAGATTTTTCACACACAGGTTTGTCTTCTGTTTCTTCGTCATCATCTTTGATAATCGCTGTTTGCCAAAACGCTGTATCTAGCTGAAACTGTACTCGAGCAACAATATCACCTGCACAATTTTTGGTATCATCTTCAAAAATATCCCCTACATAACGACCACAAGGTAAGCCATATAAAAGATGATCCCATTCAAAACAAACAGAGTTGCCTTCAACAACTCCGTCATATTCAATTAAATATTCACAGGTTCCTGCTCGTTTAATCCGTATCACAAAAGGATTATCGGGTACGCCCTGACCACCACATTGTTCTACGATATTAATACAGGTTTTTGGTGTGTTGCGATCAATATAAATCGGTTTAGTCGTGATAATATTATTCATCATTTCCCCCATTACACGGATCACACAAAAACACTTCTCGATTATCCGCAGGTGCTAAACGCACAATGCGACATTCTTCATTGATTTCTACATCAACATTTTTATAAATACCCGCAGGCACTACACATTGTCCACCAAGTGTTAAAGGTTCTTGCTCTTTATCCTTTTTCGGACAACAGCATTTTTTTAGGCAATTACTCATACGCTCTCCTTACTTTCTGCCACGATTAAATTTTCTACTCGTAATTCTTAAATTCGACATTCGGTTACTGCCCCCTTTTGATAATGGTCTTTTGTGATCAACATCTTTACCACGAACCGCCGCTTTACCATATTTAGCCACCATTTTTCGCCTTGCTGCATTACGTTTCGCTCGGTTCTTTTTCTGCTGTGGTTTACTGTGATATTCACGGTATTCTTTTTTGTAATCTCTTTTTTTCATTGTGTTCTCCTGTTTTTTTGGATATAAAAAAACCGCCTGTATTTCTACAAGCGGTTTAAGTTACCTTAAGTTTTAATTAATCTGTTATATTATTTGCTACTTTATAAAATTCATAAGCTTCAGGTGGTGTCTGTGGTGATTCTAAAAGTCCTTTAACTATTCTAGCAAAGATATCTTCTTTAATAGAATGCTTACCTATAAAAATATTTCTTTTTATTCCTTCTTCCAGTTTTTTCACTTCAATAATTTTACAGCTTTTATATCTCACAAAACTATTATGCTTTATAAACTCGTGATCACCTTTATATAATAAACAGGTTTTATCTGAATTTTTACGCAATGTTGAAATGCTAACAACTAGTGTATGCTTACTTTCTCCCCACTTATAACCATCAGTTAATAATATATTGAGATGATGTGGATGTGGTTCATTTGGAATTAATAGCGTTGCTCTTTTGACAGGAAACCAAATCATAAGCTTTCTAAAACACCTATAAAGTTATCATCTGCAGCTTTCTCTTCTTTTATAGCTTGTATATCTTCATCACTATAACCTAAAGCTTTTAACAGTTTATCTTCTTCAATAGGTAATACTGAACCTTTTGGATCTGTCCATTCTGGGCAATGCTTATGAGTCCATTCACATAGCGTAAAACGATCCATTCTTCCAAACTCTTCCCAAATACTATCTAAAATATCTCTATCGCTTTTTGTAAGAGATTTAAACTCTGGTAGAGTATTATGGCGGAGCATTAAACGATGATTATTAATAGCTTCAATATTCGCATCCCAAATCTCTGAATATTCATTACCATTAATTAAATCTAATGTATTAGATAATACAGGTCCATATTTCATAGAAACTAATTTGTCATCAACCATAGGATTGCCATAACGTTCATAGTTTTTACGCTCTGCTAGATAAAGTAATTTCATTAGTTTTAAATGATATTCTGTATTACCACATTTGCTCAACAAATATGTTGTCATCTCTGTGATTTTCTGAACATTAAACATTTTGATTACCTATAATAAAGACCTAAATAGATTTATTTTCGAGTAAATAATATAACATAGCGTGGTTATATTTGTAAACGTTATGTTGAATACCGCCTACATATCCCTATGTAAGCGGTCTGATTTTTCTAAATATTTACAACATTAATGCCATTGCTCATACTCCGTATTAAACCCTTGTTGTAAGCGTTTAATACTTTGCTCAATCGTTATTAATTGATTACGTAAACGCTCTCCTTTTAATGTCTTCCTTGCCATTTTTTCCTGTTTATGTAACTGTCTAATCGATTTGTTATAAGCCTGTTGTCTTCGATACCAACCTTCACCATTTGCGTATTTCTTAAAATTACCACCATACTGTAATTCATAATAGAATTTATTATGCTGATCTTTTAAGTCTTCACCAATGTCCTTAAACTTACGACTGTCTTGTCGTGGTGCGGTTTGTACAAAAGATGAAACAACTGGGAAGCGTTTCGCAGGTGTCGTTGTGCTGACTTGTCCGTCACCAAAAGTATCATATCCTAACGACATTACATCAACAACTAATCGTCCTACTCCACCTGTATAACTATTCACAAAATGTGCCACTGTTTCAGGTGAAATGTCATAGCCCGTTACTTTATAAACCCCTTTGGCAAAAGATTTATACACTTGATTTGTCCACGGATAGCCACTTGAATGTTTTAATTCGCCTTTGCTGATCCATTTATCATCTTTATAAATCGGATTACCAAAAATATTTTTATTTCTAACGTGTTGAATAATCGGTTTAAACACTAACGGCATAAATGTTTGTACAGCCCAGTCCAGGGGATCATTATGCCAATCCGCAGGACGAATAGGCGTTAAGTTTTTTATACCTGCATTTACTAATAATGTACCGATATATTCACCTGTCCCCATATAGCCTTTAAAGAAACGTCTTGTGGCATTTGCAATCGTAGCCATAATTTGTGGTAAACCAAAGCCAATAGGAATACGGATACCTTCACCACGATCATTAAGGGGAATAACAAAATACCCACTTGCGATCCCCATATCGACTTTATCAATAAAAGCAACACCGTCATCATCTTCACCTGTTAGCTGACCGATTAACTCTAACATTGTCATATGTAAAGCCGTTCCTAATGCGAGTAAAACTTTCCCTTCCTTTGTTTTCCAAACAAGGTTACCCATTCGCTTAATATCATAAGTGGTTGTGGTCACAAATGGGAATAGCACACCGAGTTTTTTCGCCCATTCACCTTTGGTTTCAAAGTTCATAATGTCTTTAACATAATGTGCTGCTTCTCGTTTATCTACACCATTTTCTATTAATGCTTGATAAGCCGATACTCGTGTGGTTAATTCCAAATAGTCATTAATGCGATCCATTCCACTAAAATATTTCTTCGCAATGCGTTTGGTTTGTTTTATATACTCCTTGCCTGATAATCCTGTGAGTTCTAAGGTTGCTTTTTCTACTTCATCACTGAATTTTTTCAGCTTATCAATGCTTAATAATTCAGAATAAGTCGTATGTCCACCTAAGTCCTTATACTCTTCAAGATATTTCATAAATTCCTTACGGCTTTCATTATCTTTCCAAGCAAATGCGGTATATTTCGCATTTAACCCTGCGGCTCTTCTTGCAACACCGATACGGCTATAAATATTTTTAGTCGCCGTACCCCAACCACGAATAAGACTTCCACTATGGGTATCATCGTGTTTGCCAACAGGTGCATCAGCTAGAATATAAACCCATTGAGATTGTGAGTCTCTCAGCTTATTCACAGGAGCAAAGGCTAAACTGAAACGAGTATAAGTGGACGCCATTCCTTTTGTGGCAATCTCAAAGCCCCTAGACCAAACGTTTTGAGTTCGATCACTGACATTCATCATTGCATTGAGTGCTTTCTTATTATCAATCTTGATCACATAAGCCGTATTGCCTTTTTGATAAACAACCGTCTTATCGCTATCTTTTGACTTATAATCAAATAAATTCGCACCTTGCCATACAGGTTCACCGTCTTTATCGGTTTTCAATACTTTTTTCGCTGAAATATCGTGTTCCGTAATGGTTGAGCCTAATGCCTCTTGCCCTTCTTCCGTTTTGGCAAATTCATACAGTGCTTTTTTTGCCTGTTGCATATTTGCTCTTGCAATGCCAATGGACGCAGAATTAGCAACGGTTTCAAAAATACTCGCACTTTCAGAACCATCACGTCCTTTCATTTGGTATTCCCCTTCCTTGAGTTTACCCCCTTTACCAAAGACTGATGATAACGTCACTTTCACATTCTGATGTGTATCGCTCACGAGCTTATCCATAATGCCGTCAGCCTCTTCCGCAAAACCTGTATAAGGAACGTAATATTCCCAATTATAACGACCATTAATCATTTCTTGGGTCAGCAATCCTGCATCTAACAAAACTTGATCACGATAATCATTCATAGGTTTCAGATAATCTTTATATATCTGCTTAGCAAAGTCTTCTATTCCAGGTACATTTTGATCAAACCACGCTTTCATTGCATCAATTTCAGCATTCGTTTTCCCACTACCATTTTTTTGCTCACCTTTAGTATTGATCATAACCGTTATATTACGTTCTTTACCGTGTAATAAAAACTTAACAGTAGTATCCAAATCAGCCATAAACTGAGCCACACCTTGTGTAGGCTTTTTAAATTCCATACCTGATTTTTTATAAATCTCAGCAAATTGATCATTAAAAGCCTTAGCAATCGTATTAATCATTTCCTTTTGAAGTGGTTCAATATGCTTTTCTTTCTCACGCTCTGTTTTAGCTAAGACTTCTCTAAACGCAAGGTTCATTTCTTCCCCTTTTTTAGAGACTTTTGCTAATCGACCAAGCTCCCCCATTCCGTCAAACATTTTATCGTGAACAAACTCCTTGCCACCTTCACCCCACCAAGATTTAACCTGCTTAATCACTCCTTTTTGTTTAGGCGGATTTTCCCAAGGGCGACGTTCATAAGATTTAGGTTTAACTGAATAACGTATATTATCATCATCAATATTGACATTCTCAAAATCTTCAACTACACTTTCCACGTAGTCCAAATTGAGATATTCCACGTCAGCGAGATTGGTTCGCTGTTGGTTTATCAAGGTTTGGACTTTTTCTTTATCTAAACAAAGGGTTTTCTCCTCACCATTTTTCTCTGTTTTACCAATCCAGTTTAGCCATCTCGCATTATTTTTAGGGAATAATCCACGAATACTATTTACATCTATATTTCCATCATTAAAGTTTAAAGATAATCCAACTAAAAATTGATTATCACCTTTATTGATATTAGTAATAATATTTAATGCCTTATCTTTATCTCCATAAGAAAATACGGCTAATGGATTATTGATATATTTAGGTAAATCCGTAACATCTTTCAAATCAAAAATATGATTTTCTTGATTTGCTTTTTTGATCAACCTTTTTGCTTTTAATTCAATCGGTAAGTCTGGTACACCAATAGATCTAAGTAATTCATTAGGCTTACCTAATTTAAAAGTATGCGTACTATCTAAATTGCCATTGATAAGCTGATCTAATTCATTGTTGAAATTCTGATTTACTTTTTCAAGGTTTTTGGATTTAACACTAAATCTAATATCATCCTTATCAGGATCAAAATCACCATTGTTATTTGTGGCTGATTTTATTTGGTTAGCGTTGAATATTATCCAAATTTTTCTGTCATCATTAGGGTATATATGATCAAGTTCAATATTTTCCCCTGCCAATCTTGCTTGACGTTTTTCAATAATACCATTACGAGCATTGAGAAACACAGACATTAACTTATCACCAAAAAGCTGAGCTATATCTTTTCTTTCAGTAAAGAAAAATCCTTTTGCTCCATATTGTGATGCAGATTGTTTTTGTGGGTCAAATTCTGTAAATTGTTTGTCTGTTCCGTGATAAACCACCAAAGGCTCGCCATTTTCATCAATAACTTTACTTGCATTAGCAGGATCATTTTCCCAATCACCAAACCATTTTTTAAAACTTGGTGTGCGAACTTGTAGCCATTGTTTTTCAGAAAGTTTAGTCTCTTCCCCATTTGGGGCTTTTAGCCATTTATCAGTGCCTTGATACTGACTGCGTACTGTATCTATTTCTGATTGTGGGGTTTTAAGAGAATATTTAGTATCAGAAAAATCACTTTCACTAGCGGTCTGATTTTCACTAGAATTTGCAAAATTTTTCACACCGTGATCGATACCTTTAAGCAAACTAATCACTTCATTATCCGTCATCGGACGATTTAATACTTTGCTGATAAGCTTTCTTAATTTTTTGAAAAGAATACCAAGTTTTCCTGTTGCTAACATATTTTCATTACGATATTTCGCAGGAATTTTAATGTCGTATTTCTTCTCTAATGCGTCAAGTTTATTGTTTTTAACCGCTGAATACACTTCTACTAAGGCTTCTTCAGTTGCAATAATTTTAGTGATTTGCTTGGTATCGTGTCCCTCATTTCTTTCTTGGTAAATTTTATTTGCCATTTTTTTAATAAGTGGATGCGTTCTCGCATTTCTTAATAATGTGCGGTAGTCTTTACCAAAAGTCGTATTAAAACCTGCGTGTCCTAATTCGTGTTGTGCTACCCATAGCAAACGTTCTTCACGAGTTAAATTACTATCTCCTGTAATACTATCTGAAATAATAAAGATTTGTTTGGTTTTGCGATCAAACCAACCTTCTACATTGTCAGACGCCAAGCGTTTAATATCTTTCCCTGTTTCAGGAATTTCAGTATTGCGATCAACAACAGTAATCTTACTCGCTAATTTATCGCCCAGTTTTTTAGTGATAAATGCTTGGTCTTTTTGAACTTGTTGCTTGTTTTTTAGGCTTTTGCTTGTTACACTATTATCCGCCGAAGCAACCACACCCCTGCCTCTTCGTGAGTGAGTGTGCGTATCGTTCAGTTGGCTTGTATTATTAGATTGTCCCTTTTCACGGACATTTGTATCTGTACTACTAGCGAATTGTCCTGAGCCTGAAGCCACGAGTGAAGCTCCTATATCAGCACGGGTGAGTGTAGGGCTGGTATTAGTAGGAATAGACTTGTCATATCCCTTTCTATTCGCACCTTCACTTAAATTACTTTCAAATCCTGTTAAAATCCACGCATTATTCCCCTCATTTTTAATAAGCAATGCTTTAAAAGACTTTCCTGTTTTTGGATTTGTATAGCCTAATTTTAATTTATAGCTAAAGTATTATAATTTGACATAATTAAAATGTTCTTTAAATAAAAAATCAATATCATCACATCTTAATTTCTTCCTAATAAATTTGGCTTGA
>PDWI01006683.1_pt1 | contig 14634 bp, 9 predicted proteins | sample 1430891 | NCBI WGS metagenome assembly PDWI01 (sample SAMN01162508, study PRJNA174530) | Oral metagenome, whole genome shotgun sequencing project. | biome: Marine environment; feature: Marine mammal; material: Swab sample of the gingival sulcus; isolation source: swab sample of gingival sulcus... | reverse complement strand
TAATTAGAAATAGAATAAACTTCAGTTGTATTCAAACAAGTTCCCTTGCTACCGGCTATAGCCGGATCATCATAAACACATATTGAACCAGTATGAGAATCAACAATTTTAGTATCGCCTAAATCATTTTTAAATCTAACATAATAATTTGTATTCTCAACGTACTTCCCTATTATTTCATAAGTGCTTAACCCGGGAGAAGGGTCGTCATGTATTTCTGTCAAAGGAGAACCCGATGTATATTCTACAGGTGGAGCAGGAGGTGCCGAACTAGTCGTATTAAAAAATCTTTTTACAGAGTCTATTTTCCAATCTTGACCAGACAGAGAAATCAAAGATATCCTCTGCTGGTATTGACCATCCTCTGAATTACTGGCATTCCCCAAGCATTCACAAGGATCTATTATTACATCTAACCTTATAAAAACATCCGCCCAATCGTGGTCATCTTCATCATCCGTACCATCTCCATCCAATTGATCGTCATCACCTTCTTTATCGTTTGTATTGTCTGAATCAGGATGTGAATCAACATCATATATCCCAAAATTTGTTCCGGTTATATCATAAGCAGATTTTATTTCTGCATAATTCTTCAAAACATTAACATTATGAGCTAAATCTAATGTATCTATCTTTAATTCTATTTCAACAGATACAGAATCTCCGGGTAATAGACCTACAGGTGGCAATAAACCATTATCTACAGATAGAGTCTTTTCAACCTTATCAGAACTTCCCGACACATAGACCCAAGAATTATCAACCAATTCAAAACCCTTTGCCAAATAATCTACAACTGTTATCTTATCAGCAGTAATGGCACCTTGGTTGTAAACTTCTATTGTAAACTTAACATTATCGCCATCCTGCATACTACTACGTTGTGATGTCTTCGCTAGGGCCAAATCAAAATTTGGAATTGTGACAGCAGCAACATCATGATCGTCCTCATCTCCCAACTTAGCTCGCGAATCTGAAGAAATCATATCATCTGTGGCAGTCCCTACCTGAGCTCCCAGGTCATCGGAAAGTATATTGTTATAATCGGAGTCAAAATCTTTCGGTTTAGTTTCGCCATTAGCTTTTTCCATACTAATTTCCCCATAATTAAGAATTTCTTGCAAGTCTAACCCGGTGTTTATAATTAGATTTATCTCAAATTTTCTACTATCCAAAGGCAACAATTCTTCACTTACCAAATATGTAACCGAACTGTCAGAAACTTTCTTCCAAGTACTGTTAAGGCTAGGATCAAATGTAAAATTGTCTCCGATATAGTCTATCAACTCATAACTTGTAGCTGTTATATTGCCCTGATTGAACACCTCAAAAATAAAAGCAACGGTGTCTCCTTCTTTGTAAATAGCACCGGCATCCTTTATCCTCTTTCTTAAGGCTAAGTCTAATATGTAAGGTACAGCAGAATCGTGATCATCTTCATCATAAGTACCATCATCATCTATAACATTATCGGTAACGCTAACACCAACATTTCCATCAAGATTAGGCACACCTCCCAAATCATTAGATACATCTTTATCAGGAGTTGAATCCACATCTGTCACCTTATTTCCATCTTCATCAGTACCACCTGATATCTCTGCATAGTTTATAAAATTATTGACATTAGGATTTGAATTCAATTTCATTTTAATCTTAACACTGACAGAATCTCCCGGCTCAAGTATTGATTTGTGAACATAGTATGCTTGAGATAAATCTTTGTTAAAAGACCAAGAGGGATTGTCTGCCTTACTTATCTGATATCCTGTATTTATATAATCTGTTATTTCAATATCTTTAGCACCAACTGTTCCCTGATTATATACAGTTATATGAAAAACAACGTCCTCCCCAACTTTAACCGTATTCTTATTAGAAATGACTTTTTTAAGAGCTAAATCAAAAATTTTAACATCTGAAAAACCAAAGTCCGCATCATAATTATTGTGTCCTGAGCCTTTGGTCTCAACTTCTACAAATGGTTTTCCATCAAATTCTTGGCAAACATTGGAAGCTATGTTGGCATCACTATCATTTTTGTCTTTATTGTCACCACTTCCCTTATCTGCCAAGGTCAAGTAATAAACCTCATTTTTACTAATATTAAATTTATCAGAATTAAACCTTGCATCACTAAGAACCACATAATATTTATCCAACAAATTAAGATTATCAAATTTACCATCTCTGTCAATATCCACATTGGTATTATTAAAAGTATAATATCCATCTGAATCCGTTGTTGTAACTCCCACTACCTGACATTTGCTGTCATACAAACTCAATTCCACTCCTGATATACCGTGCTCATCAGGATCTTGAACGCCATCCTTATCTTCATCTAACCAAACATAATCGCCTATCTCTAACGGCAGCGGATCATATATAATATCAAGATCCCCAAAACCGGAAGCTTTACCAAACTCAGGATAAATAGTATGGTCATACACCGTAAATACTCTATTTTGCTCTCCGTTTGAAGTATTAAAAAACTTTACTCCTCCTGAATACGAAGGACCCTCAGGATCGTAAACCGGAACTATTACCTCAGAGCTACCTTCTACAATAAGAGCACTACCATTTGCAGTTTCAGGATGAAGACTAGGATCAGTAGGCCAAGCATCTAATCCAAAGAACTCTCCTCCTCCGGGACCTTCTCCGTTACCAACACCTGTTCCAGTCAAACCGACGACAGAACCATTATTCTCCAATTTCCATTCCCCGTTATCATAACCTACAAGTAATATATCTCCATTGTTTTTATCTAATCTAGAATTTCGATCATCACAATATCTGTGCGAAAGTCTATCATTCATAATAATCACCATATTGTCATCACGAGTAAACTCAATATCTGTTAACCATAACTGACTATCAAGATCGTTAGACGGATAATCATTAATATATCCTTTGGGATAATCCGATTGAAAAATAAGATTAAAAATATTGCCTACAGGATCAAATTCATATATATGTAAGGTGTTAAATTTCTCATCTTTGATATACTCTGCGCCACAAGATACACCAACATACAGTTTGCCCTCGTGACTTTCTAAGGCGAAAGCATGCATATCACCGCCCGTACATTGAGGATCGGGAATTGGTATCTCTTCTATTTCACTCAATTTATTCTTATCAGTAGGAATCTTAACCAACTCATTTTTATATAAATTTGTTACGTACAAATATTTTTCATCTTGCGATAAAGCTAAAGCTCCTAAACCTATTTTTGATACTTGTGCTCCATAATCGCAATCTTTGGCATCTGTAACAGACAAATTACCAACATCAATACCCTCATCAACCAAATCTACATACAATTCTAAATCCCAATCATCACCATTCCTCTTAATAGAATATATAGCACCATGTCCGTGCGGTCCCAAATATGCATATTGCTTAACAAATGAAGACGCAAAAAGCCTTTGAGTACTCCTACTAAAGACCATTCCCCAAACAGAACCTATTTCTGATTTACTTGCTATTTTATTAAAAACAGGTGTCCCCGTATAATTATAATCATAAGAAAAAACGGCATTCCCATTTGAAGCTATATGATCGAGTGGCTCCTGATAAAACATATTCATTCCAATCATAGGATCCGGAGATTGATATACAAGTGGATTCTGCAATACTAAGTCATTACCACAAGTATTTGGCTTAACAAACCTAATATATTTAGAACTTGGTACTGGATAATAATTATCAGGATAATTAAACTCTATACGATAATTTAAAGCATTATCTAAACCACTTAAAGCATAATAACCAAATTGATCAGTAACAGAATGAGATACTAGCTTCTGATGACTATCATATGCAAATACCTTAACTCCTTCAATACCCAAATCGGCAGAATCACCAACACCGTCAAAATTGGTATCCTCATACACACTACCTCTAATTTCACCCAAGCTACTTTCACATTGCCCCAAACTATCCGTTGTTGCAACACCTAAAAAAATGATAACACTGAGAAAATATAAAAATATTTTCCCGTAATGACCATTCAACAAACCTCTAAGATTGATGTAATTTCTCATTTTAACCTTTGTTTATTTAAACATACATATCGCTGATTACAAGCAATATGCGAACATAAAAATTGCATTAAAATGTTTACTGAACAACATTGGGAATGTCTACGAATATATACAATATCCGATTTCTACACCGCAAATATATATATTATTTCATAATGTATAAAAAATTAAAATATATTTTTTTAAACTTTAACATTTTTACTAATGTCATTTTACACAAAAATAGCATAAAAAATCTCTTTTTGAAAGGGATTATACAACCAAATATCATTTACATACATCTTAATTATAATTCGATTTTTATTTTTACAATTTTTAATATATTTGCATCATGAGCAAGACAAGTATAGTTTTTACAGTTTTTTTTATGTTACAATTTTTCTTTTCGTGCAACACTGGAGAAAGTAACAACAACATTAATAAACCCTTAGCTATTTCAAAATCAAATGATTTAGTAGTAATTTCAGAGAACAATATATGGGAAAGTGAAGTTGGAGACACTTTCAGGTTCTACTTTGAAACAGAATTTCCGGTAACACCAAGTCCTGAACCTATGTTTAAACTCCGACATTTTACATTTGAGGAAACGGAAGCTCAACAGATAAGAAGACAACTCCGAACATACACCATTCTTGTAGATATATCGAATACAAGCTCACCTATAACAAAGATGTTCAAAGAGGATATAGGAGACAATGATAACTTCAACTTTGAAAATAAAGATTATGAAATAGTTTACGGAAAGGACAAATGGGCACGTGACCAGCTTATAATCTATATCGCCGGAAAAGACAAAAAATCTTTAATAAGAGCCATTAAGGACAAGTATAGCTTTATCACTGAAAAGATTCATCAAAATGATGAAAAACAGATTGCAGAATCGACTTTCTTTGGGGGAGAAAACAAATTATTGGTTGCAAATGCAAAAGATTATTTGAATATAAATATCAAATATCCTGAGGATTATGTTAAAGCTCTTTCTCAAAAAAAAGAAAAACTTATCTGGGGAAGAAAGGATACTAGAAATAACTCGGTTTTAAATTTCATTGTAAAACAAATTGAATATAAAGATACCAGCCAGTTCTCGGATAAATATCTCATTTCTCGGATAAATGAATTTGGTAAACATGTTTCTTCCGATACTAAAGGCTCTGTTCTTGTGGTGAACAATAAAGACCTGCCAACGATTAGATTTGATAGAACAATTAATGGAAATCAAACTTTGGAATTGAGAGGAATATGGGAGATGACAAACGATTTTATGGGAGGGGCTTTTGTATCGTACCTTATAAAAGACAAAAAATCTAACAATTTGGTATTCGCTCTTGGTTTTGTGTATTCGCCCGGAAATGAGAAAAAACATTACTTACAGCAATTGATGGCAATTGCAAATACCATTAGTTTTATAAATTAAACAATATAATGCGAATAGCTGTAAATACAAGAATGCTTCTCGAAAATAGAATGGAGGGAGTAGCAAGGTTCAATTATGAAATTTTAAAAAGAATTGTAGAAAATAATCCTCAAGATGAGTTTTACTTTTTATTTGACAGAAAATACAGTGATAAATTTATATTCGGTAGCAATGTAAAGCCGGTAGTACTTTCGCCACCAACAAGACATGTCGCAATTATGCCTTATTGGTTAGATTATAAGGTTAATAGTTATTTGAAAAAAATAAAGTCGGATTTATTCTTTTCGGGAGATACTTATTTACCGTTGCTCTCCCCTACCCCTTCCATAATAGTCAGTCACGATCTTGGCTTTTTACACTTTCCCGAACATTTGAGATATTTTGATAGGAAATACTATAACTATTATTTCAAAAAGTTCCATAAAAAAGCAGATAAAATAATAGCTGTATCCAACTATACAAAAACAGACATAATAAAAAATTACGACATTGCCTCAGAAAAAATTGAAATAGTTTACAATGCTGCAAATCAACATTTCTATCCAATAAAAGAGGAAGATAAAAATAATATAAAAGAAGAAATAACCGATAAAAATCCTTATTTCGTATATCTCGGTTCCATACATCCCAGAAAAAATCTTATAAATTTAATTAAAGGATTTAATCATTTCAAATCTAAAACTAATAGCAATTATTATTTGGTAATAATAGGAAGACCGGCTTTTAAAACAAAGGAATTTTATCAAACAATAGCAAATTCTCCTTACAAAGAATATATAAAAGTGATGGAAAAGCGCAGAAGTGAATTACCCAAATACATAGGTAGTGCAGAAGCGATGTTTTACGTTTCGTACTTTGAAGGATTTGGAATACCAATACTGGAAGGATTCGAGTCGGGCATACCGGTAGTAACCTCCAACACTACAAGTATGCCTGAAGTAGCAAAAGATGCAGCACTGTTAGTTGACCCGAATTCTCCACAGAATATTTCAAATGCTATGATACAGATACGCAGCAATAAAGAGCTTTGTAAAAAACTAATAGAAAAAGGCAACAAAAGACTTAAATTTTTCTCTTGGGATAAATCTGCCGATAAGACATACAAAATTATTGAAGAAGTCGTAAAGAAGTCAAAGTAACGCCAACTTAAGGTAGAAAATAAGGTAAATTGATGAACTGAAAAAAATATGACTTCGTATAAAATAATATTTAAATTAAGAGCATTAAACATGAGGTAATAATTGAAAGCACAATATATGAACAAACTCCTACTTACAATATCAGTATTTTTCTTTATTTTTCAAGCTGATAGTCAAAATGTGGTCATCAATGAATTTATGTCAAAAAATAATTCTACAATCAAAGATAACGATGGAGACTACAGCGATTGGATTGAATTATACAACAATAGTAATTCGAGCATAAACCTAAAAGATTATAGCTTATCAGATGATATTGATAAACCGACCAAGTGGCTTTTTCCAGATTTGGAAATATTACCACACGATTTTGTACTGGTTTTTGCTTCAGGTAAAGATATATTGGATAAGTCAGAATTACATGCCAATTTCAAAATATCAGCAGGCGGCGAGGAACTGTTTCTTCACGATAATTTTGGAACTTTAATCGACCAAACGGATGCTGTTGATTTGTCAGCTGATCAATCATATTGCAGATTTCCCGATGGCTCGGAACATTGGATTATATCATCTAATTCCACTCCAAAAAAATCTAACAATAATACAAATGAGTTGATATTCTCACATCATCAAGGATTTTACAAAAGTCCTATCAATCTTGAGATAACATCAACAACTGATGATACGATATATTATACATTGAACGGAGATATTCCAACCGATAAATCTAATATTTACAACAATGCTCTTTCAATAACAAATAGGTCTTTGCAACCAAATAAGATATCAGAAATTGTTACAAGTGCACCACAAGATGCTATTAGCTATAAAGCGTGGGAAGCTCCAAAAGTATTAATAGACAAAGCTACCACAATTAGATGTGCTTCCTTTCGCAATGGCGTCAGAACAAGTGATGTTTACTCCAAGACATATTTTATTGACAAAGGAATAGAGGGCAAGTATACATTGCCAATAATATCTATAATAACAACAGAGGAAAATTTATTTTCACAGGATAGCGGATTGTTTGTACCCGGTAAAAATTACAATGACAACAATCCGGAATGGACAGGCAACTATTTTATGAAAGGCAATGATTGGGAAAGGAGAGTACACATTGAATATTTTGACAAAGACGGCAACCTCGGATTTTCGCAAAACGCCGGATTGAGAATTCAAGGCGGTAAAACACGACAAGCCTCACAAAAATCATTGAGATTGTATGCCAGAAAAGAGTACGGCAAAAAATACTTCGATTACAAATTATTACCAAATAGAAATCATAAAAAATACAAACGATTTGTACTTAGGGCTACCATGGGGGCTTGGGGAGCACAAACGATTATTCAAGATGAATTTGCCCAAAGTGTTTCTTCCCAGCTAAATATGGATTATCAAGATTTTCAACCTGTAATTGTGTATATAAATGGAGAATATTGGGGAATACACACAATAAGAGACAGAATTGATGAGCGATACATAGAATATACACACAAAATAGATAAGGATTCCGTGGAATTTTTTGAATGGGGTAATTCTGATTATCAAAATTTAATGAACTTCATCGAAACTAATAACCTCAAATATGATGAGAATTACAATTATGTTACTGCTAGAATAGATATCGACAACTACATCGATTATAATATTGCAGAATTATTTTTTGCAAATTACGATTGGCCCGGTAATAATAGTGTATGGTGGCGCAAGAAAAATACAGGAAAATGGAGATGGGTTTTATTTGATATGGATGGCTGCTTTGGCAACTTCAAACGCAATATGTTTATACACAACACCAATATAGATGATTCTGTAGAATGGCCCAATCCACCACACTCAACACTTTTATTCAGAAGTTTAATTCAAAATGAGAAATTTAAATCTCGGTTTATCAACAGATATGCAGATGTATTGAATACTTATTTTACTGATGAAATAATGACTCACAAATTAGATTCTATAAAAAAACTATACGGCCCTGAGATAGACCGGCACATCAGTAGGTGGAATTATCCACGCAATTATCCCGGTTGGGAAGAAGATACTAACAATAATATTCTGAATTTTATCGAAAATCGTTCTTGTGCGGTAAAAGAAAATATAATGAAGTTCTTCGAACTGAAAGAATTTAATTTTAATTGTGACCCAAATACGGGAAAAAGGAAAAGGTATTTTATTGCCCCAAACCCAAATAATGGTAATTTTACTTTGCTCAATAGCTATCCCAATTTAGAGAATGCGACAATAACCATCACCAATACCAACGGACAATTGGTTTATAAAGAAAGTGATGTAGAAATAAAAAGACACCAAGGAAAAGACTTTTATCTTCAATATTTATCAAAAGGAACATACATAATCCGAATAACATCGGAAAAACACTCAGAAATAAGTAAGTTTATAATTATAAATTAATTTAACATCCGAGTATATTCTTTAAATTTGGAACGGAATAATTTATAGATTTTAAGACCTTACCATCTTCTTTTCTGTATACCAAAAACTCGTCTCCGCGCTTTTCGATATAGGATTCTACCCCTCGTTCAGACTTGTAGTATGCACTTGTTTTCTCCGCTTCTTCTCGTGTCTTACAGGTTTTACTCATATTAGACCTCTGCACCTCGTCGAATACCTCTTTGAATTTGTTGCCGAGTCCAAATTCCAAAATCGCTCCCGACAAAACGTATTGCAAATCAGCGAAAGCATCGGCAGTCTCAATCAAGTCATTTTCCTTTATGGCTTGCTTTAGCTCTTTCAATTCTTCTTCCAATAGCGAAATCCTCAATTGTATCCTTTCCTCTGCAGGAATAGCAGGCTGCTCCACTACGGGAAGGTTGAACAACGTGTGAAATTTTGACACGTCGTTTAGTGCCTCCGGTTCTTTAAATTTCATATATTTTATTTTTTTTCGTGTCTCTTAAGTCTAATCAAAGTTCTTCGAAAAAGCCGGTAGCTTTATTTTTTTTGACATTATCCCAATTAAATATTTTTCCATTCATGCAGATATATACTCCCGGGTCTAAAACTTGGGAAATGGTTAGAGAAGCTCCAAGATTGAAAAAGCCATCGGAAGAGTTTCCAAATGCAGCCGGAATTAAAGCACCCGTTATAATTATTGTCTTGTCTTTGAGATTACCCTCTGCAATTACCTTAGCTGTCTCCACCATAGTGTCAGTGCCATGGGTGATAATAATATCTTTGTGCTTTGTTTTTCTACAATTATGCAATATAATATTTCTATCTTCATCCGACATTTCGAGACTATCTATCATCATCAGGGTCTTTATATCGACGGGAACATTATTTCTGCCCTGTGTCAATAAATCTGAAATATGTGTGTTTTTGAAAAACAACTCTCCTGTCAAATAATTATATTCTTTGTCGAAAGTGCCTCCTGTAACAAATATTTGAATCATTATAAATAGATTTAATAATTACTGCCCACAAAGTTAATTATTATGCCATTTCAATACCAAATTTATTCAAATAAAAATTAAGAATTGTTTGAGTTAGGGGACGGAAGACCGAAGCAAAATCAGGTATTAGGTATTAGGTTTTAGCTCACCCTCCGACGTGTTCACCTTCTAACGCATTTTAATTGCAAAGTTAGCAAAAGTTTCTCTCAAGGAATACAAAGCAATACGTATAAAGTACACAAGTTCACTTTGTATTTCTTTGTGGTTAAACCAAGTGAGATGGCGTACCCGTTAGAGCGAATAATTTTTCATTGAATATGTCAGAACGCAACTAATTTCTAAAAATTAATTTTATAAAACCTTTAAATGATGAGGAATTTCATATTATTTTTTATCTCTAATACAACTAATTTATTTTCAGAATACGCTGCAATATTGGCTCTAAACCGGAAAAGAAAAATTCCACTGCCACTACCATCAGTATCAAACCCATTATTTTCAATAATAATTTGTTTACTGTTTCACCTAAAAAACGAATAATACTAGCCCCTCCGATATAAATAAAAAATGTTAATGTTAGGACAAGTATGATGGTAAATATGAGTACTACTTTTGATGTAACGGAAGGAGCATCTTCCATCAAAACAATAGCATTGGTGATGGCACCCGGACCTGCAATAATAGGAATACCCAAAGGTGTAATTGCGAGATCCTCACCATCAGCATCAACCAACTCTTTTTCGTTTTTTACTTGCTTGAAAGAACTTAATTTCGCATTCAACATATCGTAACCCATAAGAAAGAATATAATACCCCCAACTATACGAAAACCATTAGCGGATATACCGAAAAATTTGAATAACATCTGACCTCCAAATGCAAATATAATCAGAATAACAAAAGCTGTCATTACCGCTTTGAAAGCAACACGTCGCCTGCCTTTTTCGTTCAACTTGTTAGTCATCGCCAAAAAGACTGTCATACTTCCCAAAGGATTAATCAACGCAAAAAATCCTGCAAAATACAACAAAAAAAGAGCCGATAGAGATTGAATATCCATATTTAGACTAAATTATAAAGTACAAATGTAGTAATTCGTTTCAGTCTAAATCATTTAAAATTTAAAAAATATTCAATTTTACTTGTTTAACGTAAAAATACGTTATATATTTGCAAAACACGACAAGAAACGATAAAAACAATTATGAATAAATTAACGAAGACAGAAGAAGGGATAATGCAAATGTTTTGGGATAATGGACCTTCAATTGTAAGTGCTATAATTGAGAAGATGCCTGAGCCAAAGCCTCCGCATTCTACCATTTCTTCGATTGTGAGGATACTTGAACGAAAAGGATTTTTAACACATAAGGCTTATGGCAGAACTTATGAGTATTATCCTGTTGTAAAGAAAGAAGATTATTCGAAGCGGACAATTAGAGAGGTGATTTCCAATTATTTTGATGGTTCTCCTAGGGCGTTAGTTTCTTTTTTGGTAAAAAATGAAGATGTTGATGTTGGAGAGCTTACAGAATTGATAAATGATTTAGAAAGTAAAAGCAATAAAAAATGATTAGTTTTATAATATCGTCATCGGCTGTTTGGCTTTTGTTATCATTGGCCTATATAGTATTGCTACGCAACAATGCCAATTTTAGTTTTAATCGCATGTTTTTATTGCTCAGTATTTTTGTGGGGGTACTCATACCTTTACTTCCTGCGATTCCTCATCTACAAATAGAGTCGTTGAGCAGTGTCGCAACCGGTTTTGAAGTGCAATTGCCTGAAATCGTTTTTGGCAATGATACGGTTTTATCAAAAACAGCACATCCCTTTGATTACAAAACGTTGTTCATTGTTATTTATCTGGTAGGAGTTACTTTTTTCAGTATTAGATTTGTATTGTCGATAGTTGCAATTTTAAGGCACTATCATCGAGGCAACAAGATCTTCCACAATAATTATACTGTCATTATTACGGATAATAATGTAATTGCCTTTTCATTTTTCAAATGGATTTTCATAGATAGGGATAAATATGAAAGTGATGAGTGGCAGCATATATTTAACCATGAAATAATTCATGTTGAAAAAAAGCACAGCTTTGATAATATTTTGTTGGAATTGCTGAAAATAGGATTGTGGTTCAACCCCGTTCTTATTATTTATTCGATATTTCTACGAGAATTGCACGAATTTGAAGCTGACCACAACGCGATACAATACACAAATAGAAAATCATATAGTAAGTTATTAATCAATCAATTGCAATCCAGAGTGCAGTACAATAACATCGCTAATTATTTTATTAATTCATTAATTAAAAAACGTATTATTATGATGTACAAATCAAAATCAAATAGTAAATGGCAAATTTATATTGCTATACCAATAGTTATTTTGCTGATGACTTTAGTTTATTCTTGTCAATCGTCTGCTGACAGTAACTCTGATAAAAATGCTGTAGGAGAAAAAAGTTTAACTACCAAAAAGGATACAGAACAGTCCCAAGATGATGTTAAAGGTGTAAAAAAGAGTGTTAGAGAATCTAAAGACAATATTGGGCAACAAAAAAGTAAAGATGGTATTTTAACAATTGCAGAAGAAATGCCAAGGTTTCCGGGCTGTGAGGATAAACCAACAAAAGAAGAAAAGGAATCTTGTGCCTCAATGAAATTATATAAGTATATCTATAAAAACTTGAAATATCCTAAAGCTGCGGTAGAAAAGGGAATTGAAGGAAAGGTTTTTATTAGATTCGTAGTGAGAAAAACAGGAAAAGTATCTGATGTGACCATTTTACGTGACATTGGTGGTGGTTGTGGAGAGGCTGTGAAAAATGCTTTAGAAAGCATGAACAGTATGCCTGAGAGGTGGATTCCTGGTAAGCAGGGCAATGAAAACGTAGATGTGTACTATACTTTGCCTGTGGTTTTTCAATTGGATGATAAATACAAAACCACATTTATAAGTCCTTGGCTTTTTAAATTAACGTGAGTTCGATATAAAAAAGTGTTAAATTATTATGCAAAAAGCGGAATATTTATTAATTTAAATCTTTAAATAACAATACTTTAATTAAATACTCCGCTATGATAGCTGATGACAAAATTACTAAGATTTTCTGTGATGTAGACGATTTTTGCAAAAAATTTGTTCCTATTTGGGAAAAAGGTATGCTTGACAATGGGAAAAAACGCATTAGAAAGTCAAAACTAACTTTATCTGAAGTAATGACTATTCAGATTTTATTCCAATTATCCGGTATTAGAACTTTTAAGGATTTCTATTTGAGATATGTTTGTAAGTATCTTAATTGTGATTTTCCTAATTTGGTGTCATATAATCGTATGGTTGAATTGAAAAGAGATAGTATCATTCCTTTGATGATTTACCTGAAAACTCTATGCCTAGATGAATGTACAGGAATTAGTTTTGTTGATTCAACACCCTTAAAAGTCTGTAATAAAAAGCGTATCAACCAACATAAAACATTCAAAAATTTTGCACAAAGGGGAGTTAGTTCATTAGGCTGGTTCTTTGGGTTCAAACTTCATCTGATAGTTAATGACGAAGGTGGAATTATTGACTTTATGGTAACTCCCGGTAATGTAGATGACCGTAATCCCCTGTATTTTAATAATTTTATCAAAAAACTTTATGGGAAATTATTTGGAGATAAAGGTTATGTATCTAAAGGTCTTTTTGAAAATTTATTCACCCAAGGCATACATCTTGTCACTAAACTTCGCAAAAATATGAAGTCAAAATCTCTCACTTCTGTTCAAGACGCATACCATTTAAGAAAAAGAGCTATCATAGAATCTATTAATGACCAGCTCAAAAATATCTGCCAAGTTGAGCATTCCAGACATAGAAGTGTTCACAATTTTTTCAATAATATTTTTTGTGCCCTCATTGCTTATAGCTACAAAGAAAAAAAGCCATCGCTAAAGAAAAATTTTGTTGACACTAGACAATTGACTCTTTTTTAGTCCTTTTTTATATCGAACTCACGTTAAATTAAAAAGCCAGGAGCTATTGTATTTATCATTTCACGCCAAAATAATATTTCAAGAAGTTCTACAAAAAATGATGTTTCAAGGGAGTAATTCTTTTTTTACATTGCAAACTAAAAGCTAATGACAAATGGTTAAATAGCCATTTTTGGTTAAAAGTTAAAACTGATACACCTCCCAACACTTTAAAAATCAAAGTCCAAAAACTAAAAGCAAAACTGACCAAAATCCGTTAGATGAATTTTATAGTACCGTATCAGATACTCCAAAAGTTCCTGTCTTGTCTGCCTTGTGAAATCTCCGCAATAAGTATCTTTTAAGCCTAACTGTATCAATCGGCTAAAACTCTGTGCATACTCCTTTTTTATATAATTGGAGTGGTAAGGAATATCTTTGACAAACAGCCCTTCTTCCAAGTCGAATATATTTTTACTGTCGGAGTGATTATCTATCGGCTTAAAGCCGAGATATTCTGACATTTTCAGTAAAAAAATCAGATGAAAATCAGATATTTTTTCGCCGGTGTTATCAAGGTAAATCATAGAGCTTTTGATAAAATCGTAAAAATTCTCATTCTCTTCTTTTTCCCTGATGCTC
>PDWI01006490.1_pt1 | contig 14634 bp, 10 predicted proteins | sample 1430891 | NCBI WGS metagenome assembly PDWI01 (sample SAMN01162508, study PRJNA174530) | Oral metagenome, whole genome shotgun sequencing project. | biome: Marine environment; feature: Marine mammal; material: Swab sample of the gingival sulcus; isolation source: swab sample of gingival sulcus... | reverse complement strand
AACCGCTGTTCTTCTGCGAAGCTCTTCTCATACTTGCCGCTACCATCCGCATCCCAATAGTGATGCGCTTCGTAGCGGAAGTTGTTAAGCGGATCGTCAATCCAGCCATTGGGGTGATTCGCCCGCCAACGAGCAGTACTAGACCAGTCATAGCCCGGAATCATTATCAGGCCTTCATATCCGCCACCGCGCAAGCTAGTCAACACTTGTTGGGATATTTTTTCCCATTTTTTTGCAGCAGCAGCCTTGTCGCCGTTAGGCGGTAGATCGTGCGGCTCGTTCATGATGTCGTATGCAATAACTGCGGCATGCGACCCAAATGACGCATCGATAGCAGACCACACGTTGACCAGGGCGTCCGCCCCAAAGTCAGCATCGCCCAGTCGATAAACTCTGCCCGCACCGGAGTCATAGATACCGTAGTTGTGAAGATCCAGAATTATGTGAATATCATTGGCGTCTGCCGCATCAAGCATGGCCGTAATCTGGTTGACCTGGTTGGTATCAAGCGGGCCGTACAACTCGGGCTGGATGCGCTCCCACTTGAAGGGCAGGCGCACAATATGCACCCCGCGGGAAGCCAGATAGGCAAAGGTTTCATTCGGCTCGTAAAAGTAATCCTGACCAGCAATCCCTGGATTAGCAGCCGAGGCGCTATCACCAAACTCCATGCCGGCCAGGTTTAGCCCGTACTCGCCCAAATGCTGTTTATTGTTCCAAAACCGCTCCAAACGACCCGTCTGGGGCGTCGTCGCGTTAATTCCTTCCGAAGTGTCGCCCGACGGTTGATAGAGTCGCAACGGATAACCACCCCAATGACTGCCGGCAGCCCAAGCGGTCACCCATAAGTCGCTGTCGCTACGCGAAAGCTCAGACAGCCACACATCGGCCACCGACCCCCACGCGTTGGCATCAGCATCACTCGGCCAACCAAACTCGCCAATATAGCCGCGCGCATTGTTGTCGCGTAGCCACGCCTTGAAATCGCGCAACTGCTCGCCAGCCCTGCGCTCAACGTTATTGCTATAGTTGATGGGCGGATCAATAGCCAAGGGAGCCTCCTCTTCGGGCAGCGTGTCCGACCCCGGCTGCGGCGGCGTAGAACCGCTAAACAGCAGCACCAAACCGAGCAACACAACGGTCAACACAAAACCCAAGACAGACCACAATACGATGCGCGTCCGTTTTGGCGAATTATATTCTTTGGGATCTATACTATACACTCCTACCACCCATTGGCTTTATATTGTGTTTAAGCCAGGTCATTGTCAATAGCTTCGGCAACCGTCTTTCCGTCTCGTACAGCGTAATTGGTGCCGCGATCGTCTGGGAAAATCTGCGAGAAGTTAGACAAGTAGAAGCCGGGTAGCGGGGTACGCATGGCCGGAATCTTATCCTCATAACCCACGCCCACGATGTGCTGCGAGTTGCGGAACGTAAAGACATAGGACTCCTCTACATCGTCCTCGCTAAAGTCAGGGAAGAGCGACTTAACGCCGTCAAACCACTTGCGGCGAATCTGGTCGTCAGTGGACTGCATAAGCTCGCTATCATTCTGTGCGTAATCGCCGATGTAGTAGATGTGATGGCCGTTAACATTTTCGGCGCCAACCAGCGCATCAAGGCTCAGCATAACCAAAAACGGGGCGTTTTCATCGTGAATCTGGTGCCAATAGCGGTCAGAGATTGGCTTCTTGGTCGTAAACACCATCGTTGCTGCAGCCAAGTAGTCAATAGAACGCAGTTTGTCGGCGTAAGCCTTCTCCATGGCTGGGTGCGACTCGCCCAAGTCAGCAAAAACATTGCTAGCAGTTGCCGCCAAAACAGCGTCATAAACTCGCGTTTCACCCTGGTATACCAGCGCCGGCTTGCCATCCTGTTCGGTAAACTGGTCAATCTTGGCGTTCAGATGCACCTCGGCACCAGCCTTGGCCAATTCTTGCTCCCAGCGCTTGACCATAGTCTGAAAACCACCTTCAAAGTAGCCCAGTCGTTCGGTCTGCTCACCCTTCTTTTTGGATGTCTGACGAACGTGAATGCGCGTCCACAGCCAAGCCATTGTTACTTTATCCCAGTACGTATCAAACTTACCGACCAATAGCGGCTTCCAGATCAAATCGGCGCCGCGCTTGCCGTTCCAGCGTACCAGCCATTCGTAGGCCGTGATCTTGGTCAACGGCTGCCAGCGTCGGATCAGCAGTAGGCGCAAGCCAGTAATACCAGTGCGCAGCCGATCAACGAGGCTCAACGGCCCAAATGTCAACAAATCCTTTGCCGTGGTAAACGGATACATCTTGCCGCCGTAAAATGCCCCGATAGAGCTCGGGTAGAAGTGCAATTTATCGGCAATGCCAAGCTCCTCAGCCATCCCAATCATGTGCTTGTCGGTGGTATACAAAAAGTGATAGGCGCGCTCTAGCGGGGTACCATCTTGCAGCGCAAAGCCAGCTGCCAAACCGCCGAGGCTCGGGCCAGCCTCGTACAAGGTAACCTTGTGACCTTTTTTAGTTAGCTCGTAGGCGGCCGTTAGACCAGTAAAGCCACCCCCGATAATTGCGATTGATTTCTGTGCGTTAGCCATACGGCTGTTCTCCTTTGTCCCCACCATCGTTATCGAATACTTTCCAATGCTATATCTTCTTGTACCGCAGCCTTGTTCGACTCGCGGAACGTAACACGACTATTAAGCGTAAACTGAACAATAAACACCGCCGGCAACGTCAAAACCTTGGCAATCGACGCCGGCACGCCAACCGCAATCAACACCCATATCAGCAGAGTACTTATCAAGAAGCCAACCGCCGTCACCCCCATAAAGCTGACAAAACGAGGTAACAGGTTGCTCGTGGTCTTGAAATTAAAATGCGCGTTCATCAAAAAGCTATAGACCATTGCCACAAAAATCGATACTGCATTATTTAGGGCAACATTCATGGTCGTAAAATAATCAATCAGCCAAAACAGCCCGACATCAACAACAACGGCGCCGCCGCCAATAAACCCATATAAAATCAGCGATCGATAGCGCTGGATGAGCTGGCTCACGCTTGATAGCCCTGGTGATTTCTGCGTTGTATGCTTCATATGTATGTCCCTGTCGCCCACCGCATTATTTAATTTCATACCTTGACTCTACGGGCAACTGCGACTGAAGCGCGTGCCACTGCCAAAACCATACTTGATTGTAATAATCGCCATCCTGCCACTTACCAGTCTCCGACTCATAGGAAGCATGGATAGTATCATCGTACACTCGGTTAATAATCGCCGAGGACGGATCGACCACCTGCAGATAAAACAAGTACGCAACCATGTAGGCCGGCGCGTTATCCAGCGCAATGCCTAGCGACTCTACCGAAGGGGCCAACCGACGCAGTATCTCTGCTGGCCGCGGATCGTTGTGCAATTGATTGTCTATCGCCAAATTCCTGATCAGCTGCATGGAATCATAGCTGAAGTCATTCGCACCTGAACCCATAATGCCCGCAGCGGAACTAATCCTTCCACCGGCGCTAACATTTGCCCACGTAGGCACCGTACCAAATAGACTAACGAGGGCGTTGGTCGTAGCATACCCGTCATCGATGAGCTGGCTCCACGGCAAATCAGGTACCTTTGTCGCCAAATAGCGATACATCGCCGGGCGGAAGTCCGCCGGATCAATAAGCCGCATGTCGCGGCTACCGTCCGCCGACGAGTCGACATACAGACGGCCGCCAGCCGAGAAGACACACTTGCTCCACCAATCCGAGACATGTTTGCGAGCTTCGGCTTCGTAGGTGGATGACGGCCACTTATCGGCAGCCCTAAACAGGCTGTAAGCGATAACCTGGTCAGCCCCGCAGACATTGTTGGTGTCGCCCAACGTGTAGGTGCCATCCTCGCCTTTCTCCCACTTCCACGACAACAGCACATCGTTGTTGCGATACCGTATATGATCCTTGCTCCATTGCCATACGCCCTGGAAAGTCGGCTCGTCATCCTGCTCGACTGCCCGCAACATAGCCGAAGCCTGGCCTTGCGATGTCGTCAAACCGTTGTTTGCCGGCTCGATCACTTGGCCATAATCAACGATGAAGTTGGTCTTGAAGTACTGCCAGGAATCCTGCAAAACTATGTCAACTCGCGGTTTGATCTTGTATACCTGGACCCAGTCGCCGTTCGTAGAGATATACTTAGGCAGATCCAGATACGAGCTCGTGTTTTCACGATAATCAGCCATCAGCACCGCATGGTCCAAGAGCTTGCGCATCTTTGGAACGGTGCCAGTCTTGATCTGCTCGACCACTTCGTGGGTTAGCACCAAGTACTCAACATTACGCCAGTCGTCCTGATACGACTTACGGACCTCTGGGTCGTATTCAGTGCTAAAGAAGTAACTGACGTTGGTGTAACCCTTTTCTAGCGCCAAGTAGGGGTAGACGTAATTGTCCGCAGCAATAATGGCGTCCTTGGGCACATTTTGCTCGATCCACGTAATAGCCTGTTGCTGATTCGATGTTTCGTTGCCAATATACTGGCGGTAGGGCAGTGTAAAGCCAATCAGTATCGCAGCACAGGCCAGCAACAAATAGAACTCTTTGCGCAGCGTTTTGTTACCTTTCAGCAAATCACCCAGTAGCCCAATACACACGCCAACGGCAGCCGCCAAAAACGGGATAAATGGCACGATATACAGATCAATCACTAACTTGCCGCGTCCCAAAAATGCCAAATAGGCCCACAGCAAAATAACTAGACCAGGCAGATAGATGTATTTTTTGCGCGTCACAAAAGCGACCACCGTTAGGGCCAGCGTAGCAAACGCTCCGCCGAGCAGCACAAACCAATCTTTCAATATCCACGAGTTAATATTCTGGCGCAGGCTGCTGTCGGCCTGCCAGGGCCACGCAAAGTCGCCGCGGCTCAGCTGTAGCTTGAAGGTCTCTACGACACTGACATGTGTTGGATTACCGCTGGCGTCTAGCGGCGCCTGGAATAACTCGCCCTTCAGCAGGGCATACAAGAAGAAAGCGCCAATAATCGAACCGGCCACAAAACACCAGTACAGCACAGCATGAATACGATGCGCCTTATGCGCTCGGCTCCAAATGATATATAGATAGGCTGGCGCAAAGAATATGGCATTCAACTTGGTTAATACCGCCACCCCAAACAATATGCCGCTCCAGAAGTAGCTCTTTAGCTTGTGATGCGGCTGTGTGGCCAGTACCAAGCTCATCAGCACCCAAAAGGTCATAATGTTATCCAGCAGAATACGCCGCTGGAAATACAGAGCCAGCGGCGACAGACTGAAAATAATCACGGCTACGGACGCCGCCAGCTTATTGCCGTTGGTGATACGTTTCGTCAAAACATACAACAAAAACGCCGAACCAAGATGGAGCAGCAGCATCAAAACTCGCCCGCTGGTGATATACGACCCAAACAATGCCGTACCGCCAGTCAAGAGGTGCCACAACCCGATAAACATCCAACCCACTGGCGCGTGATCATAGCGGTAGGTATAGACGTCTAGGTCGCCCTCGTGAGTGAAAGCCCACGCCCGAGAGGTGTATGTTGCCTCGTCGTTCTCGATATACGGGTAATGCAACATGTTCCAGCCATGCGACAAACCGCTGACCAATAACAGCACAACAACCAGGATAACTTCCTTGTGGTGGGTCATTATAAAATCACGCACTCGGTCGAACAGAGAATTGGCCGGGCGATGTGCCGGAGACGACTTAGAACCCTTCGCCGGCGTAGCCCGCTTGGTCGCACCTTTGGCAGTATGTATTTTTGTGGCGTGCATCAAGCAGCCCCTTCGGTGCTTATAACGTTAGTGGCCGGTTCAGAAGAATCAGACGATTCGACAGAACGGTGAGCGCCAGCATGCGCCGTCTTCTCCCAGCCAGTATTGCCGCGCGCCTCGCGCACTGCGGCACGCACTGCGGCAACAGCCAGAAGTATCTGATACGGCAAAAAGCTGATCGTAAAGATAATGTAGTTTCGGATACGCACCTTTTTGTGCTGCTCTTTGCCAAATTCGTACAAGCCAATCAAACCGATAAGCAGTGCCAACCACGATAGAAACAGCGGCAAGAAAGCGAACAAGCTAACCGCAACATTTACCTTGCCCAGCACGCCAGCCAGGATAATGAAGGGGGCGGTCACAAACACGCCAGCCATGAAACTCGGCCCGCCCAAAATATAGAGCAAAAGGGCGATCTGCTTGCGCGTGCGCAGCTTGCGCCATTCGTTTTTCGCGACGATCTGTATAAAGCCCTGATTCCAGCGCGTTCGCTGCTTGACGAAAGCAGCCACCGTAGCCGGCGTCTCCTCGCGGGTGACATGTTTTGCATCATACATAACCCCAAAACGTTTACCGCGCAGGCTAAGGCGGATACCGATATCCGCGTCCTCGGTTAGACCCTGTTCGTCCCAACCGCCAACTTCGCGCAGGTCAGACCGGCGGAAAAAGACCGTATTGCCGCCCAGGGGCACAATCCCGGACTTGGCGTAAAAGTGCATGCGCGACTTGAACCAGAAGAAGTATTCCAGTACGTTGTGCGCGCTAAACCAGCGCGTATCAAAGTCCATCAACTGCACGCCGCACTGCAAGATATCTACGTAGCGTTCGCAGAAGATTGTGTTAGCAATATTAAATATCTCTGGGCTGACGTCATCCTCGGAATCAAAAATGGTAATCAAATCGTGTTTTGCTTCCGATAGGCCAATATTCATCCCGCGCGATTTGCCAGCTGGCAAATCAAACACAATCACTCGGGCGTTCGTAATCTTATTGGTGTCTATGCTCCGCTGGGCGGCCTCGATAGTATCGGGGTCGTCCGGCGTGCACAGCACCAGCAGCTCAAACAGGTCTTTGGGATAATCAGCCAGCGACAACCGACGAATTGTTTCGCCAATAACCGCTTCTTCATTGCGGCAGGGAAGCAGCACCGTGAAACCGTGCTTGGGACGACGATACTTCTTGGGAGCCTTGGCGTCCTCTATGCGCTGAGGGTTGCTCCAAACATACAGCGCCAAGTAGACATTAAAGAAGCTGTGCGCTACCAAAAGCAGCGAGAACACTATGATTAAGATGTCTAGTACATTACCGGGCATGCAAACGTGACTTTGTCCAAATATATTTAGTTGATAAGTAGTAGTTCACCGTGAAGGCAAGCGCGATACCCAAAAACTGCGCCAACAAGAAGTAAACACCGAGTAGGTAGTTCAGAATCGTGTACGTCCCAAGCATCAGCGCCTGAGATACGATAGAAGCACCCTCGTACCGAATCAATCGTACAATCATACTCTGGTTTTCTGACGTTTTGCGGAATGTGAACAGGGTGTGCCACATAAAGTTCCACAAGATACTAGCCTGAATAGCAACAAAGGAGATTATCGGCAGCGTACTACCAGTGGTGCGCTCCAAAAACCACAGCATCAACAGGTTTACAACCGTGCCGCTTAGGCCAACCGCTACAAACCGCATGGTCTGCTTGGCGGGCGAATCAGCATTTAGACTGTAGGCGATTTTGAAAAACTCTAGTACGTCTTTGGTGCGCGCCTTGGAGCTGCCATGAACTCGGCTACGGAACGTGATAGGCACCTCCGTTACACGAAAACCATTACTGGTGATAGCGTTTGCCAAGAATATCTGAATACCATAGCCATTGGCCTGAACGTCGTTGTACTTGATCTTCTCCAAGGCTTCGCGGCGGATCGCCCGGAAATTAGTCGTTAGCTCGTGCAGCTCATCGCTTACACCGCCAACCCAGCGTGCTACCGCGGTTGCAATACGCGTACGAATAATCAGCGACAGCGGCCAGTTGCCCGGTATCATACCGCCCTCTATGTAGCGAGAACCTACCGCCACATCAGCGCCATCATCAATAGCCGACAATAGCTGCGGAATATCGGCAGGCATGTGCGAAAAGTCGGCGTCCATAGTCATAATAACGTCGTGGTTATAGGTCAACGCCGCGTCAAACGCGCGCTGCAAGGCACGGCCCAAACCCTCTTTTTTGCCGGTGTGCAGAAATATCCGGCCAGGGAAGACGTCTTTCTCAAGCTTCTTTACGATCTTGGCAGTACCATCAGGGGATGTATCGTCCATGACTAGCGCATCTATGCTCCAGCCCTTCGGTAGTTTTAGAGTGAGCACCTCTGTCAGCAAGCGCTCGATATTCTTTGCTTCGTTGTAGGTGGGTACGATCACCAGTGCTTTATTCTTTGCCATGACCAAACCTTTCTCCGTGGCTACTGCGCTGCGTGCCGGCGCCGGTCAGCGTCACTGACCCGTTTATGGCACATCTTTGGTGCTCGCACCACCAGACAGAACGCCACATACACCCAGTACGGCATCGCTTTACTGTCAAAGCACTCCCTAGTAAATAGAAAGTTGTTGACTGAATTGATGTTAAGTTTACCATATCAAGCCAATTCTGGCAAGTCCCTTTATGGTTATTCTTTTGATCGCCCCCACAGACGGCCATATACAGACCCAAGAACCGTTGCTAGCCCTAGCGCCACCAATAAACCGCCAGCCACACCATCAAATGTACGATAATAAAAAACCTCTTTCTACGTACAGTAAAAAGAGGTTTATGAGGTCAATGCGCTGGCTAAAGCGCCCGCGCAAACGAGATGCTGACCAGCGTCCAGCTTTGTGCCTGCTCGTCAAACCGAAGACGAAAACTGCTTGTGCCGTCCGTCATATCAAACAGTTGTATGACCTGCTTGCCCCTTTGGACTAGATAGCGCAACCCCTCGGCAAAAATATACTCCTGGCGGTCATATTCCATCCGCTTGGGGTACCCAACAAGCTGCTTACGATTCTTAAAGTACAGTGCTGTTATGTTGACCTCTTTGTTGACGTTTGTTTTATCAGTTGTGTTGGTCTGGTACATAGTTCAAGCTCCTATGAAAGCAACCGAGAGCGGCCGCCGATTACAGTGTTAGTAAGAGTGAGGATTTATACGTCCTGGCACGGCTTTTGAAGTGCGAACCCGTCGTGATCACTACTACGCCTACCGTTGCCGCAAAGCGCGTGATGCAAAAATACTTCCGGGTATAATGCTTGAAAATGCTTACAGGGACGCTTTGCTCAGTAGCGAGCCAGTGTGTATGTAGCACTAGTTAGAATATGTAGCCTGGCCGGAGGAATCCTAGAGCGCCAAATGAGCACAGTGCCCATGGAGCCGTAGAGAAGCCCACCCATGACTGGTGACTAGTATAGCGCGCCAATTAGCTGCGCCGTAAAGCGTAAAAAACACACCGTTTTACAGGATGTATGTGGATAAGCAGCGCCGGACAACACCTTGGCACAAATTGTATTACCGCGCCAATATGGTAGGATATATTCTGAAAGCACTAACACAAACATGCACATCAAAAGAATAAGCCTCACACTATCAGTTTTGCTCGCGGTTGGCGCCGTAGTTGGCCTTAGCCGTGGCGCAACCGTCAGTACACCTCAAGACGATACCGCAAGCCAGCCCGCAACAACCGTCGTAACTACTCCACCTACCGCTGACACAGATACGCAAAACAGCGTGCCGGCGCATTCCAACCTAGCAGCCGCGCAGCCCGCCGAACCAGCTCAGGAAAAACCGCAATCGATTATCGTCGGAGATAAAGAGTACCCTATTAGGGAATATCGAGCGTTGGCGCTGCCTAACGACCCGCATGCTCAGCAGTGGTGGACAACAAGCACCGGGCTAGACGACGCCTGGGGGCCAACAGCCAACGGGTCAGGCATGACAATCGCTATCATCGACACTGGATTCGCTCTGGACCACGAAGAGTTTAGCGGCCGCTGGCTAGAGAACAGCGCAGAGCAGGGAGCCACTACCGAAGAAGCCGATGTGCCGGAGAACTGCACTAATCGCAGTCTGCCGCTCGACAAGTCATGCAATGGCATAGACGACGACAATAACGGTTTCGTGGACGATGTGCTCGGCTGGGACTTCTTTAGCGACACCCCGAATGTCCAGGCGGGCAAAGACAACCCGGCAGGCGACGCCGTAGCGCACGGCACTGGCGTGGCCGGCGTAGCTGGAGCAAACGCCAATAACAACGTCGGAATAGCCGGCGTCAGCTGGGACGCCAAGCTACTGCCACTACAAGCCATGAATGACGACGGGGTTGGCGATACCCTCACCATAGCTCGCGCCGTGATGTATGCCACCGATCGCGGAGCGGACATCATCAACCTCAGTCTCGGATCCGACGAACCAGATGATTACTTGCGCGGAGCTATCCGCTACGCGCTAGACGCCAACGTTCTTGTTGTTGCGGCAGCCGGTAACGATGGCTGCGATTGTATGGTCTACCCAGCACGATACCCAGAAGTCTTATCGGTCGGCGCGCTAACGCCATCGGGCGACCCAGCCAGCTTCAGTAGCTATGGGCCGAGCCTAGACATCATGGCGCCAGGTAGCAACATTCGCACACCATTCTGGACGTCAACCAACGAAGTCAGCGGCTACGCCAATAGCGTCGCGGGTACTTCCTTTGCAGCGCCGTACATCAGCGGGCTTCTTGCAAACGCTCGCCCCGCACAGCCCAGTGCCACGTGGGGGCAGATTATTGGGTCGCTACTAGCATCAGCCGATCACAACGGACTTAGCATAGCCGCGCCGCATAGCAACACTCTCGGCTTTGGCAGAGTGCAAGCCAATTCGCTGATGCAGCGTCTAGTCAATAACCGATCAGTTGCCGTAGAGCACGACCTCACTCTGGCAAATACCGACATCCTAGACGCCCCAACCGCCCGTTTCTGCGAGGAGACCGCATTCCCCAGCGTCCGCCTATACGAAATCAAAACCGATACTCATATCTACTACACCACCAGCGAATTGGACGCCAGCCTACAGCCGCCAGCCGCCGTCAGCCCCAAGGGCTACGTCTGCTCAACGCTGCCCACCGACACCGTGACCGAGGTGCAACGGCTTATCAACACACCGCTGGAATTATCTGACACCAAGCCAAAGGGGCTACGATAGGGTTTTTACATGCCGCAGCAACATAACACACCAAGCACAGGAGGCGCACGGTAGGCAGCTTTGAAAGAAGCACTCGCCCCATGCTATATTTTGCATATGTCATCGCAACACGGCGTCTGGATAACTCTCAAACAATTCTTTCGGCTCGATACCGAGGAATGGATCTTATTCGTTGCAGCCAGCGTGCTGATTACCGCAATCGCCGCATACCGGCTTGCATCGAACGGACAGATCGGCGTAGACGGGTTAGATATGGCCGCTGCCATCCGCGAATCGTTCAACCTCATTACCAGCTTTTTTGAGTCGGGCAGCGCCTGGGCGCACTTTTTCCTGTTTGGGTTCTGGTTCATCGTAGGGTCCATCGCCTATTTTCTGGCATGGCTCGGCATCAACGTGGCCGTAGACTTCTATAACGACATTGTGATTTCTTCGGCCTTTGTACACCCCAAGTCGTTTAGTCGATCCAACTTTTGGATATCTATCGCCAGCCGGGTGTTGCTACGATTTATGGCCGGCGTAGCTCTGTTGTTCTACTGCATCTTTTGGGCTGCAGCCTTCGTGCCATTGGCCTCCAACCGCGTGCAACTATTCCTAGAAACCGCGGGCAACCTTCAGCAGACTATAGACGTCGTATTAACCTTCATAGCGCTCGTCTTCACGTTACATATCGCGGTTATTGTCTACCGAATTATGCTTCTACGCCCAGCACCCATGTACTAGCGCAGCAGGGAAGAGCAGCGCCCTGGAATATCAAAAGGTTCGGGGCGACTTTTGATAAGTCGATCTGGCTAGAACTCCCGCAAAGCTTCTATGGGGTCCTTGCGGGCGGCCTTGAGGGCTGGCGCCGTGCCAAAGAAGACACCCACCAACAGAGCTACCGCAATGGCCAGCGTCACGACTTGCCAGGTTATAACCGGCGTCAAATCGGTGAACACGCGCAAAAAGTAGTTGACTACATACGAACCTAGTACGCCCAATACGCCGCCTACAAAGCTCAGCACCGTGGATTCGGTCACAAACTGCATCATAACCTGCCGGTTTGTCGCGCCAATCGCTTTGCGCACGCCAATTTCGTGCGTTCGCTCAGATACCGATACAAGCATGATATTCATGATACCGATGCCGCCCACCAGTAGAGAAATAGCTGCCACGGCGCTAATCAGCCCCGTCAGTAGCGTCACAACACTATTGGCTATCGTCATAGTATCCTCTGGGCGTAGCGCCGTGAAATCCTCTTGGCCGCCATGCTTGTCACGCAAGGTCTGTTCTATGTCGGCAACCGTCGACTCAAGGCTCGCCGATTCTGCCGGACGAGCGTATATTTGACGAATCTGCGGCTCGCCGCCTGTAATACGCTTTGCTGTCTCGTACGGTATAAAAATAGCCAAGTTGTAGTCCAAGCCAGGCGTCAGGGGGCTACTCTGAAGCCGGCGCATAACCCCAGCCACCACAAAACTTTGCCCGCGAATAGACATCACCTGCCCAACTGGAGCATTCTCACCAAACAGCTGGTGCGCAACCGCCTGACCAACCACGGCCACATTCTTGTTGTCCTGCGATACGTCAAACCATGACCCAAACTCAATAGTTTGCGGCAGGGCTTCTTGCATATCAGTGGTAGTGCCAATAATTACGCCCTGGCCAAGCGGCTGGTCATCCTTGGTGGGCACCCCCGGCACAAAGCTCATTGGCGCCGTCATGCCAACTGACGGTATAGCCGAAACTGCCTCCCAGTCGGTCTCTGCCAAGCTGCCATTGCCGCCGAACGTTTGCAGTAGATCGATATGCGTAACATTCCCCTGATCGTCGCGGCTCAGCACATTGCCAGGCTTGACCGTAATAAGATCTTCGCCAGCCTGACGCGTCTGGACCTGCACCTGTTGGCGAACACCCTCACCCAGGCTCACAAACGTTACTACACTCATAACGCCAACGATAATCCCTAGCATCGTCAAAAAGCTTCGCCACTTGGAGCCTCGGATAGAGCCGAGCGCCATCTTGATATTCGTTGCTACCATCATTTTTTACGCCTCGTCTTTTTGAGCCTGCGATACTTCTTGGAACGCGTAGCCTTAGGCGCCGACTTTTTGGGCGCAGCCTCTTCTTCTGCTGGGTACTTCGTATCTAGTAGGTGCTTCATTAATACCGACACGCCAGCCAAGTCGTCTTCAGGCGATCGGCGCGGCATAAAGTACATACTACGCCGAGCAGCCTCTGGCACTTCGCCAATCTTAGACTGCTCGTCAGCTATGATTTCGCCGTCATGCATAAACACTACACGCGTCGCGTATCGTGTTAGCTCTGGGTTGTGAGTGACCATCAGGATAGTATTGCCAGCCTTGTGAATATCGCTCAGCAGCTCCATAACCAGCCGACTAGAGGCGCTGTCCAGGTTGCCCGTTGGCTCGTCGGCGATAATAATGTGCGGGTCGTTCACTAAGGCACGTGCGATTGCTACGCGTTGCGCCTGGCCGCCGCTGAGTTGTCGCGGGTAGTAATACTCCCGGTCAGCCAGCCCGATGCGTTCTATCATGGCTCCGGCGCGCTTGAGCCGCCGCGTCTGCAACATGCCTTTGTAGGCCAACGGTAACGCCACGTTCTCCAGCACCGTCAGGCCAGGCAAAAGGTTAAAAGACTGAAAGACAAACCCGATTCGATCCCGCCTAGTCTTGGCTAACTGCGACGATCGCAGCCGAGAAACCTGACGATTACCAAGCAGATAACTGCCGTGCGTCATTCGATCCAGCAAACCAATGATATTCATCAGCGTCGACTTACCAGAACCGCTTGGCCCCATCACTGCGACAAACTCGCCAGCCTGTATCTCTAAGTCAATTTCATTCAGTGCGACAGTGGTAGCATCACCGAAACCGTACAGTTTGCTGACTTCTTCTAGTTTGATAAGCGACATATAGTAGTAGTGTACATTGGTTGTGATATAGGGCACAACTATCTGCTGTAGTAATTTTGCCCCTACGCCCGGCCACTTTTGGAAACACCACTAATAACCTGGCAAAGAGTGTACGCCAACATGCGGTAGCACAGCCCAAACGGATCGCCAAAAGCCACCACAGGCGATGCCCCCAGTGGCATTGGGCGATACGTACGCTTGCCGCAATTGGTTTATAAATCGGGAATCTGCACAGATTAATGGCCCGTGATATGATGACAATACGATTAGCGGGGTACGCATACGCTACCGGACGAGACGAGAGTCTTCGGGAGCGGGCCGCCAAAAACCCTAATCAACCATTAGTACCATGAGAAGCAAAATAGAGTTAAAAACAAGCGATAACCACATTATTTATGGGACACTTGATGCCATTGGCGGCAAAACGCTGTTGATTTTTGTCCATGGTTTTACTGGACATCAAAATGAGCATCATTTCTTCAATGCCGCTTCATTCTTTACTGAAAGAGGTTTTGATACGTTCAGATTTGATCTGTATTCCAAAAATAAAGGCGGAAGGTCACTGAGTAGCTGCTCCCTGACGGACCACTCTGATGATGTAAATCTGGTTATTGATAACTTCAAGGACAAATACGAAACATTGGTGCTAATCGGCCACAGCCTGGGTGGATTAGTACTATTAAAAACCGATTTGACCAATGTCTCAAAAATCGTCTTATGGGATCCAAC
>PDWI01006488.1_pt1 | contig 14637 bp, 14 predicted proteins | sample 1430891 | NCBI WGS metagenome assembly PDWI01 (sample SAMN01162508, study PRJNA174530) | Oral metagenome, whole genome shotgun sequencing project. | biome: Marine environment; feature: Marine mammal; material: Swab sample of the gingival sulcus; isolation source: swab sample of gingival sulcus... | reverse complement strand
AGTTTGAAAGATTGAACCCCGTTTTTTGGCTATTTTGCCGATTTTCGGGGTTTATTTATGGTAAATATACAAAATATTTTATTGAATTACAACAGTTTAGATGTTTTGTGAATGTGCCTCATTACACATTAGTAATGAGAGGAATAGGTCTTTTTATACTTCTGGTATAATTTTTTTAATTGAAAAGGTATCATTAATAAAATTACTCATAGAATAAATTATTAACTACCTCAAATCAAACAAACTATCAACTGTTAAATAACGTTCTACAGTAAAGCCCTCCGCATAATCGGCACCTATTAAGCGTCCTAAATCTTGGGCTCGATAAACAACACTATCCAAGAAATTCTTACTTGTTATAGGACTTTCCAACTCTTTACTTTTTTTGTCGTAAAACTGTGAAGAATAAGCCAATACGGCTTTTTTCTTTAAATCTATAAAATCAGATACATCAACAACAAAATCAGGTTCGATAGGTTTCCATTGGATGTAATGATAAACCTGTTTTGGTCTCCAACGTTCTTGATTTTTGCCTTTTTCAGAGGTTACGATTTTAACCAATCCACTCAAAAAACAAGCATCAGAAACTAATTTACTCCCTTTCGGATGATCAATATGTCGATCATCAATGGCGTTACATAAAACAATCTCAGGCTGATATTTTCGAATCAAACGGATTACCTCCAATTGATGTTTTTCATCGTTTAAGAAAAATCCATCTCTAAAACGAAGATTTTCACGAACATGAGCTCCTAAAATTTCCTTTGCCTTTAAAGCCTCCTTATCTCGCAAATCCGCAGAGCCTCTTGTGCCTAGCTCTCCTCTTGTCAAATCTACAATTCCTACTTTTTTACCAAGAGAAATTTCCTTTGCCAAAGTAGCTCCACAACCTAATTCTACATCATCAGGATGCGCTCCAAATGCCAAAATGTCTAATTTCATAACAAATTTTGATTTTTACAAATCTAATAAAATTATTAAAGATTCACTTTAAATTGCTTTAAACTTTTATCAAATTTAATAATTTCTTCGGAAAATAAATTATCAAATACATTTTCTTCAAATAAGGTTTCTTTAGTTCCAAAATGACAAGATTCACCTTGTAAAACAATTATTTTATCCGCCAAATCAAGACTTAAATTAACCTCGTGAGTTGTTACGATAATGGTTTTTCCGAAAGAAACAAGTTTTTTAAACAAACTAAACAGTTTGATTTTATAATAAAAATCTAAATGAGAGGTCGGCTCATCAAGTAAAATGATTGGCGTATCCTGTGCCAAAGCTCTACAAATTAAGGTTTTTTGGAGTTCTCCATCACTTAATTGATGTAATTTTTTATCTTTTAAATCTTGAATTTCTAACAAATTTAAAGATTGGTTAATCTTTTGAAAATCAATATGTTTTAAAGAATCTATCCAATTTGTATGAACTTGCCTACCTAATGTAACCAGTTCTAAAACAGTTAATTCAGTGTTGTTAGGTCTTTCCGTGAGAACAACACTAATAGTTTCTGCTAAATTTTTAGGAGTAAAAGAATTGATGTCTTTATTTTGAACAAAAATAGTGCCTTTTAGATGTTTTGTTAATCTGGCTAAATTTCTTAAAAGAGTCGATTTTCCGCTTCCATTTCTCCCTAAAATAGTGACAAATTCGCCTTTCTGAATAGCAAAATTGATATCCGAAACGATACTTTTTTGAGCATATCCAATGGCGGTTTCTTTAACCTCTATGATATTTTTATTTTTTGTCATTTTTCAAAATTAACCATATAATGATTGGCGTTCCGAATAAAGATGTCACCGCATTAATTGGTAACGAATTCCCTGAAATTTGAGCAATACTGTCACAAACCAACACCACAATTGCTCCAATTAAAGCACTCGCTAGTAACAAAATTTTATGATTTGTTGTTTTGTAATATCGTTTTGCAATATGCGGAACAGCAACTCCCACGAATGCAATAGGACCTACAAATGCAATAATTGCGCCCGTAAGAACGCTTGTAATGACGATAATTAAATTTTTGCTTTTTCTGATGTTTATACCTGTGCTTTTAGCGTAATCAAAACCTAACAAAAAGGCGTTTAATGGTTTGATTACCAATAATAAAGCGATAAAACATAACACATAAATTCCGATAAAAAAATAAAGATCAGTCCAGTTTAGATTGGCAATATTTCCGAAATTCCAAAATACAAATTGTCGGATTTTTTCAGCAGAACTGACATAACTCAAAACACTAATAACAGCAGATGAAAAAGAACTAAACATCAAGCCAATAATTAAAATAGAATTATTTTTTTGTACTTTATTTGAAACTAAAATAATCAGACTAAAAACAGATAAAGCCCCTATAATCGCTCCTGTACTTAAAGATACATTTGAAATAGCCGAAAACCCAAAAAACGAAGCACCAAAAATAAGCAGTGCGACTCCTAAACTTGCCCCTGATGAAATTCCAAGCACAAAAGGACCTGCAAGGGTATTTCTAAAAAATGTTTGCATTATTAAACCGCAAACCGCTAAACCTGAGCCTGTTAATATTGCTGTAATGGTCTTAGGTAAACGATAATCTAAAATAATAATTCTCCAACTTTCTTTTGAGGCATTTCCATATAAAATAGCTATAATTTCACTTATAGGAATTCTAACAGCCCCAAGATAAACACTTAATAAACATGCAATAAACAATCCTGTCCAACATTCCCACAAATAATAATGAGTTGAAAATTGATATGGATTTTTCAAAGCATTAGTTTTTAAGAAAATTAATCAATTTTTGAATTGCCAAACCTCGATGACTGATGTTATTTTTTTCTTCAGAACTCATTTCTGCAAATGATTTTTCATATCCTTTTGGTTTAAAAATAGGGTCATACCCAAAGCCTTTTATTCCGCTTTTGTTTTCCAAAATTTCGCCCTCACAAACGCCATCAAAAAAATATTTTTTATCATTTAAAATCAAGCAAATAGATGTTCTAAATTGTGCTTTTCTATTTTCTTTATCATTGAGTTCTGAGAGTAATTTATTCATATTTTTTTCAGAATCACAATCCTTGCCAGCATAACGAGCCGAATACACTCCCGGCGCGCCATTAAGAGCCTCAACCTCTAAACCAGTATCATCTGCAAAACAATTATAACCGTGTTTTTTATGAATAAAATCTGCTTTTATTTCTGCATTTTCTTCAAGTGTTATCCCTGTTTCTTCGATATCTTCGAAGCATTCAATATCATTAAGGCTTAACAATTTTATAGTATCAGGCATAATTTTTTGAACCTCTGTTAATTTATGTTTATTATTTGTTGCAAATACTAATTTCATACTCATATTTTATATATTTTTTCATATTCAGGGAGAATTGTTTCCATAGAAAAAAGTTTAACATGCTCCTTTGCATTTTGCTTAAACTGTTGTAAACGTTCTTCGTTTTCTAAAATATAAATAGCATTTTTCGCCATATCTTCAACATCTCCCAAATTACTTAAAAATCCTGTTACGCCATGTTTATTCACCTCAGGTAAACCGCCTGTATTTGTTGATATTACAGGAGTTGAGCATGCCATAGCTTCCAATGATGCTAAACCAAAACTTTCCGTTTCTGAAGGTAATAAAAAGATATCTGTATAATGTAAAATTTTGGGAATTTCATTGCTGTTTCCAAGAAAAAGAATTTTGTCTTTTATTCCTAATTTCACGGCTAAATTTTCAGCTTTTATTCGATCCATTCCTTCTCCAATCATCAATAATTTTGATGATATTTCTTGTTGAACTTTATAAAATATTTTTATTACATCTTCAACTCGTTTTACAGGGCGAAAATTACTAATATGTGTCAAAATTTTTTCATTAGGTTTCGCTAATAAATGTCGTTGACCATCCTCATTGATTTTATAATCATCTTCATTGATGAAATTATAAACGACCTTTATATCATTTTGAATATCAAAAAGTTGCAAGGTGTCTTTTTTTAAATTATTAGAAACTGCTGTAACCACATCGGATTTATTAATGCTAAATTCAACCGCTGTTTTATACGAGGGATGACTCCCCACCAAAGTGATATCGGTGCCGTGTAAGGTCGTAACTAATTTGATTTTGATGCCTTTTTCTTCGAGCATTTTTTTTGTCATATATCCAGCATAAGCGTGAGGAATCGCATAATGAACGTGCAAAATATCCAATTTATGTTCGGTAATAACCTCTACCATTTTACTTGACAATGCAAGTTCATAAGGTTGAAATTTAAAAAGAGGATATTCCTCAAAATCTACCTCGTGATAGTGCACATTTCCCGAAAGAAATCCTAATCTAACAGGCTGATTATAAGTTATAAAATGAATTTCGTGATTTTTTTTTGCCAATGCCATGCCGAGTTCCGTAGCAACAACGCCACTCCCTCCATAAGTCGGATAGCAAACAATTCCTATTTTCATTTTTAATATTTTATATAATCCACAATTTCAACACCATAACCGACAATTCCAACTCTTTTTTCATGGTCAGAATTGGATAAAATATTCAATTTTTTGATACCTAAATCATGTAATATTTGAGCCCCAATTCCAAAATCTTTATTATCCATTACAATTTTAGGCGCTTTTAAGATGCCTTTTTCTTGATTTTCTTTGATTGTTTTTAATCTACTTAATAAATTCATCGAAGAAATTTCTTGATTAATAAACAAAATTGCCCCTTTTCCTTCTTTGTTTATTGCCTGAAACATTAAATCTAATTTTTTATCTACATTATTAGTCAATGTTCCAAGAATATCATTGTTTATTAATGTTGAATTGACTCTTGTAAGAATTGTTTCATTAGCTGTCCAAGTTCCTTTTGTTAAGGCTATATGTATTTGATTATTAGTTGTTTGTTGGTATGCTCTAAGTCTAAATGACCCAAATCTAGTTTCGATATTAAAATCTTCTTTCTTTTGAATTAATGAATCGTGACGCATTCTGTATGCGATTAAATCTTCAATAGAAATAAGTTTTAAATCAAATTTTTTGGCAACCTCTACAAGTTGAGGCAATCGAGCCATGGTTCCATCTTCATTTAAGATTTCTACGATTACTCCTGCAGGTTTTAATCCCGCTAACCTTGCCAAATCAACGGCTGCTTCGGTATGTCCTGTTCTTCGTAAAACACCACCTTTTTTAGCTTTTAACGGGAATATATGTCCCGGGCGACCAAGATCGTGGGCTTTCGTTTCAGGATCAACTAACGCCTGGACTGTTTTATATCTATCGTAGGTCGAAATTCCTGTTGTACATCCTTGCCCAATTAAATCAACAGAAACAGTAAATGCTGTTTGATGAAGTACTGTATTATCATCAACCATCATGTTTAATTTCAATTCTTCACAACGTTTTTCAGTGATAGGAGCACAAATTAACCCACGCCCATGAGTTACCATGAAATTAATCATCTCTGGAGTTACTTTTTCTGCTGCAGCAATAAAATCGCCTTCATTTTCTCGATCTTCATCATCAACAACGATGATTACTTTTCCTGCTTTGATATCTTCTATGGCTTCTTCTATTGAGTTAAGTTGTATGTTCATTTTTATTTATTTTTGATGTAAATTTTGTAAAAAATAATGTGATTTTTGTAAAAAAAGATTTTAAGCTACCTAAATTTTTATCTTGTGCTGCTCGGATAGTTAAAAATATAGCTAGAGGAGTCATTGTAATGGTAGAAAACCATGAGCCCCAAAAAGCAGAAATTGTACTTTCTTCCGCCATATTTCTTCCCATTGTGTTGGTAAAATGGTAAACAACATAAATTAAAATCGCACTAACCATTGGCAATCCCATTCCACCTTTTTTGATGATTGATCCAAGTGGTGCTCCAATGAAAAATAATAAAATACACGAAAGCGATAAAGCAATCCGATTATAATATTCAATATCGTATAAATTCAGTATTTTACGCTCTCTTTTATATCTATTTTTATTATAACTTTCATTCATATTACTGATTTTCTCAGTAACTTTTTCGAGTGATTTTTTTAATATTTTTTCCTGATTTATCAAATCAAAATTAGCCAAAATAGCCGTTTTATACGATTTAACAATACTATCTTTTGGATATAAATTTTTATAATTATTACCGTACATCAAACTGTTGGCTTTATTGGTAATAAATTCATCATAACTTCGCTTTAAAATAGGAATAGTGTCTTTTAACTGATTCATATTCAGCATTGTAAAATGTTTAGTGTATTTATCTTCATCTAAATCACCACCTAAAAATTTAGAAACATCAATATTAATAATGTATTGGTCAAAAGTAGCATAAGATGCTGGCATTTTTTTATTGAAATTATCCTTAACATAATGCTCAAAAAAATTACCATTTTTAAGAACTAATGTCATGTATCTACTCCCTTTTTCTGATACAATTTCGCCCTCTTCGGCAGTAATTGATTTTATATTTCCTTTGTTTGCGGATAAATCATAAATAATAACATTTTTAAGGAAATTTTTATTTTTTCCAAATTTTTCATCAAATTTGATTTGATAATTCGGAATTTCAGAGTTAAAATTTCCTGCGGTCAAAGCTAAGGTAGGTTGTTGATTTTTAACATTATTTTTGAGATTCAATTGTTTTAATCTCGCATACGGATAGATATTATTTAAAAATATAAAATTCAATACACTTAAAATTAAAACGGAAATAGTTAGAGGCCTTACTAATCGTCGCAATGAAATTCCTGCTGATTTAGCAGCTGCAAATTCGTATTTTTCAGAGAAATTCCCCAAACTCATGATAGATGACAAGAGAATTCCTACAGGTAATGCTAAGGGTATAACAGAAAGCACTGTGTACCACATAAATTTAAGAACGATAATTGGCGTGATGCCTCTACCTGCAAATTTATCGAAGGTAAGCCAAAGTGTTTGCATTACAAAAATGAATAAAATCACTAAAAATGTAGCAAAAAAAGGCAAAAAGAAACTCCTTAAAATATATTTATCTAATACTTTCAAATAACTGTTATTTAATAAGTTAAATATAAAAAATAACCATATTTAACTGAATAAAAATTTTCGCTAAATTACAAAAAAGCAACTAAAAAATGGGGTTTTGTAGATTAAAAAAGAAAGTTTTATATAAAACTATAAATAAATATTCTTCCGTTTTTATTTTTATTGGTAATAATTTTATTTTTTTGAATTCTAAAATTCCTTATTGTATCTTGATTTTCAATTATTAGATTTCTTTTAATATCAACTTTTATTCTAAAAGATAATTCATTATCATCAAGACTTAATTCATTTTTTTGTGGATTTCTATAGAAAAACAAAAGTCCTTCTCCTTGTGATTTTCCAAGTTTTGTAATTTTTCCGTTTTTATTAAAATAAATATCCTTTTCTAAAGCACATAATCCTAAATTATACATTTCTCCAGAGACGGAATTAGGAATAACAATTTTCTTATTTGTGATCCAATTAATATTGGGTAATTTTTCTTTTTCTTGTTTACACGATAAAACAAGGATTATACAAACTAAATTTTTTATTTTTTTCATTTTAAATACTTGGGTTTTATTTTTAACCGAAGATATTTTAATCGACTATTATAGCTATCACTATCCCAAATTTCAGAAAAAAATTTTTTCATTCATTACTTCAGCATATATAGTGTTATCTTTTGTAATAAAATAATTTGATTTATTTTTAAAATTTAATGTCCATTTATGGAGAATTACTTGAAATTTTTTTGTGAATTTATTGGGTTTTCCTGTGTATTTTATGAATTTAAAAGATGTTCCACTAAAAAGCGTGGGTGATGAGTAAATATCAAAAATATGAGGTTTATTAGCTATAATCCTCGGGATTTTTCCAAACCATAATTTTTTTTCACCAGTAATTATATCTATAAAATGATATGTCCAAACATTTTCATAATAATTTTCACTCACTAAATGTTGTCCTAAAATATCGCCAATATATTTATATTTCACAGGAATATTGGTTTTTTTATGTTTCCAGTATAAAAATTTACTTAATTTTTTCGTATGATTGAGACACTTTTCGCAAGGTAAAGTAACATGTGTCTTTTTCTTGCATTTTATATTTTTTGTCTAACGATATAAAAGATACCGAATTTTGTTTTTGTTTTAAATATTCATTTTTAGAGATAAATGCTATTTCAAAAACATCTGTAACTTTGATATTTTCTAATCGTTGACCGTTTTTATCAAAGGCTTCACCTTCAAATTCTTGTGCTTGTAAAGACAAGAAGCACAATATCAATACATATTTTATTTTACTGATAAACATTGTTTTATTTTTTGCTAATTTAATAAAAAAGTAAATAAAAAGGAATCTTGGATTGATAATTATTGTATGTATATTTAAAATCTTTATAAATTAATGATTTTAATTTTGTATCACATAGCTTTTTTTACTTTTGCATCTGTTAACTTAAAGCATTAAACAGATGAAAAATAAAATATTACTTATTTTAACAACTATAGTTTTAATATTCAGTTTTTTAGCTTATCATTTTTTTGATGGAACAACTATCTCATTACTTGTTATAAGTGTCTCATTATTAGGAGTTGCAATTCATGATGCTTTTATCCAAAAAAGTCATTCTTTATTGCGTTCTTTTCCTTTGGTGGCTCGTTTACGCTGGATATTTGAAGAGGAAAGAGAAAAAATACAACAATATTTTATTGAAGATGATTTAAATGGAACGCCTATCAATAGAGAAAAACGAAGCGTTGTTTATCAACGATCTAAGTTGCAAGTAGAAACTATTCCATTTGGAACACAGCATAATGTTTATGAAAAAGGATATGAATTTGTAAAACATTCCTTATTTCCTACGGATCATCATTTGATTGGTGGCGATCGTGTTTTGGTAGGATCAGATAAATGTAAGCAAAAATATAGTGCATCTATTGTTAATATTTCAGCAATGTCATTTGGTTCTTTGAGTAAAAATGCAATTAAATCTTTAAATCAAGGAGCGAAAATGGGAAATTTTGCTCATAATACAGGAGAAGGCGGAATTTCTCCGTATCATTTGCAAGGAGGTGATTTAATATTTCAAGTTGGTACAGGATATTTTGGAGCAGGAAAAACAATTGATAATAAGCGTGTGTTTGATGAAGAAATTTTTGCTAAAAATGCAATACGTCCTGAGGTAAAAATGATTGAAATTAAATTATCTCAAGGAGCAAAACCGGGGCATGGAGGAATTTTACCTGCCAAGAAAAACACCGAAGAAATTGCTAAAATTCGTTCGGTAGAGCCTTTTACTCGTGTTGATTCTCCACCATCTCATAGTGCGTTTTCAGATTATAAAGGGCTTGTAAATTTTATACAAAAAGCTAGAGATTTGAGTCAAGGAAAGCCTATCGGAATTAAATTTTGTGTTGGTAATTTTGAAGAAATAGAAGAAATGTTTGCTTGTTTTGCTTCATGCAATAATTACCCTGATTTCATTAGTGTAGATGGGGGAGAGGGCGGAACAGGTGCAGCTCCTTTAGAATTTACAAATTATATCGGAACGCCTTTGTTAGAAGGTTTGACTTATGTGGTAGCTTTGTTGAAAAAATACAATTTAAGAGACCAAATAAAAATCATTGCAAGTGGTAAAGTTATTGATGCTTTTGATATTGTTAAACTCAAGGCGATGGGCGCTGATATGATTGGAATGGCAAGGAGTTTTATGTTGAGTTTAGGTTGTATTCAGGCAAGAGAATGTAATTTAGATACATGTCCAGTTGGAGTTGCAACTCAACAAGAGAAATTAAATGATGCTCTGATTGTGAATAAGAAAAATATTAGGGTTAAAAATTATCATAATAAAACCGTAAATGCTGTTAAAGAAATGGTTTCTGCAATGGGGAAAAACAGTATTGAAGATCTTACACCAAATGATCTTTTTAGACGTTCAGTTCTTCATGGGAAAATAGAAAGTTTTAATGAAATTTATTTTAATCAGAAAGTTTAATGGCATTAAAATTAGAGCGATATCCGAAAACAACGAATAAATCCTTGAAAGCTTTCTCTAATGCAGAGGTATTAGCCTTGGATTTTATCAAAGAAAAACAATGTCAAAAAATTCATTTATTTAATGATCGTTTTGGTTTTTGGAATTGTTCTATTCAAAATAAAAAAGTAGTCAGTATATTTTGTTATGCTAGTCAAAAAAAGGCTGTTATACAAAATTTAGAACGGAATAATTTAACCTCAAATATTGATTTTAAAACGCCTCTTGACCAATTGCAAGAGGTAGAGTTAGCATTAATTAAAATTCCGAAATCATTAGAATTATTTGAACTGTTTTTACAGCAAATTCATAAAGCATCAACAGAAAAAACCGAAATAGTTTGTTGTTTTATGACAAAATATTTTTCTAAATCATTTTTGAAAATATCTGAAAAATATTTTGAAAAAATTGAACAATCAAAAGCGTGGAAAAAGGCTCGTTTATTGATTTTAAAAACCCCGAAAAAAATACATAATTATAAAAAATTAATTAACGAAATAGAATATAAATCAGATGTGATTAAGCAACATTATGGCGTGTTTTCATCTTCAAAAATAGACATCGGAACGCAGTTTTTATTAGAAAATATTGACTTAAATTCTAATGAAAAAACAGTTTTAGATTTAGCGTCAGGGAATGGAATTATTGCCAAAGTATTATCGAAAAAATACACTGATATTCAGTTGCATCTTGTTGATGATTTCAATTTAGCGATTGCTTCATCTAAATTGAACATCGAAAAAGCGACTTTTTTTTGGAACGACACGCTTGATTTTGCTCAAAATAATTATTTTGATTTAGTTGTTTCTAATCCGCCTTTTCATTTTGAGTATGAAAATAATATTGAGGTAAGTTTATCTTTGTTTAAAGATGTAAAACGTGTTTTAAAAAACGGAGGTCGTTTTGTGTTAGTTGCGAACAAACATTTGAATTATAAAACACATCTTGAAAATTTATTTAAAGTAAGTATTGTGTCTGAAAATGAAAGGTTTGTGGTTTATTCGTGCGTTAAATAATTTCGATTGTACTGTGTCCTTGGCTGTTTTTATGTAGTTGAATTTGTACTGAAATTCGGTTTTTAAGTTCCTTAACGTGAGAAATAACACCTACAGTTTTATCGTTTTCGCTTTGTAGTTTTTCTAATAAATTAATCGCATTTTCGAGTGTGTCGTCGTCTAAAGTTCCGAATCCTTCATCAATAAATAAGCTTTCTAATTTTACGTTTTTAGATGCCATATCTGACAAACTCAAGGCTAACGCTAAACTTACCAAAAATGTTTCCCCACCAGATAAGGTTTTTACTGAACGTTCGGTATTTCCTTGCAGTTGGTCAATGATCATTAACTCTTGATTTGTGGGGTCGGAATAAATCAAATAGCGACCAGAAAAACTCTGTAAACGTTTATTTGTAAATAAAATTAATTGTTTTAAGGTTAATGTTTGTGCGAATGTTGAGAATTTTTTTCCTGTTCCGTCGCCAATTAAATCTTTTAATTTATTCCATCGTAAAAATTCTTTTTTACTCTTTTCAAACGTATTTTGATATTCTTTTTTACGTTTTATAGTCGCTTTGTTACTCTCTAATTGTTGATTTATTTTTGCAATTTCGCCGATATTTTTTTCGTTGTTCGCTTTTAATTCAGATTCTTGTTTTTGTAAATTTTCTAAATTTATTTTCTGAATTTTTGGTGTGTTTAATTGCTCAAATTGTGTTTTTGTTTGTTTTAAAAGTGTTTCAATTTGTGTTTTTTCATCGTTTAATTGTTGTTGTTTTTTCTCAATTTCTTGAACAATACTATCCAATAAAACGGCTTTTTTCAATTCTTCAATGGTTTGAATTTCAGTTTTTTGTTTTACGATTTCAATTGTTTTTGTTAAATTTTGAAATTCATTTGTATTATCTGATAACAATTTTTCTTCTCGCTTGATATTTGTTTGATGTAATACAATATTAGAACTTGATTCATTAAAAATATTCTGTAATGAATTCATTTTTTCTACAATATCATCACCTTTGTATAAGGTTTCTTTTTCGTTCTTTTTTGCCTTATATTTTTGTCGTAATTGAGTTAAATTCTCAATTTTAATTTTTAGATTTTGTAAAGGCTCAATTTTTTGAAACAAACTTATAATTAACTGTAAATCAAATTTTATTTTTTCTGATTTTAAAAGTAATTCCGATAAATTTAAGTTTGAAACTTTATCAAATAACAACGAATTATGAAGCTCTTTTTTAGTTCGTTCTATAAGAAGATTTTGTTTTTCTTTATATTTTGAAATGTTATTTTTTTGCGTTTCAATTTTTGATTTTAAGATCTTTTCTTGCGTCTGAATTTCAGCAATTTGTTTTGTTATTTTATTAAGGTTTTGTTTTTCATTTTTGAGTAAAACGGATAAACTTTGTTCATCTTTGATTTCTAAATTTTCAGTATACGGATGATGCACTGAACCGCATAATTGACATGGTTCTCCATCTTGTAATTCTTTTCGTTGTTCCTCAAAACTTGCAATTTTTTGCTCAATTTCAATCTTCTGAATTTTTAATTTTGAAAGTTCTTCATCTTTGTGTAGAGGCTCTAATTTTTGAGGTAATTTCGCCAATAAATCCGTGTTTTCAACAGTGTTTTTGGATATTTCTTGAATATCCTTTTCAATTAATTTTAATTGTTCGGTGTATTTTTTGAGTTCTTTATAATCTTGAATTTGTTTTTCAATTTGTTGTTTATCTTGTTCAATTTTCTGAATATCAGATGATAATGAATAATTTTGTTTTTTTAATAAATTTTCAATTTTGTTAATTTTTTCATCAATTTGCTGAATACTTACAGTTTTATTATCAAATTGATAATCAATTAGATATTTTGATTTTGAAAGCGTTTTAATCTCTTCGGCGAGTTTGACACCATTTTGTTGAATGTATTTTAATTCACCAATTAAATCTTTGACTTTATTTTCAAACGCTCTGTTTTTATCTAAAAAATTATGCTCTGTAATTTCTTGTTTTACAATGTTTTGTTGTTCCGAAATAACCGATTTTTTTCGTTTTATTTCCTTTTCAAGATTTGATTTATAATTTTTTAATAAGGATTTATTTTTTTCAATTGCATCAGATTTTTTAGTGAAATCATCAAGGTCTTTTCTGAACGGAGCAACTTTTTTGTGTAAGGCTAATTTGGCTAATTCTGTTGTGAAATCAGCTATTTTTTTAGTATTTAAAACTTGGTGTTCTTGCAGTTTTTTTAATTGATTTTCAGTTGTTAGAAACTCTTTTTTTTGTTTTAAAGTTTCACTAACTTTTTCTAATTCTTTTTTTTGTTTTTCTAAATTGGTTTTGAGTTCTTTTTGTTGTTTTTCTAAATTTTCGATTTCCTCATCAGATAGAATGATAATCGTATTTAAAATTTCTTCATTTTTTTGTAAATCAGTTTTTTTATCACGATGAATTTCGTGGACTTTTATACCTAACTCACGATAAATTGAGGTGCCTGTTATTTTTTCAAGCAATGCGCTTCGTTCATTGTTATCTGCCTTTAAAAATTTTGAAAATTCTCCTTGTGAAAGGATAATTGCTTTGGTAAATTGCTCGTAATCTAAGCCAATAATTTCCTCATTTTTTTTAGGAATTGCTCGTTTGTGTAAATCTAGCAGAACACCGTTTTTCCATATTTCCATATGGTAATCGTTCAGATTTTGATTACGATTATAAGAGATATTCCAAACAGAAATATATTCTGTTTTTCCAACGGAATAGGTAATTTTAGCAGAGGCTTTTTTTTCGTTTTTGGTAATGATTGACCCTGACTCTAAAATCCTATTTTTAGAAATTTTTTCAAATCGTGGAGTTTGATTAAATAAAGCTAAAGTGATGACATCTAAAATGGTAGATTTCCCTGAACCTGTTGCACCAATAATCGCAAAAATATCAGTATCAACCAAAGGTTTGGCTGTGAAATCTATCGTGTGATTTCCCTTTAAATTATTTATATTTTCAAATTCTAATTTTAGGATTTTCATTAAACTTGGATTTAGATATCTTTATATGTCCTAAGTTCTGGTGCTTTGTACGATTTGATAAAGCGACTTATTTCATCAAAATCATCTGTAAATAAAATGTTATCTTTATAATCAGTATTCAAAAATCCTTCATCTGCCATGTTATCGTAGAATTTTTGTAAATTGTTGTAATAACCATCAACATTTAAGAAGATGCAAGGATTGTTATTTTGTCCAATTCTTGACCAAGAAACAACTTCTGAAATTTCTTCAAGTGTCCCCAAACCACCGGGTAAGGCGATGTAACAATCTCCCAATTCGATCATTTTTGATTTACGCTCGGTCATTGTATTGACAACAATAAATTCGGTTAATGACTCGTGAGCTAACTCTCGTTCTTTCAAAAATGTAGGCATAATTCCTGTAACTTTTCCGTTTTCTTCTAATACCGAATCAGCGATAACGCCCATTAAACCTACATTTCCTCCACCATAAACTAAATTATGATGGTTGTTAGCAATCCATTTACCTAATTTAAATGCTGTTTCTTTATAAATTTGTTGTGTCCCTAAATTGGCACCACAATATACTGTAATATTCATAATTTAAGAAAACATTTTTGCTACGATTAA
>PDWI01006487.1_pt1 | contig 14638 bp, 8 predicted proteins | sample 1430891 | NCBI WGS metagenome assembly PDWI01 (sample SAMN01162508, study PRJNA174530) | Oral metagenome, whole genome shotgun sequencing project. | biome: Marine environment; feature: Marine mammal; material: Swab sample of the gingival sulcus; isolation source: swab sample of gingival sulcus... | reverse complement strand
AAATGGGTGAAGAAGTTTATAAATTGGTTAAAAACATAACATGGGAAAAGACTATTCAAGCTTTATTAAATCCTCCAATTAAAAACACTAAAAAAGATAAAGTTACAGTTGTAAGTACATATCCTATTTATCCTCCAAGGGGAGGAGGACAAAATAGAATATTCTATTTATATAAAGAGATCTCAAAATTTATAAAAGTTGAGATAATATGTTTAGTGGATACAAACCAAGCTTATAGAAAAGTTGAAATAGCTCCAGATTTTATTGAAATAAGAGTTCCAAAAAGCAAAATTCATGAAAAAAAAGAGAAACAAATAGAACAAAAAGCAGGAATACCAATTACAGATATTGCCATGCTTTATTTATATAATGAAACTTTAAAGCTACAAGAAGAGATTAAAAAATCAGCCACAACTTCAAAATATATTATTACAAGTCATCCTTATACTTACCCTTTGATAAAAGAGCTAGTAAATATTCCAATTATTCATGAATCCCATAATGTGGAATATAATTTAAAAAAACAGATGTTAAAAGATACGCCACACAATCAAAAACTCTTAGAAAAACTTTTTGAAGTGGAAAAAGAGGCTTGTCAAAACTCAATTTATACAACAGTATGTTCTAAAGATGATGCCTATGTTATGAAAGAACTTTATAATTTAGATATAAATAAATCTCTTGTTGTTCCAAATGGAGTGGATTTAAATACAGTTCCTTATATTCCATATGAAAAAAGAGTTAAACTTCAAAGCTCTTACAAATCTGAAAATGAAAAAATTATATTATTTATTGGAAGTTGGCATCAACCTAATATAGAAGCAGTAGAAGAGATATTTTTATTAGCAAAAAGTTTACCTGAATATAGTTTTATTATTTTAGGAAGTGTACAAGGATATTTTTCTTCCCATAAAAAACCAGAAAATGTAGGCTTTACAGGAATTGTAAGTGATGAGGAAAAAGAGATTTATCTAAGTATTGCCGATATCGCAATCAATCCTATGCTCTCAGGCTCTGGAACAAACTTAAAAATGCTTGATTATATGGCAAATGGTATTCCTGTTATTAGTACAAATATTGGTGCAAGGGGATTAGATATCCCAAAAGAGTATATTGTAAAATGTGATATAAAGGAGTTTAAAAACTATATTTTAAATATAGATGATTATGTGAATATTCAAAAAAGTAGAGAATATGTGGAAAAAAACTTTTCATGGCCAATAATAAAAGAAAACCTTAAAAAGATTCTTAAATGACACATACTTACAAATTAGGCTATATCAAATCCATCGATACTTTAAGAGCCTTTGCTGTTCTTTCTGTTATGTTATATCATCTTTATCCAAAAGCTTTGGCAGGGGGTTTTGTAGGGGTTGATGTATTTTTTGTTATTTCTGGATATGTTGTTAGTAGCTCTTTATTTAAAAATTATAATTCCAATTTTTTTAAATTTACCCTAAACTTTTACTCAAGAAGAATTATTAGGTTAATTCCTGTATTTTTAGTATTTATACTATTTTCTACAATTATAACAGTACTTTTTATACCATCATCTTGGTTAAGTGATACCATTAGTAAAACGGGATTATCCTCTTTATTTGGCTTTAGTAATTTTGCTTTAGTTTGGTACAATGATGGATATTTTTCCCCTAGAATAGAGTTTAATCCCTTTGTTCACACTTGGTCTTTAGCAGTAGAAGAACAGTTTTATGTAATATTTCCTTTAATATTTTTTCTATGGTATAAACTCCAATTCTCATCTCAAAAACTTCTATCTTTAATTACAAAGTGGCTATTACCAATACTTCTTATTCTATCTTTGGGATATTCATATTATGAAACATCAGCAAATCCCCAATATGCTTTTTATCTTTTATTTAGCAGATTTTGGGAATTAGCCTTAGGAGCCTTTCTTTTTAAACTGCACTCTTCCAATAAATTAATAAATCACTCCAATTTTGTAAATAGCTTATATTTAATTGCAGGAATTATTTTAATAAGCATAGGCTTTATTTTTTCAAAATCAAATGCTTTTCCATTTCCTTGGGCAATAGCTCCAGTTTTTGGAACAGTTTTTATGATCATATCTTTTGTTCATCATTCCTATAAAGACTCCTTTTCCTCAAAAGTGTTTGAAAACCCTTTTTTAGTCTATATTGGAAAAATCTCTTACTCTTTATATCTATGGCATTGGGCTATTTATGTTTTTTTTAGATGGACCGTAGGATTAGAAACATTTACTCAAATGCTATTTGCAGCAGTTCTTACTATAATATTTGCCATTTTATCCTATCATTTTATTGAAAACTATTTTCTAAAAAATAAAACTTTACATAATATGGCAAGTTGGAAAATAGTTCTATTTGGCATATTTTTGCTAATACTTACATATTTTGGAGTAAAACAGCTATACTCAATGCAAAAAATATTGAGCCTAAGTGTTACAAAAGATAAGCAGGTTTGGTATCCCTATGCCTATCCTAAGGCTCAAAAAACAAAGAAAGATTTTAGTAAGCATAATATTTTTGTTTTAGGTGATTCCCATACGGGAGCTTATAGCACCATGCTTCAGCAACTAAAAGATGAGTATAAAATAAATACCTTTCAATACTCATCGGGGGGATGTGGTGTGGCAGATTTTCATTCATCAAATCTTTCTAAAAATCCTGCTTGTTTAAATTATATAAATAATATATTAAAACAAATAGAGAAAAAAGCAAAAGCAAATGATATACTATTTTTAGCCTCTTTACGAATGGTTAGATTTTGTGACCAATATGCTGTTTTCCCAATCAATGATGTTTTAAATAAACTACACTCTAAAAAAGCTCAAAAAAATAGGGAACTTATCATAGATGAAACTTCAAATTTAATACAAAGATTTCAAGAAAAAAATATTCATGTACTTATAGATGCCCCAAAACCAACATTTTTTGCTCCAGCTTTTAGGTGTTCTGATTGGTTTAATAAATCAAATCCTATTTGTAAGGGTACATTTACTGTAAAAAAAGAGTTTTTAGAGCAAACAAGAAAACCAGTAATGAATGCTTTAAAAACCCTACAAAGTAAATTTCCAAATCTTATAGTATGGGACCCTTTTCCTATTTTGTGTCCAAATGAATTATGCTCTGCCTATGATAAAGAAAAGCCCCTATTTTTTGATGGGGATCACTTAAGTGCACATGGAAATAGAGTCCTTTATCCATCTTTTTCAAAAACCATTGAATCTATTTTAAAAGATAAAAAACAGTGATTTATATAGATTTAAGTCAATATATTCAAAACAGATTAAATACGGGCATCCAAAGGGTAGTAAATCAATATCTAAGAAGAGCTTTAAAAGATTCTCTTCCTATCTCTATTTTATATTGTAATGAAGAGAATCAATTTCAACTTTTAGATAATAATGAAGTTTTAATATTTTTAGATAATGTTAAAACTTATCAATTTAAAAGCTATACCCAAATAGATCTATTTAATCTAAATACAAAAGAAAATACTTTTTTTGAGATAGATTCAGTTTGGAATAATAACTTTTCAAGATTAAAACTTTATAGGAAACTAAAAAAAAGGGATTTTAAAATTTACAATTTTATATATGATCTTATTCCCATACTTTTTCCCCAATTTTTACATGAAAAAACAAAGAAAAATTTTCCATCTTATATAAATGCTATCCTTGAATATAGTGATAAAGTCTTTTTTGATTCAAAATCCGCAAGAAATGATTTTTTAAAATTAAAATCCACTAATTTTAAAAATCAAAGGGACATAAATACCCAAGTTGTTTATTTAGGTTCTGATTTTAAAAAAGAGATAAAATATATAAATAATTCATATAAAGATATCCTTTCAAAAAGATTTATTCTATTTGTAGGAACAATAGAACCTAGAAAACAACAAAAACTTCTTTTGGAAGTTTTTGAAATACTACATAAAAACTATAAGGATTTAAATCTAGTATTTATAGGTAAAATTGGTTGGAATGTGGAAAGCTTAAGCCATACTCTTAACAAGCACCCACTAAGAAATAAAAGCATTTTTCATTTTGAAAATATCGATGATGAAACACTAATAAGCTTTTATAAAAATGCTTTTTTAGTAACTTACCTCTCCTTGTATGAAGGTTATGGACTTCCCATAGTAGAATCACTAAAATATTCAAATATAACAATTGCTTCTTATAATAGTTCTATTCCTGAAGTAGGCTTAGACTTTGTGGATTATATAAAAGAGAATTCAAAAACTGAACTTATAAATAAAATAAAACACTATATTATTGATGAAAAAAAATATCAAGAACGAAAGAACTATATTTTAAAAAATTATCAAATACCAAACTGGAATATTTTTTATAATAAACTAAAAAAATCAATTAGATAAGTTCCAATTGTTTTAAGAATAGCTCTGTAATTAAGATGTTTATTTTTATAAAAAGACTATTTTTATTATTGTTTAAGTTTAGGTAGAATATAATTACACAGTTTCGCCTAGGAATGCATGCTGTGTCTAGTCAAAAAGATCATTGGCGTGTCTAAATTTAACTCGCGAGACACACAAATAGGACTAGATATCCTAGGATTGAACTTAATTAAGGAGAAAATATGGCATTTAACGAAAATCAATCGATTGTAGCAGAATATTATGTTGCTGCATTAGGTAGACTACCTGACCAAACTGGTTTTAATTTTTGGGTTGGACAATTGGATTCAGGGATGACTCCTGAGTCACTTATGAATAAATTTTTTGACTCAAGCTTCCCAGAGGTAGCAGCAAGATATCCAGAAGGTCAAACTTCTGAAGAGACTATTCAGTCTATTTATAAAAATGTATTCGGAAGAGATGCAGATGCAGGTGGACTTGCATTTTGGTCTGAAAAATTAGATAGTAGTACTAAACCAGCTATCTTAGCTCAAATGTTAGCAATAGCTAAAGATCCAGCTAATGTTGTTGATGGTGACTATTTAAAAGCACAAAAAGCTAAGGCAGAAGCTCAATTGAATGCCGATTTAAGTGGAGATGGTGAAACTAAATTTTTAAGCGTTTCACAAGATATGTTAGATGGTACAAGTAGTAATGATGCCTTCAAAGCTTACGTAGCTCAAAATGATAACGGTCAACAAGTTAACACTTTAGGTTCAGGTGATGTTATCAATGGTGGTAGTGGTACAGATACTTTAGATGCTCAAGTAACTGCAGGTGCTTTTGTAAATGGAACTGCTTCTAGTAATATGGCTGTAGCTCCTGTTACTACTAGTGTAGAAAATATTGTTTTACATGCTGAAATTGCTAATATTGCTGGATATGGTAATAATGATGAGGTTATTGTAAATGCAAAATATACAACTGGTGTTAAGAAAATAGCTTCAAACTACTCTGATGCTAGTTTACTATTACAAAATGTTAACACTAAAGGTGTATCTGGAGGTACTTCATCTCAAACTATAGCTATGGAATACTCAGGAAACAATGATACTATGTGGGATGAGTCTGATATGACTGTATTCTATGATCAAGATTATCTAGTAAGAAATAATATAGAGACTAATAGTTTATATTACTTTACACAAGATAGACTTGCGACTGACCTAACTGGTAAGCCATTTGGTGTGAATACAGCAGTGGATGGTATCAGATTTAGAGTTGATGAAAAAACAGAAGTTGTTGTTAAAATTGCTCAGGACAAACTAAATGCATTTTTAAACAATGTTCCATCTAATAATTTAGCAGCATACCAAAAGTTTGCAGATCTACTATCAGAAGCTTTAGCACTAAAAAATACAGAGATGAACGGTGCTTTAGATGGTTTTACAATTGAACTAGATAGAGACTTCTTTAGAACAAATGGTGGTAAAAATGATGGTGGGGATCCACTAAACCAAGTTGCTTATGCAGTTGTTCTAACAGCTCCAGATAATGTTAAAATCGACCAACCAGCTATGCACCAAAACACTAAATTCCTTGGAACATATGATATGTTTAATGATATAGATTCTACAGGAAGAGAAATCAACAAGCCAGTTTCTATTAATGTTGATTTAGAAAAAGTAGGTTTAGCAGCAGATGGTGGTGCTTTAACTATTGGTTCTATGAATAAAGACCATAACAATATGTTCAATGAAAAACAAGCAATTACAGTAACTGATACTATAGCTGGTTTTGATGAGTTTAATGTACATGTAGCAGGTGATAAGTCTAAGAATTCTTCACTAGCTTCAATGCATTCAACTGACAATACCCTAAGAAAAGTTACAATTGACTCTAAAGCAGATGGTGATGCTAATTTAACAATTGGTAACTCAAATACTCCTACTTTTGATGATTTTGATGGTGATATGCACGATTCTACTAGCAATGCTCTTGCATTTAAAGATGTACAAATTATGGATGCAAATACATTTAAAGGTGACTTATCATTAAAAGCTGGTTTCACAAGTGATATTGTTGCTAAGTATTTAGATAATGTTACTGAAACTACTTTATATGGATTAAATGATGCTGCAAAAGAGTTAGCAGATTTTGACTATAAAGGTGGTGATGGTGATGATACACTAGATCTAGCATTAGATTTAGAAAATTTTGCAGTAGGAAACTTTGCTAATGCAGAGGGTACTAATGGTCAAAATGTATTTAAAATGAACGTTAATGCTGGAAAAGGTGAAGATACTATTATCTTAGATGCAGATAATGCAGATTTCACTAGAAATGATACTAATACTACCGTTTATAGTGCGACTAATATCACTGCTAATGGTGGATTAGGAGATGACCTTATTAATATTTCTTCTAATGCAAATGGTTGGACATACAATATAGCATTTAGCGGTAAGCATTTTGGGCATGATACAGTTCAAGGATTCAATGTAGGTCAAGTTGAACTTACAGATGAGAAACAAACTCTTGATTTAACTGGATTTATTGCTCATAAAGGTGAGACTGTTACTGTAAGTGTAGGTAATCAAAAAATGACATTTACTGCAGCAGGAACTATGGATGATGATGCCATTGCAAGTAAAGTTGCTGATATGTTAGATGGTTCTGATGCTAAATTCAATAAAGCAAAATTTGATACAGCAAGTGATGCTAACGCAGTGATTACTTTAGAGGATAAAGATACAAATGTAAATTCAGTAAAAGTAGAAGTTAACTCTCAAAGGGAGAAAACAGGTACTTATGATAAAGATACTACACCAATCCACTCTGCTACTTCAGTGACTACTGAACAAGGTGGATTAGTAAAAGCAACTACTGATACTGTTTTTTCTACCTCTCAAACTAGTTCTGAAACTAACGGTGTTGGTGCTGATACTTTAGACTTCTCAGCATACAATGTAAAAGGTGTTGTTATTGGTCTTAAAGGAGAAGCTGATACATTTGGAACAGATGCAGGTAAGATAGCTAATGGTTCTAGTAATATCTTTAGTAAAGCTGGTAATAAGTTTGTTTATTTAGAAGAAGCATCTCATGATTCTACTATTTATAACGCTTATTTAGCAACATCGAAACAAGCAAGTAATGTTCAAGATGTTGATTTTGGAAAAGGTGGTAATGCAACAAAAGGTGCAATTATCGGTTCTGTTAACTTAGATCAAAATACTGATGGTCTTGCTGTTGATTATAGCCAAATTGATGCAAGCCAATTATTATTCTAATAATATAGTGATTATTAGAACATAGATTTAAGCTTTTTAAATCTTTAAAGCCTGAGGTTTTTACCTCGGGCTTTTTTAATGCTTATATAATTATTGCAAACTATTAAAAGGGAAAGTTACTCTGGTACTAATTTATTTTTATAAAATAGTTTACGAGTGATTAAACCATATTAAAGGAAAATTTTTATACTATTACAAATATTTTAAAGTAAGTGATTATTGTGGCTAGAAAACAAAGAGTATTTATTGAAAATATGACTTATCATATTTTATTGAATTGTTTAGAACATATGCATGTATTTAAAAAAGATCTTGATAAAGAGTTTTTCTTAGAACTTGTTGGGCAATACTCTAAAACTTATGGTGTTGAAATCCATTCCTATGTTTTAAGTGATACATATTTTGAGTTTCTAGCTACTGCAAAGAACAAAGAGTGCCTTCCTAAATTTATGCAAAGTTTGGGACGTCTTTATGTTAAATATTTTAATAAAAAGTATAAAAGAAGTGGCACTTTATGGAAAGGTAGATATAAGTCCTCTTTAGTAGAGTTTAACACTTACCTTTTTGATGTGATGTCTTTTATTGAAAGAAGAGTAAAGACTAAATACTCAAGTTTAAATAAAAATCTATTTGCACAAGAAGATGGCATTATTATTTACCATCCCATGTATAAAAATCTTGGATTTAGTAAAGAAGAAAGAGTTAAAAAGTATAAATTTTTTTTTGAAAAAAATAGTAAAGAAAAAGATGAATTTATATTAAACTCTTTATTAAAGCAAGAGCTCACTGCTACAAAAGAGTTTATTAGAAAACTTGAAAATAGTTTAGGTTTAGTTCTTCAAACAAAAAAAAGAGGAAGACCAAAAAAAATAAAAAAGGATAGAAGAATGTATAAAAATTTACAAATCTTAGATAAGGAAATACACAAAGACCTAAAAGTTTCAGAAATGAAAGATTTATTCTTTGCCAAAGATTTATCTTTGGTTCCTACTATGATAAATGAAGTAGCAAATATGGGAAGAAGCTTTCCAATTGTTTTCATAAATGAAAAAGAGAGCTTAACTTTAGTCTCTATTATATCTTTAGGAAATGGAAACCTAGCTATAAATGAAGAGGGTAAATGGATTACAAATTATGTTCCTATTACTTTAAGAAAATACCCCTTTGCAATGGCATCAGTAAGTGATGATCCACAACAAAGGGTTGTTATGATAGATGAGAGTTCAAAATTACTTTCAAAAATAGAAGGAAAAGAGTTATTTAAAGAAGATGGTTCTGCTTCAGAGCTTTTAGAAAATGCTATTAAATTTTTATCAGACAATGAAGAAATAGTTTTAACAACAAAAAACATAGTATCAGAGATAAACGAAAGTGGGATTTTAGAAGATAGGGAAATATCAGTTGGTGAAGGTGAAGAGAAAAAAGTATTAGTAAGTGGATTTAAAGTAGTAGATAAGGAAAAACTTAACGCCTTAAGTGATGATATCCTTGCTTCTTGGGTAAGAAGAGGAATTATCTCTTTTATTGATTTACATTTAAAATCCCTTGATAATATAAATGTTTTGTTTCAGCTTGCAAATCAAAGACAAAAATAGAAAGGAAGTAAATGGCTTTTTCAAACAATAACTTGAAAGATGAAAGAATAAAAGAGTTAAAAAATGCTATTTTAGACTCTAAAAAATCATTTTTTTTCGCTGGTTTTTTTAGTCTATTTATAAATTTGCTTATGCTTGTATCACCCTTATATATGTTACAATTATACGATAGGGTTATTACAAGTAGAAGTGAAGAGACTTTAATTATGCTGACATTAATAGTAGTAATACTTTTTATAACAATGGCACTTTTAGAGATTGCACGGTCAAAACTTTTAATAAGAATAGGAAATAGAATAGATAGCCTTTTAAGTGAAAGGGTTTTTAATATTTTATTTGATTTTGCCAATAAATTTCCTGGTAAAACAAACTCTATGCCAATATCTGATTTGACCCAAATTAGACAATTTATGACAGGAAATGGACTTTTTGCATTTTTTGATGCCCCTTGGATTCCTATTTATTTAGCTGTATTATTTATGTTTCATCCATATTTTGGTTTTTTTGCTATTTTTGCTGCTATTGTTTTACTTTGTTTTGCAGTTATAAATGAATATGTAACCAAAGAAAAACTAGCAGAAGCTAACGGTTTAAATAGAGCCTCTGCTATTTATGTTGATTCAAATTTACGAAATGCCGAAGTTGTAAATGCCATGGGTATGAAAAGTGCCATTAGAAAAGGTTGGCAAGAAAAATATTTTGGTTTTTTAAATGCTCAAAATGAAGCAAGCAATAAAGCAGGTATTTGGTCAAATATATCAAAAATATCAAGAATGATGTTTCAATCTTTAATATTAGGACTTGGGGCATATTTAGCTATACATATGGAAGTTAGTCCTGGTATGATGATTGCTGGTTCTATTATCATGGGTAGAGCATTGGCTCCAATTGACCTGATGATTAATACTTGGAAAGGTTTTAGTTCAGCAAGGGACTCTTATTCAAGACTCGATGAGTTATTAGAAGATTTTCCAAAAGAAAAAGAGTATATGGAACTACCTCCACCTAAGGGTAAATTAGTTTTAGAAAATATTGTTCTAATTCCACCGGAAGCACAAACACCCTCTTTATTTGGAATATCAATGGAAGTTGAAAAAGGAGATGTTGTAGGGGTAATAGGACAAAGTGCTGCGGGTAAATCCTCTTTGGCTAGGGCTATCTTAGGAGTTTGGCCCCTTGCCCAAGGTAAGGTTAGACTTGATGGTGCAGATATTCATCAATGGGATAAGGAGTCTTTAGGAAGATTTATAGGGTATTTACCTCAAGATGTTGAGTTATTTGAAGGAACTATTGCTCAAAATATTGCAAGATTTAATGAAGTAGATTCAAAAAAAGTAGTTGAAGCTGCACAAAAAGCAGGGATGCATGAATTGATTTTAAGACTTCCAGAGGGCTATGATACTAAACTAGGAGCCAGTGGAGTTTCCTTATCTGGTGGACAAAAACAAAGGGTAGGTTTTGCAAGGGCAATTTATGATAATCCCGTCCTAGTAGTACTTGATGAACCGAACTCAAACTTAGATGATCAAGGTGAAAATTCATTGATTAAATCAATAGAGTCATTAAAAGAGAAGGGTACAACGGTAATTTTGATTACCCATAGACCATCAATATTGCAAGTTACAAATAAAATAGCATTTATGAAACAAGGGCATTTAGAGCTTTATGGTCCATCAAAAGAGGTTTTAGCAAAGATTTCAGGCAATAGCGTTCAAGCCCAAAGGGCAGCCCAAGCACAGCAACAAGTTCAATCGGCTGTGCAACAAGCAAAAATTTCACTTAGTAAGCCAGGGAGTTAAAGATGAATGATAGTATTAGTATGCCTTCACATGATGCTTCAAAAGTAATAGCTTTTGGATTAGGGGTGGTTATTATCGTATTTTTTATTTTAGGTGGATGGATGGCTTTAGCTCCCCTTGCTGCTTATTCAGTTGCAGTTGGGAAAGTTTCAGCAGATATTGATAAAAAAACAGTTCAACATTTAGAAGGTGGAATTGTAAAGAATATCTATGTAAAAGATGGAGATAAAGTAAAAAAAGGTGATTTACTTCTTGAGTTTAGTGATGTGCAATATAAAGCTAGCTTGGAAATTCATATTTCCCAATATAATGATGCACTAGGCGTTTATACAAGGACAAAGGCCTTAGATGAGGGAAAAAGTAAATTAGTTTTTCCAAAAGAGTTAAAAGACCAAAATATAATTGATAATCAAAGAAATATTTTTCAGACACATAAAAAAAGGATGAAAGATGAAGAGGCAATTACAAAATATAAGGTTCTTCAGTTAAAGAAACAAATAGAGGGACTTTCATCTGTTTTAAAAAGTAAAAAACAAAGATTATCTTCTATAAATGAAGAGATAGTTGAGTGGGAAGAGTTACTAAAACAAAAACTTGTTGATAAATTAAAAGTAAGGGATTTAAAAAGAGAAAGAAATTTAATTGAAGGAAATATATCAAATACAATTTCTGATATTGCAAGACTTAAAGAACAGATTCAAGAAGTTAAAATTCAACAACTTTTAAGAAAACAAGATTTTAAAAATAAAAATCTTGAAAGTTTGGTAAGATCAAAATCTGCCATACAGGATTTAAAATCAAAAATTGAAGCTACGAAAGATAGATTAAAAAGAACTAAGATTTATTCACCTAGTGATGGAATAGTTGTGGGACTTAGTTTACATACTAAAGGAGCAGTGGTTAAACCAGGAGAAAATATTCTTGAAATTGTTCCATTAAATTCAAAATTAATTGTTGTGGCAAGGGTTCAAATTACAGATATAGATAAGGTAAAAGTTGGACTCCACTCTGATATTAGATTTTCTGCTTTCAATCTTAAACAAGCCCATGTTATAGAGGGAAAAGTTACCCATGTATCAGCAGATAGTTTTTTAGATAATCAAACTGGAGCACCTTACTATGAAGCAAAAATTGAAGTTACCAAAGAAGGAAGAGAAAGACTTAAAGATTATGGTTTTACTCTTGTATCAGGAATGCCTGCTGAAGTTATGATAAATGTGGGTACAAGAACAACATTTAGTTATTTTGTAAAACCATTTACAGATATGTTATCAAGGGGTTTTAATGAAGAATAAAAAAACAATTCTTTTAAGTTTCATATTTTTTTCAACATTTTTATATGCAAAGGATTTAACTTTGATGGAGGCATATAATCTTGCTTTATCAAAGTCAAATAAAATCCTATCATCTAAATATGTTTCTCAATCAAGAAAAGAGGATATAAACCAAACAAAAGCAGCTTTATATCCTCAGCTTTCAGCTAAAGTTTCCTATGGAAATAGATTTAGTCATATGAGTGAATTAATAAATAAAGATAAAAAACCTGAAAGGGAAAGAAGTTTGGATTATACTCTATCTTTAAGACAAAGTATATATGACCCTGAATTATACTCTAAAATTGAAATGGAAAAATATAGAGAGAAACTTTTTAGTTTACAGTTCCAAAAGGATAAGCAAAAATTGTTTTTGGATGTCTTTAAAAGTTATATAAAAATTTTCAGACTAGAAAATATTATATCTTTACTTGAATCAAAGACTATGTATTTTAAATATGCAAATGATTCTGCAAAAAAGAAATATAAAATGAATTTGATGAATAAAATGGATATGCTAAGAGCTAATGTTGATTATAATACAGTGAAAATAAAATTAAAAAAAGAGAAACAACTTTTAAAAGTGGCTAGAAATGATTTAAAGAAATTTACTGAAATAGCCGACTTTTCTTTACCTTCTATTAATTATAATATTAATATAGAAGAAGTAGAAAAATTAAAAAAACTTATAAATAATGAAGATATTTATTTATCAAATTTAGTAGTCCAAGAAGCAAAAATCACAAAAGATTTTTCTAAGAGTATGCTGGATAATGCCTTTGATGCCCACTTACCTAAACTTTCCTTTGATGCAAACTACACAAAATATTATTCCCATGATAGAGCCTCTGATTACGAAGATACCACTAGATATATGGTAGTGCTAAATCTTCCTTTATATAGCGGTGGGTATACAAATTCAAAAGTAAAGTCAAGCAAATTAAAATATAGTGCAAGCATAGAGGATTTAAAATTAGTAGAAAAAGAGATAAAAACTGAAATTGAAGAGTATAGGAGTGAGTTTAATGCTGCTTTTGAAACATTGATTTTATATAAAACATCTTTAGAATCGGCAAATTTATATTTAGATTCTATAAAACAAGCTTATGATAAAGGCTTGAAAAGTATAATAGATCTTTATGAAGCAAAAAATAAATTAGATGAAATAAAACTTTCATATGTGGATAATTTATCAATTTTAATAACTTCTTATGCACAGTTATTAAAATCAACCAATAGTTTTGAGAGTATAAAATTAATAGATAATATATTATAAAAAGGTAAGCTGTGAAAAAAGCAATTATTACAGGTATTACAGGTCAAGATGGAGCTTATTTAGCCCAACTTCTTTTAGAAAAAGATTATAAAGTTTATGGAACATATAGAAGAACATCTTCTGTTAATTTTTGGAGAATAGAAGAGTTAGGAATCAAAAATCATCCAAATCTACACTTAATAGAGTATGATTTAACAGATCAAGCTAACTCTATTCATCTGCTTCAAAAAATCCAAGCAGATGAGATATATAATCTAGCTGCTCAAAGCTTTGTGGGAGTCTCTTTTGAACAACCTTTAGCAACAACACATATTACAGGTTTAGGCTGTGTACACCTACTTGAAGCCATTAGAATAGTAAATCCAAAAATAAAATTTTATCAAGCAAGTACCTCTGAAATGTTTGGAAAAGTTCAAGAAATACCCCAAACAGAAAAAACACCTTTTTATCCACGAAGCCCATATGGAGTTGCAAAACTATATGCCCACTGGATGGTCGTAAATTATAGAGAATCATATAATATTTTTGCTTCTAGTGGTATTTTATTTAATCATGAATCACCCCTACGAGGTCAAGAGTTTGTTACTAGAAAAATTACAGATTCTGTTGCAAAGATAAAGTTAGGAAAACTTGAGTGTTTAGAACTTGGAAATATGGATGCCAAAAGAGATTGGGGATTTGCAAAAGATTATGTGCAAGGGATGTACCTTATGCTTCAAGCAAAAGAACCTGATACTTATGTATTAGCAACAAATAGAACAGAAACTGTTAGAGATTTTGTTGCTATGGCATTTAAAGCTGTGGATATTGAACTTAATTTCAAGGTAAAGATGAAAACGAGGTTGCCATAGATAAAAGCACTGGAAAAATTTTAGTAAAAGTTAATCCAAAATTTTATAGACCTGCTGAAGTTGATTTACTCATAGGAAACCCACAAAAAGCAAAAAATAATTTAGGATGGGAACCTAAATGTACGTTGGAAGAATTATGTTCTATGATGGTA
>PDWI01006486.1_pt1 | contig 14638 bp, 14 predicted proteins | sample 1430891 | NCBI WGS metagenome assembly PDWI01 (sample SAMN01162508, study PRJNA174530) | Oral metagenome, whole genome shotgun sequencing project. | biome: Marine environment; feature: Marine mammal; material: Swab sample of the gingival sulcus; isolation source: swab sample of gingival sulcus... | reverse complement strand
ATTATCAGCTGTTTTCCTGATTGATGTAAATGATTGAATATATGGAAAAAAGTTTGTTCTGTTTTTTCTTTTCCTGCAAGTTCTTGAATATCATCAATAATTAAAACATCAATCATTTGATAAAAATGAAGGAAATCATTTTGTTTATGATCTATTGATGCTTGGGTAAACTGTGTTGTGAATTTCTTTACACTTACATAAAGAACCGTTTTATCTTTGTGTAGTTCTTTTGTTTTTAGACCAATAGCTTGAGCTAAATGAGTTTTTCCCATTCCTGAATCACCATAAATAACCAATGGGTTAAATGCTGTTTTTCCTGGGTTTTGAGCAACAGCCAATCCAGCACTTCTAGCTAGTCGATTACAGTCTCCTTCTACAAAGTTATCAAAGCTATAAATTGCGTTTAGCTGAGAATCTATTTGTAGATTTTGTCCTTTATTGATATCAAAAGGGTTTTCTATTGCTTTTTTATATTGTCCTGTACTTTTAGAACCAGGTAAAACAACAGCACTTTCCGACTTTGTATTCTGTGTATTTTCAAAAGGGACACTGTATTTAAGATTGGCATTCTCTCCAATTACAGTTTTGATTGTTGTAGCTAATAGATCTACAAAGTTTTCTTCTAAATATTCATAGAAAAAATGACTAGGAACTTGTATTGTCAAGACACTATTTTCTAGCTTCAATGGAACAATCGGCACAAACCAAGTGTTGTACTTTTTGGGCTCAATCTCCTTTTTTATAAGAGCCAAGCAATCTTCCCATATAGAAATACAAGTATTATTCATTTTAATATCAATGTTTTAATTGGTTGAGTTTTGTTATGTGTTCAGGGCTGCAATTTGGGAATAAAAAAAAATACAAAAAAATTATTTGCTATTGAATTTAAAAAAAGATTTTATTATAAAAAGAAGATAAATTGAATTTTGACAAAAATACACAAATACCTCAAAAACACCCACTTGAGAAATAAATTTATTTTAAACAACTAATATCTAAACTTTTATAAAAGCCTATTTCAAGGCGCTTCTTTTTTACATAATATATAAAGTGTTAATATAAATAAAATATCTAGTTTTATCCTATATTTTCAAATAGTTAGCCTGTTGATTCAATAAAAATATACTTTTTGTTATTATTTTTATTTATTCTTCTGTTACTTTTATAATAAAGGATTCGGGGAAATCTTTTTTGATTTTATCAAAATGTTTAATAATCTGTTTTCTGCTTTTATCTTTTAAAAGTAGGTAGCGATATGTTTTATTGTAAAAAACAATATCAATTTTTTTATACTTATTAAATGGAGGTTGATTTAACTCTATTCTATTTGGTGACGATAAAATTTGTATCGCATAGGTTGTACGCTTATTTTTTTTTGTATTCATGTAAACCTTTTTCCCTGTATCAAAAATGGAGAAGTGTAAATACTTTTTGGGGTTATCTTTAATGTCAACAAGCAAATTGTTTAAGCTAGCAGAAGCATTTGATAAATTATAATACAAACTGTCATTATTCAGTAATTTACCCAAACTACCATCTCCTTTTTCAATTTTTGCAAGAGTCGTATTGATATTGCTTACTGTAAGTTGAATATTTTTAAATGTATTAGATATTTCTTTTGCATTTAAAGAATCACTAATCGTTGCAAATTTATTTAGGATATGAGTAATGTTTTTATTGTTATTTTTTAAGTTGTAAGTAATAGAATCAACATTTGTAATAATATTAGATAGATGTTGTTTTTGTCCATCGATGATAGTGTTTAATGTCTTAGATGTGTTCTTTAACTGTAGAAAAGTTTGATCAATACTGCCAATACTTTGACGTAGGTTATCTCTGGTTTCTTGGTTGAAAACATATTGTATTACAGATAAAACAGAATCAATACTTGACATTAATTTTTCAGCTTTCGTTTTTATCGGTAGCATTTGCATACTTACCTGCTCTTTTAAATCTCTTTCAACTTGTCCTACTAAAGTGTCTTCTGCTTGTAAATATTGTTTAGAGTTGCCTGTTATTAATTTAATTTTTTTAGTTCCCATAATATCAGCACTGACAATCTTTGCAATAGTACTATTCGGTATTTGAATTTTATTATTAACAGAAAAAGTAACCAATAAATTATTTCCATTGTTCACAAAATCAATAGATTTTATTTGTCCTATTTGTAAGCCCTTTAGTGTAACAACACTTGATTGCTTTAATCCATCAACTCTATCGTATAGGGCGTAATAAGTGTTTTCTGTTGTAAAAAGACTGTTGCCTTTAAAGAAATTTATTCCTAGGATTAGAATTGTAATTGCAACAATAACAACAAATCCTATTGTCGATTTTTTTGATAATTTCATTATAGATAAATATTAAAACTATTATTCTGTATTATGTTTTAATTGTGAAAAGGCACAAACTTATAGTTTATTTCTTATTCTTCGTGCTTTAGGTAGAGATATTCGTTCTCCTTTATAGAAAGCCACAATAAAACAATCTTTTATTTTTTTTCGGGTTTTTCTTCGTAGCTTATTTATTTGCGAAAAACTTTTAGAGGAACCAATAGTATATTTATATTGATTATTTATTCTTCGTTCGCGTATAGATTGTATGCCTTTGAAGCATTCACAATTTAGTGGAAGTTGCTCATTCGAAGATTTTATTTGTACACAATATTCAAATATGGGGATATTTGTCTTTTCTTTTATTTGTTTCTTGTTTATATCTTCTTCGTTAGATAGTTGGGATTGCTTTTGTTCTTGTTTGGGAGTTAATTCTATTTTATTTAATTTATCTATCTGATTTTTATAGCTTCTAAAAGCTCTAAAAATAGCACTAGCCATATAGTCTTGTCCTTTTTCTGAAGTTAAAAATCGTTCTTCACTGAGATTTGTAACAAAACCAACCTCTATTAAAACAGAGGGACAACTAACTTGTTTTAATACCCAAAATCCAGCTTCTCTAACCCCTCTCGAATTTCTACCAACACGTTCTTTGAATTGTTTTTCGGTAAACTGAGCCATGGCAATACTTTTATCTCTGTTGACACCTTGCATCATATTAAAAATAATGTAAGATGCTGGATTTTTAGGATCGAAACCTTGATACTTTGTGCTATAATCGTCTTCATATTCAATCACAGAGTTCTCTTTCATTGCCACAAGTAGATTTTCTTTTGTTCTATGCAGACCCAGTGTGTAAGTTTCTGTTCCATATATTTTTATGTTGTTGTTAGCGTTGGCATGTATCGAAATAAATAAATCAGCATTATTCTTATTTGCAATATTAGAACGCTCGTTAAGCGGTATGAAAATATCCGTTTTTCTAGTGTATATGATTTTTATATTAGGGTAATTCTTGTGTATATATTTTCCTAATTTCAAGGCAATTCCCAAAACAATATGTTTCTCTCTATTGTGTTTCCCTAAAGCACCAGGATCTTTGCCGCCATGTCCTGCATCTATAACAATCGTTTTTAATTGATAACCGTTGTTTTGGGCATTTACTTTCAATGTAGTAGAACCGAAAATAAATAAAACATACAATACTATATGTAATAATCTATTGGGGTGTATTTTGTGTTTTTTTAGTGCTGCTCTTTTTATTGAAATTTTCATAAAAGAATTTAAAAATTTTACGTTCAACGATAATTCAATGATGCAATGTAATACTTTTATTTGTACTTTTGGCGACCGAATTAAGATTACAAAATTATTCTACAAAAATAGATAAAAATTGCATTTGAAATTACGACATAGAATTTTTCTGATTTTTATTATTGTATTAACGGCTTATACAGCATTTTCATCTGAAAAGAATACTGATTTCAGTATTAAGATAAAACGTTACAGCAGCTTACTTAAAGAATTTAGAAATTCTCATAATATCATTAAAACAAAAGACTTGAAAAATAGTCTAGACACCATCGTAAAAGATTCCTCAAAAAAGCAGTCTTCCCTTTTAGATGCAGAAATCACCTATCAATGCGACGACACCATGTTGATGTCGTTAAACAATAAAAAAATATTTATGGTTAAGAATGCTTTTGTAAAATACGGAAGCATTGAACTAAAAGCATATTATATTGAGTTAGATTTAGGAAGAAAAGAAGCAATAGCCTATGGTATAAAAGACTCTTTAGGGAAATTAATACATACTCCTGAATTTAAAGATGGTAATGAAGAGTTTAAATGTGAAAAGTTAAGATTTAATTTCAAGACAAAAAAAGGGCTGGTATATAAAGTTATCACCGAAGAGGGAGATGGTTTTGTTCATGGGGATATTACAAAAAAAATAAACGACACAACTTTCTATCTTAGAAAAGGAAAATACACTACATGTAATCATAAAAATCCTCACTTTTATATAAGGATGACCAAAGCAAAAGTAATTAAAGACAACAAGATTGTTTCTGGTCCTCTATATATGGTGCTAGAAGATGTGCCTTTACCTGTGGGATTACCTTTTGCGATGTTTCCTTTTAGTTCAACCTATTCTTCTGGTATTATTTTTCCTAGTTATGGAGAAGAAAAACGTAGAGGTTTTAATTTACGAGGAGGTGGTTACTATTGGGCTATAAATGAATATATGGACTTGGCTGTAACTACTGATATATTCACCAATGGCTCATGGGGTGTAAATATGCAGTCGAATTACAAAAAAAGATACCGATTCGGAGGTGTTTTTCAAGCAGATTATCATTTTAATAGATTTGGCGATAAAGGATTACCAGACTATTATGAGACGAAAGATTTTTCTGTACATTGGCAACATCGCCAAGATCCTAAAGCAAATCCTTATCGTAATTTTTCGGCATCAGTTGATTTTTCTACATCACAAAACAATAGAAATAATGCCAAAAGTATGAGGCAGATTGTAAATAATAGAAAAATGTCTAGTATTAACTATAGTCGAAAATGGGCTGATAGTCCTTTTACATTGAATGCAACTTTGCAGCACTCTCAGAATAGTCAAGATACAACGATATCTCTTACTTTGCCTCGTTTCTCATTCAATATGTCACAGATATATCCTTTTAGAAAAAAAGGGAAAAGTACTAATTTACGCTGGTACGATAAAGTAGGTGTTAGCTATAGTGCAAGTTTTCAAAACAAAATTAATACTAAAGAATATAAATTAAAATCGTCATCGTTACGAAAAGACTGGCAAAATGGATATCAACATACGATTCCTATTACCACGAATTTTAAATTAACTAGAGATTTAACCCTTTCCCCAACAATAAACTATAAAGGTGTTTTGTATTCTAAATATATCAACAAATCGTGGGATAAAACAGTAAACGACGGAAAAGGGGGAGTACGTATTGATACCATTCAAAAGTTTAAGTATGCTCACAATTATTCCACAAGTCTATCTTTGTCGTTAAGTCCTAAGATTTATGGATTATTCACTTTTAGTAAAAAGGCGAAATTGGCATATATTCGTCACGTCATTACTCCTAGTATAAGCGTAAGTTATACTCCAGAAATAGGTGTTCCTAAAAGTAGATATTATAAAACTTATATTGATCGAAGCGGGAGTAAACCAAGAGAGGTGGAGTATTCTATTTTCGAAGGGGGCTTATATGGTACACCGATGGGAGCCGAAGAAGCGGGAAGTATCAGTTTAAGTTTGGATAACAATGTTGAAGCAAAAGTGCGTGTAGCAAACGACACAACAGGAAATGAAGAGTTTAAGAAGATTAAAATATTAGAGAGTTTACGTTTTTCTACATCATACGATATGTTTGCTGATTCCTTGAAATGGAGTCCAATTACAATTAGTGGACGTACTAAAGTGTTTAATGAAAGGCTGAATATTGATGTAAGAGGAACTGTTGATCCATACAAATTGAACGCTAATAACATAAAAATAGATAATTTTGGACCTCGATTAACACGTGCAGATATATCATTAGGATTTAATTTAGATTCTGCTAGTCTTAAAGAGCAATCAGATGAAAATAAAGGAGAAGATGAAAAAGAAAAGAATTTATGGCATGATCCCCGTTATACCAAATTTGATATTCCTTGGTCTTTTTCTATCAATTACGGCTGGTCATACTCTAAACAAACTAATATTGCCAATATCTCTCAAACGGTAGGTTTTGATGGGAATTTTAGTTTAACTCCCAAATGGAGAGTCTCCTTTTCATCATCTTACGATATAACAAATAAGACATTAACAGCTACGACCTTTACTGTTACTCGAAACCTACACTGCTGGAGAATGAGTTTTAATGCAATACCTTTTGGTAGCTATCAATCATTTAATTTTACAATAAATGTTGACTCTAATGTGTTAAGAGATTTGAAATACGAAAAACGAGAATCTTGGCACGACTTAGGCTACTAACCCCAAAATCAACTCTATGAAATCAGAAGTATTAAAGCAAATAAATCAAATGTGTTCCGATACTTTAATGGAACATTTGGGGATTGTTTATACCGATTATGGAAATGATTTTTTAGTTGCAGAGATGGAAGTAACCTCTAAGCATTATCAACCAATGCGGATATTGCATGGAGGAGCAACATTAGCCTTAGTTGAATCGGTAGGAAGTGCTTTGTCTGTTCTTGATATTGATTTAGAAAAATATCAAGTAAAGGGAATGGAAGTAAATGCAAATCATTTAAGAAGTGTGAGTAAAGGAAAAATAACAGCTAAAGCAACCTTCTTACATAAAGGAAGTATTTCGCAAGTGGTAGAAGTAAAGGTTACTGACACACAAAATCGGCTAGTAGCTATAGCTAGAATAACCAATGCCATAATAAAAAAATAAGGTGATGTCTAATTCTGTTTCTGTTGCGAAATTTCTTAATGTTGCTATCAAAAAAAACATTTGTAGCTATGCTTTTTCTAATCCTCAGACTACAGATATCAATATTGGTGTTGAGTTGACAGATCAGCCAACAACCTTTTCGCAATTGAGTGAGCTATCAAATCAAGAAGGCTTTGTTTTCGTACCTTTTGATACTAGTAGCGAGAATAAATCATATGTCATTATTCCTGATATCACCAATGTTTCTCTTGATAATTATGAGGAAATATGTAATTATCCCAATAATGCTAAATTTCCAGAGCAGAAAATTGTTGAAAGTTCACAGGTTCATTATCGAGAACAAATCAATCAAATGTTAGCAGTATTAAAGTCGAAACATTTAGATAAAGTTATTCTTTCAAGAATTAAATTTATTCCCTCAAAATCAAACATTTCTCCTGTAGATATATTTTTGCAAATTAATCAAACTTATCCTGATGCATTTGTTTTTATGGTAAATATACCAAATGTTGGTTTATGGTTGGGAGCTTCGCCAGAGCAATTAGCAAATTATGATGGAGAAGAATTAAAGACGGTTGCTTTAGCAGGAACACAACGTTTAGAAAATAGAAATATCAGTACAATTAAATGGCAAGAAAAGGAGATAGAAGAGCAAGCATTAGTCGCTAAATATATTGATAACTTATTTGTCGAATGTGGTATTGTTGATTTAGAAAAAAGCAAACCTTTTACAGTACAGGCAGGTGGTGTTGTGCATTTAAAAACCACCTATCGTGCTAGAATAACCGAATGGAAAAAAGCTGTTGATTTTGTTTCTCATCTGCATCCAACTCCTGCCGTTTGTGGACTTCCTAAAGTTGAAGCAAAACAGTTAATCAAGAAAATAGAACCTCATGACAGGGCATACTACGCAGGATACTTAGGCATGATAACAAATACGGGTGCTTTTTCTTTTTTTGTTAATTTACGTAGTATGCAAATACTGTCTGATGGTATGGCATTATATGTTGGAGGAGGCATTACTGCACAATCGGAAGAGGAAAAAGAATGGCTAGAAACTTGTCATAAAGCTGAAACTTTATTGAAAATTATTAATTCAAAATCTTAATTCCTCTGTGATTTTTTTGAGACTACTTTCGATATTGATTTTGAAGTTAATTAAAGACCTTTACTAATATTCCATACCCAATTCAAAATAATGAATAGAAATAAGATAACTTGGAGTTTCGTGTTCCATTTTTTCTTTAGAAAAGGGTAAAAGGTTTCTTCTTTTTTAAAGATATCAATCAACATCCAACAAATAGATATTATAAAAAGAATAGTACTAACCAATCCCAAAGGATTAATAAGCAAAGATGTTACAACGTTTCCATGTAGAAGTTGTATTGTTGCTCTTGTAGAACCACAAGCAGGGCAGGGTATATGGGTAGTTGTTTTGAAAAGGCAAAATGTATAAGCTTGTATAAAGTCTGTGTATTTATACAATAAAAAATATCCCACAATTATAAATACTATAATTGTGGGATATTTTATTTTATGATTAATGTGCATATCGTAAGAATAATTGGAAGTTTTCTTCTTTAGCCTTATTCATAATGATAAACCAATCAATAATAGTCCATATACCAAACCCTCCACAGGTTAATAATTTCAAAACACCTAAACCTGTTTGTCCTAACATAAATCGATCTACCCCAAAAGGCCCTGCTAGCAATGAAACAATTAATACAGTAGTAGGATTGTTGTAACCTAATGCTTGTACTATAGAAAATTTACTATCATCCATATTTTCTAGCCTTTTACGAATAGCTATCATTTGTTCTGCTGAAAATTTTTCATGCATCGTTGCAACAAATAAATCAATTTTACTCTGTTCCATAAAATATCTAAATTATAAATATGCCTACTTCTAATTTATGGTCTCTTCGGCTTATTTCGACCAATAAAGTTTAAACTTAATTTTGATATGCTCACAAAGATATTGTTTCTTTAACAATAAGCAAATTCAGGAAGAGTGCTAGTTGCTTTCAAACTTTACACAAAAAAATATCCTGCAATTAGAAGATTGCAGGATACTCTTTTTTTTTGTTAGAAGCTATTTTGTGTAAATAACTGATAGTTTACCTCTTTGGTTTTTTTCATAATGATGATCCAATCGATAATAGTCCATATTCCAAAACCACCACAGGTTAATAGCTTTACAACTCCTAATCCTGTTTCTCCAAGCATAAATCTATCTACGCCTAAAGGTCCAAGAAATAAAGAAACAATTAAAAGTGTTGTAGGGTTTTTGTAGTTTAAAGACTGTACAACTGGAAGTTTTTCATCATCCATTTTTTCTAACTGTGCACGAATAGCCATCATTTTTTCAGATGGAAATTTATCGTTCATACTTGATACGAATAAATCTATTTTACTTTGTTCCATAAAGCAATAAATTTTTAGTTAGCCTACTTCTGATTTATGGTCTCTTCAGCTTATTCCGACCTGTTATTTAATATAATTTACGTTTACTTAAATCTTGTCCGACTCCTATAATTATTGAATATTATTACATCAATAAAGTTAACAGATTAAAATACTTTTTAACGACATAACAAAGTTATAGTATATTTGGGAAAAAGCAACAATAGGGTCATTTTCTATTATTTATTAGATTATTATGTACAGTTTCATCTGTTTTTTGTATTGAAAAGAAAAGCAATAGAGTTAAAATAAAGATTAATAATAATTAAATAAAAGAGACGAATTTTCTTCTTTTCTCTAGAATTTTAATGTGAATTTCATTCCTAATAGTATATTTTATATACAGAAAAAGGTGATTTGATAAGTGATGTAAAGCCTTTGCGAGAATTAAAAAAATGTATTTGCATATGATGGAATGTTCTGAATTATATTTTAATATTCGTTTCTCTTTTAAATGATTTTACCATTTCTTTTTATTGGGGTGTTGTTATGTGCTCACTGTAGCACTGCTACCATGTCGGAAGCACTTTTCTACCCCTAGAACAGCACTGCTACCACGTCGGAAGCACTTTTCTACCCCTAGAACAGCACTGCTACCACGTCGGAAGCACTTTTCTACCCCTAGAACAGCACTGCTACCATGTCGGAAGCACTTTTCTACCCCTAGAACAGCACTGCTACCACGTCGGAAGCACTTTTCCCTATTGGAAACAGCAGTTCTACCACGTCGGAAGTACTTTTCCCTATTGGAAACAGCAGTTCTACCACGTCGGAAGTACTTTTCCCTATTGGGAACAGCAGTTCTACCACGTCGGAAGCACTTTTCCCTATTGGGAACAGCAGTTCTACCACGTCGGAAGCACTTTTCCCTATTAGAAACAGCTATCGCCACAAATACGAAATGTTTTTTATATCAAAAGAAGTCTTTAAGCTTTTCCTTTCTATTATTGTTAATAAAAAATGACTCCTTGTCAATTCTATTATCCCTGTTCAAATCTTAATTAACCTAAAGAAAACAGCACTTTTTATTGATTAAGTTAAGATTGTAAATGGCATAATAAATCCCTTAAAACATTTGCCCTTTAAAACAAAACATCTACATTTGTTGCCGCAACAAAATATAGTGGTTGCGAATCTTATTGTTTCTTCAGGGCAGGGTGAAATTCCCGACCGGCGGTTATAGTCCGCTACTCTATTTTATAGACTGAACTGGTGAAATTCCAGTACCGACAGTAAAGTCTGGATGGAAGAAGAAAAAAAAACGAATTTTATTACCTATGGATATTTATCTATAGGTAGGTTGATATATAAAATGCCCTGAATAGAAATATAGTGTTCTATTCAGGGCTTTTTTATGTAAAAGAGGATATATGGAATATCAAGAAAAATATATGCAGCGAGCCATAGAATTGGCAAAAAAAGGTATTGGCAAAGTAAACCCAAACCCTTTGGTAGGAGCTGTAATAGTAAAAAACAATCAGATTATTGGCGAAGGATATCATCAATGTTTTGGCGAAGCTCATGCCGAAATAAACGCCTTTCAATCGGCAACAGAATCGGTAAAAGGTGCCACCATGTATGTTACATTAGAACCTTGTTCGCATTATGGAAAAACACCACCTTGTGCCGAAGCTATCATCAAACATCAAATAGCAAAAGTTTTTGTTGGTATGATTGATCCCAATCCTTTGGTAGCTAAAAAAGGCATCGCCCTATTGCAACAAAATGGCGTTGAAGTAGAATATGGTTTCTTTGAAAAAGAGCTGCAACATTTGAATCGGATCTTCTTAAAATATATTCAGCAAAAAACGCCCTATGTTGTACTAAAAACAGCAATGACTTTAGATGGAAAAATAGCCACAAAAACAGGCGATTCACGTTGGGTAACCAACGAAAAATCACGAACAAGGGTACACGAATTAAGAAACCAACTCATGGCAATTATGGTTGGAGTAAACACCATAATAGCCGACAATCCCATGCTTACTTGCCGCCTTAATCAAGCAAATACTAAAAACCCCATTCGCATTGTGGTAGATAGCACCGCTAGAATCCCCTTAAATAGCAAAATATTAAACACACCCGATCAAGCAAAAACAATTGTTGCAGTTACCTCTAAAGCCGATAAAGAAAAAATCGCAGCCATAGAAAATTTAGGCAACGAAGTAATTGTGGCAGCTACCAAAAGAAGAAAAGTAGATTTAGAAGATCTAATGCTGCAATTAGGCAAAAAAGGTATCGATAGTATTTTGTTAGAAGGAGGTGCCAGTCTAAACAATAGTGCATTACGCAATGGTGTTGTTGATGAAGTAATGGCCTTTATTGCACCTAAAATTATTTGTGGAGCAACGGCAAAAACACCCGTTGGCGGCTGTGGTATCAAAAAAATGGACGATGCCATTCAACTTCACAATATCAGAATAGAACAATTTGATAACGATATTTTAATCAATGGAGAAGTAGATAAAAATGTAAGCCCGAAATTAGAAGACGAAAGCGGAGATCATACTCAAATTACTAATTATTAATTGCTAATTACTAATTGAAAAGAAATGTTTACAGGATTAATTGAAGAAATAGGACAAATCAAAAGTATTACTCCACATGGAAATGCCATTCGCTTGGGGATTAGTGCCCACAAAATAATGAATGATGTAAAATTTGGCGATAGTATTGCTACCAATGGAATTTGTTTGACAGTTACCGATTTTGACTCAACAGGTTTTTATGCAGATGTGATGCCCGAAACAATGAACCGAACAGCTTTGGGCAAGCAGCAAATAGGAAGTAAAGTCAATTTAGAACGTGCGGTGCGTTTGGGCGATCGATTAGGTGGGCATTTGGTTAGTGGACACATTGATGGAATAGGCGAAGTTGTTGCCCAGCAGCACGATGATAATGCAATTTGGGTAAGCATCAAAACCACTTCCGAAATATTAAAATATATCATTGAGAAAGGCTCTATTGCTATTGATGGTATCAGCCTTACGGTTGCTTATGTCGATAAAGAGATATTTAAAGTTTCCATTATCCCCGTAACCCAAAACGATACCACTTTAACATCAAAACAGATAGGCGAAAAAGTAAATTTAGAGTGTGATATCACTGCCAAATACATCGAGAAATTTCTATTTCATCAACAAGAAGAACAGAAAAAAGATATCTCTATTGATTTTTTAAAAGAAAACGGATTTTATTAAACAACAAAATATGAACACAATAGAAGAAGCCATTGAAGATATTAGAAATGGCAAAATGATAGTAGTAGTAGATGACGAAGATCGTGAAAACGAAGGCGATTTATTAATGGCTGCCGAAAAGGTTACGCCAGAAGCCATCAATTTTATGGCTCGTCAAGCAGGAGGTCTTATTTGTATGCCAATTGTTAAAGAGCGATTAGACGAATTGCAGATAGACATGATGGTATATAATAATACCGATGCCAAACAAACTGCATTTACTGTGAGTATTGATGCTGCTGATTGTTCCACAGGAATATCAGCTTACGAAAGAGCACACACCATTCAGCAGGTATTAAATAAAAATGCTAAGCCTGATGATTTTACACGCCCAGGTCATATTTTCCCTTTGGTGGCTCGTGATAATGGTGTATTGGTGCGTGCAGGACATACCGAGGCAGCTGTTGATTTGGCACGCATGGCGGGCTTATATCCTGCGGGAGTTATCTGTGAAATTATGAACGATGATGGAACAATGGCACGTGTTCCCGATTTGGAAACATATATCAAAAAGCACAATTTAAAGATGATTACGATTGCTGATTTGATAGAATATCGTCGTCAAAATGAAACCCTAATAGAGAAAGTTACTGTAACCGAAATGCCAACCAAGAATGGTAATTTTATGGCTCATGGTTACATCAATAAAATTACAGGAGAGCATCATGTTGCATTAGTTAAAGGCGATGTAAACACCGATGAACCCATATTGACTCGTGTGCATTCTGAATGTTTGACTGGTGATGCTTTTGGCTCTTTACGATGCGATTGTGGCGAACAGCTCAACGAGGCATTGCAAAGAATTGAAAAAGCTGGTCGAGGCGTGCTTCTTTATATGCGACAAGAAGGACGTGGCATTGGTTTAATCAATAAACTGCGAGCATATAACCTACAAGACAAAGGCATGGATACCGTAGAGGCTAATTTGGCTCTTGGTTTTAAAGCCGATTTACGTGATTATGGTATTGGAGCAGCTATTCTTGCCGATTTGGGTGTGAAAAATCTACGTTTAATGACCAATAATCCCATGAAAATGGCAGGAATAAAAGGTTATGGAATAAAAATCGTAGAGCGTGAGCAAATAGAAATGACTCATCATGAAAAGAACGAGTTTTATATGATGACCAAAATGAAAAAAATGGGACATATACTACATCAAGGAGTTAAGATTAACGAACAAAAAAAATAATAATTGATAGAGACCTAATATCTTATGTCTCTGTATAAATATAAAATACAATGAATACAATTGAAGGAAAATTAATTGCCAACGGATTAAAATTTGGCATTGTAGCAGGAAGATTTAATGAATTTATAGGAAGCAAACTATTAAGCGGAGCAATAGATGCAATAAAACGTCATGGAGCAAATGAAGATGATGTTGATGTAGCATGGGTTCCCGGTGCATTTGAAATTCCATTAATTGCAAAACGCATGGCTAAAAGTGGAAAATATGATGCTGTTATCTGTTTAGGTGCAGTAATTAAAGGTTCTACTCCTCATTTCGATTATGTTTCTAATGAAGTAACAAAAGGAGTAGCAAGTGTTTCTTTAGAACAAGAAGTGCCTGTTATTTTTGGTGTATTAACCACCGATAGCATTGAGCAAGCTATTGAGCGTGCAGGAACTAAAGCTGGTAACAAAGGTTACGATGCTGCTGTATCTGCAATTGAAATGGCTAATCTTCTAAAACAAATTTAATAGTTGGACTATTAGGTAATGTGGCAATTGTTTAATGTGACAATTGGTTAATGTGATAATTAGATAATGTGGCAATTAGGTAATGTGATTACTAATTGTTATTATACTGATTGTAATCTGAATTTACCCAAAAAGAAAAATAGGACTTTTTTATTTGGTGAATTGGGGTTACAAATGGTATCATTCCCTTTAACTGATTTACGATTTCTGTTGATTAAGGATTAATCAATAAAATACAGTTTCTCGCAAATGATGCAAAGACCTCGCGAATGTTCTTGCGAGCACTAGCAAGTGATGCAAAGCCCTCGCGAAGGTTCTCGCGAGCACTAGCAAGTGATGTAAAGCCCTCGCGAATGTTCTCGCGAGCACTAGCAAGTGGTGCAAAGCCCTCGCGAAGGTTCTCGCGAGCACTAGCAAGTGATGCAAAGCCCTCGCGAAGGTTCTCGCGAGCACTAGCAAG
>PDWI01006485.1_pt1 | contig 14639 bp, 16 predicted proteins | sample 1430891 | NCBI WGS metagenome assembly PDWI01 (sample SAMN01162508, study PRJNA174530) | Oral metagenome, whole genome shotgun sequencing project. | biome: Marine environment; feature: Marine mammal; material: Swab sample of the gingival sulcus; isolation source: swab sample of gingival sulcus... | reverse complement strand
CTTCTATCGCTTCGCTGATCCTCAGCTCTCGCTTGGCGCTTCGGATATTTTTTGTCCTAAAAAATATCCTCCAGATGCCCGCTTCGAAGACGAAACACGAAAACTTTTAGAAATTTGTAAAAAAATATTGGGAGAGATGACAGAACATTAAAAATTTATAAAAGGTAAAAAATATTTTATGCCTACCATAACTATAAGCGAACCTATAACTCCTAAAATAGAAGCTATACCTTTACGAAGTGTTAATTTCTCCTTTAGAAAGATAGAAGCAAAAATTATAATAAAAATAGTATTTGTTTGATTTAAGATAGCTGCGGAATTAAGGGAAGTTAATTTAAAAGCACTTGCCCATAAAATAACAGCCAGAAAACTGCCTAGAAATGTTCCCCCAAAAGCATCTTTCATATTCTCTCTATCGCTAAGAGAACTAAAGAGTTTTGAACGATCTTTATTAAATAAAATCATAAAAAATAAAACTATTAAACCAAAAATATACCTCACTTCGATAACCCACAAACTTGAAAACTTATCCAAGACCGGCTTCATTAAGACAACACTCAATCCCATAAACAACATTGAAATAAAGCCATAAAATAAGCCCAACATCTTCTTCTTATACTCCCCTGCCATATCCTCAGATTTAAAAAGTCCTATAAATATTGCTGATATTATCATTAAACCACCCAATATCTCATCAAAAGTCATACTGTTTTTTAAGATTAGACAAGATAAAAAAACTATCATAGGGCTATACAAACAATCTACAATAGCAGTTAATCCTGCTCCCAATAAGTTTAATGACTTAAAAAAGAAAGTATCAGAAAATGCTACGCCAAGCACTCCACTACCAATAAGGAGAAAATAATCTTCATAAGTGGCTTCAAGCGGGAAAAAAGCATTTTTTGTCAATATAAGAACAGGTATTAGAAGAATTGCAGACACCAAACTTTTATAAAAATTTAGAGCAAGAGGCTTTATTCTTTTACCAGATTTATTAAATAATATCACGGCAAAAGCCCAGAAGATTGCACATAAAATTGCAAAGATTTTACCAAGAGTATTAGGGGCAAATAAATTTTCCATAAATTAACTCCAACAATATTTTATTATTTTTAATTAAAGAAACGGACTTAAATCATAAATCTTTAAGCAAATAATTATAGCATGATTTACTACTTTCAAATTAAAATAATTTTTACTATTTATAATTTTTCTCTATATACTGACATTGAATAATTAATTCTCTTTGTGTAACTCATACAATCTTGACAAAAATTTACCTTAATTCTATACTAAGGCAAAGATATGACTAATAATACAAGCAATAACAAATTAACTATAAAAAATGAGTTCATAGCCATTTTTTTATTTTTTATGGCGACACTTTTACTAACCAGTCTTATAAGTTATAATCAATACGATTCTACCGCAACCCTTAGTAACAGTTCAATAAAAAGCAAAGGCGTAAAAAATTTATGTGGAACAATAGGAGCCGAATTATCGGCAGTTTTATATACCTGTTTTGGCTATAGTTCTTATATCTTAGTATTATACTTAATCTTTCTTTCTACATATTACATCAGTGACAAAAAATTTCTTTCAATAAGAACTAAGAATATAGGATTTCTTCTGCTTTTTTTGGCATTATCCACTTTTTTGGGTATTATATACCCCCAGACAGTAAATAAACTTGCAATTAAAAGTTACGGAGGACTTTTTGGGTACTTTACTGGTAAAATTTTAAAAGTAAGATTAAAAGAATTATTTTCTATCATCTTTAGTTCAATACTAATAATTTTTTCTCTCACACTAATAGGAAAATTTTCCATTAAAAGAGCAATATACCTATTCTTAAAATCTATCGCCAAACTATTTAAAAAGATAAAAGGAATACTCACAATAAATAAAAAAATCAGAAAAAGGACAAAAGAGTTTAAAACAGTTTATAAAGAAAAAGGGATAGAAGCAAAAGAAAAAGAAATTAAAGAAAAGGTAAAAAAACAAATCAAAATAAAAAGCAAAAAATTATCAAAGAAAGAGGAAAAACAAGTAAATAACAATTTACCAGAAGAAATGGTATATTCACCAATACAAATATCAAAAAATTACACTCCGCCCCCAATAGACTTCCTAGATTTACCTAAAGATAAAGATCAGATAAATTATGAAGAATTAGAAGATACCAAAAGGCAACTACAAGTAACATTAGACGAATTTAATGTTCAAGGTGTAGTGGATAAATACACTCCTGGTCCTGTTGTTACTACTTATGAATTTGTTCCCATGGCAGGAGTAAAAGTAAAAATGGTAACAGGATTAGCAGAAGATTTGGCTCTTGCCATTAAGACAACTTATGTAAGAACAGACCGCATTCAAGGAAAGGGTGCAATAGGAATAGAAGTCCCGAATAAAAAGAGAGAAACTATCTATTTGAGTGAAGTTATTGGTTCAGAAATATTCCAAAAATCTACCTCTCCCTTAACTATTGCCTTAGGCAAAGAAAAAGACGGAGATATGTTTATTACAGACTTAAGAAAGATGCCTCATCTTATAGTTGCCGGTTCAACAGGAAGTGGTAAGAGCGTTGCCATACACACAATAATTTTAAGTATACTATTTAAGGCCTCTTCAGACGATGTAAAGTTTATTCTCATAGATCCTAAAAGAGTTGAAATGATTGCTTATGAAAACCTTCCTCACCTTCTTACTCCTGTAATAGTAGATATGAAAAAAGCCAAAAATTCTTTAGAATGGGCAGTCTGGGAAATGGAAAGAAGATATACCATGCTTTCAAAACTTAAAGTAAGAGATATAAGCCATTACAATCAAAAACTAGAGAAGATAAAAAACTCCGATGATGATGACCTCTTAATTCAGTATGAAAAATATGAAAAATTACCTCTTATTGTTATAGTTATTGATGAATTTGCCGATTTAATAATGGTTGCCAAAGAAGTTGAAGATTATGTGGCAAGAATTGCACAAAAAGCACGTGCGGTAGGTATTCATTTAATTCTAGCCACTCAAAGACCATCAACAGACGTTATTACAGGAACAATCAAAAATAATTTCCCTGCAAGAATGGCTTTAAGAGTCCCCTCTTCAACAGACTCAAGAACAATAATAAACCAACAGGGAGCAGAAAAACTTTTAGGTAAAGGAGATATGCTTTACAATCCTCCTGAAAGTCCTTCACTTTCACGTGTTCATTGTGCTTATGTTTCAGAAGAAGAGGTAAGTAAGATTGTAGAGTTTTTAAAACAACAAAAAGCACCTTCATTTAATGAAAATATTACAAAATCTCAAGCAGAAGATAAAACAATGGGTAATGAAGATTTAGACGATTTATTCTTTGTTGCAGCAAGAACCGTTATAGAAACACAAACAGCTTCAGCATCATATTTACAAAGAAAGTTAAGCGTAGGTTATGCCAGAGCAGGTAAATTAATAGACCAATTAATGGCTTACGGAATTATTTCAGAAGCCAACTCAAAACATAAGAGAGAAATATTATTCAATATGGAGGAGTTAGAAAAGATGAAAGAGGAGATGGAAGAGAATGAATAGCTTTAATATTGATAATATTGATACAGGGCAAGATCTCTTCTTTATTCTTGGTCCTTGCGTTATAGAAAGTGAAAAATCCTGTTTTAATCTGGCAAAAGAAATTAAGGAAATATGCCAAAAAGCCGATGTAAAATTCATATTTAAAGCATCCTTTGACAAAGCTAATCGCTCTTCGATAAAATCCTACAGAGGACCGGGAATTAAAAGAGGATTAGAAATTTTACAAAATATTAAGCAAGAATTAAAAATACCAGTAATAAGTGATATTCATCTTCCCACACAGGCAAAAATAGTGCAAGATACTCTTTCTATTATTCAAATACCTGCATTTTTAAGCAGACAGACTGACCTATTAGTAGCAGCGGGAGAAACTGGATTGCCAGTCAATATCAAAAAAGCACAATTTATGGCTCCCGAAGATATGTTACAAGTTGCAAAAAAAATAGAAAGCACAGGGAATAAACAAATTCTTTTTACTGAAAGAGGCACTACCTTTGGTTATAATAATCTCACAGTAGACTTTCGCTCCATTCAAATTATGAAAAATATGGGCTACTCGGTAATAATGGATGCCACTCATTCCGTACAAAGACCAGCTTTGCAAGGCGAATGTAGCGGAGGAAATCCTGAGTTTATTCCCACTATGGCAAAATGCGGTTTAGTATCTGGTGCAAGCGCAATATTCTTAGAGGTTCACCCCCAACCAGACAAAGCTCTTTCAGACGGAAGTAATTCATTAAAATTAAATAAACTTTACCCCTTGTTATTAGAGTTAAAAAAGTTGTATAATATAGAATATGGACATTAAATACTTTGGCACTTCAGTCCTGCATAAGCCGGAGTATAATATCATCACAGTTTTTTTCATTAAAGATAATTTAATATCAAGCATTTTCTATAAAATAAAACAAATAAAAAGCAATAATATAATTGGAGTAAAATGAATGGTTCAAAAAGAATTAGCTAAAAAAGTAAAACTATTAATTATGGATGTTGACGGTACTCTTTCAGATGGTAGATTTTTTATGATGCCTGATGGAGAAACCATAAAATCTTTTGATGTTAAAGACGGTGCTGGAATAATTTTTTTAAAATTAGCAAATATCAAAACAGCAATAATAACTGGTAAAGTTTCAAAATCTGCAAGAAAAAGGGCTGAAGAATTACAGATAGACGACTATCATGAGGGAGTGGCAAATAAAAGTGAAGTCTTATTTCAGCTTATAAAAAAATATAAAGTTGAAAAAGATGAAGTTTGTTATATTGGAGATGATATAGGAGATGCAGAAGTTATGGGTATGGTTGGATTTTCCGCTGCAGTAGGAGATGCACACCCTTTGATTAAAAGAATTTCACACTATATAGCTAAAAGATACGGCGGAAGAGGAGCAGTCAGAGAGGTTATTGATTTTATCTTAGATGCTCAAGAAAAATGGACTGATATTTTTATCAAAATAAGAAGTGAAAAAGATAAAGAGGAAATTTTAAAAGAGATTAACTCTTAAATTTAGAATTTAGGTAAGACCTTGATTAATGTCAACGTACCTAAAATTAATGTAGCAAAACCTATTATCCATTTCATTGACTGAGCTTTGACTTTTCTAATAGTTAAAGCCGAAAAAGGTATTGAAAGAACAGCTCCTATAACTAAATAAGGAGCTAAAATCCAATTTATTTGCTTACCACTTAAATAGTAAGCCACAACTCCTACCAAACAAGTAATCCCCTCAGATAAAGAAGTTATCCCTATAGCATTCTTACCCTCAACTCCTGCTAATAATTGACCTCCTGTAATAACAGGACCATATCCTCCCCCGCTCAAACCTTTATTAAAGGATGCTAAAAGACCAAGAAAAGTTATTCTTTTCCATGAAAATCTAAATGTTCTTCTGATTGTCAATAAGATTACCAAACCTATAAAAATCACTAAAACACCTATATACAAAGCCATATAATATTTAGGGATATTAAGGGCTAAAATAACGGCAAAGATAGTTCCAAAAACACTGCAAGAAGATATTAAAAGAGAAATTTTTAAATGCAAAGGAACACCTTGATTAAAACTTTCTTTAATACCATATTTTTTAAAAGCATTAAAAATACGTTTAACATTCATTGTTTTAGGTTTAAAATCAACATTGCCTACAGAATGGTGAGTAAATCCGGCAAGTACCCCCGTACACAATTCAGACATCAAAATAGCAGGAACAACTTGCATAGGCTCAAAACCACAAATCAATAATACAGGTGTTAAAGTGGTGCCATATCCCATCCCTAGAGTAGCATCAACATATTCAGCCACAAAAGCAATAAGTATAATTATTACCCCCCATCCAAAAAAATTAATTTTTAAAGATTGAGTATTAAGAATATTTTCTAAAAAGTTAAAACCAAAAATATTATTGCTAATTAAAATTAATGTTATTGCAATAGCAATTAAAAATAAAGAGATATAAAATAATTTCTGTTTCATAAATTAAAAATCCTAAAAAAATAAACAAGGAAACATATAGCATAAGCAAGAATTAAAATCAAATACCGCTTTTTGATTAGTTCAATAAACAACTTCTATTTTATATATATTATCTTTGTCAAATTCTGACAATTCTTGATAAGCAAGTCCTAAATTTTTCATGTATTTATTTTATCATAAATTCAAAATAAGACATATCTTAAATAAGATATTGATAAATTAAAAATTATTAGAGGGAATAAAATAAATTATGAATAAGAAATAATGTCAAAACATTTTAAGCTTTGATATCTATAAAATTAGAATCTGAAGAGTATTTTAACTCTTTCTCTTCTATTTCTTCTTTCTCTTTTTTCTTAAACTCTTTTTCCTGATTTTGCATATTTCTTTCTTCTTCTGCATCAGGGTCAACATTTTTTTTTGTTGCTTCTTCAGTCTCTTTTATAGCTCTTTCTCTATCACTTAAATACTCATCGATTTCTTGAGTAAATATTGCTTCGGCAGCTTCCGGCTGTGTAATATCAGTACTTCTTCTTATAGTAGGGAACCTTGCTTTACCAAGCCTTTTTATACCACCAAAGTCACTCATAGTTCCTCCTTTTTAGAGATACTAAAAGAAAAATTATTAATCTCTGATTAGAGCCTCTGCTATTTTATCGGCAGATACTTCATATTCACCTTTATCTACCATCTCTTTTATTTTCTCTATTCTTCCCTGATTTATATCACTGCCTTCCTTGGCTTTTTCTACTAAGAGATTAACATCAAGGGCTTTTGATGAAAGTTCAAGCTTATCTGTACTCTCAAAAGAGTCTTCTCTCTTTAACTCAACAGCACTTTTTCTGCCTTCATTATTGTTTGACTTAATTAAGTCACTCTTGTAATTGTTCTGTAAATACTCATTAATTTTCATCATTAACTCCTTAGCCCTCTCTTCCTCTTAATTATTATATCGGCATTATAAAAAATACCATTAGTAAATTATATTTTTTTCTCTAAAAACTTTGAGGGATTTATGGGAACTCCATTCTTACGTACCTCAAAATGTAAGTGAGGTCCAGTTGATCTTCCGGTAGAACCACTTCTACAAATCAAATCGCCAGCCTTAACCTCTTGTCCCAATTCAACCTCAAGTTTAGAATTATGTGCATACCTGCTACTTAATCCGTCTGCATGTTTTATTATAACTATATTGCCGTATCCTTTTTTCCAACCGCTATAAATAACTTTTCCGTCCATTATACTTTTAACCTCCGTTCCTAAAGGAACGGCAAGATCAACACCGCTATGAAAGAACTTTTTATGATTAAAAGGATCTTTACGCCAACCGAAATTTGAGCTGAGAACAGCTGGTTTTTCTAATGGATAGACTATTTTCTTCTTACTCAAAGAAAAATCTTCAATATGGGGAATCATTCTTTCTCTTTTTATCTCTTTTAAAATATTGGAAGACGGTCTCTCTTTTAATGTTAAAGCGGGTAATTCCTCCCCTTGAGCATTTTTATTTTTTCTTAAAAGTTTTAAATTTATCTGCTCCTCTATTGTTTTTTGATAACCAAGTCCTCCGTTTTGAGCAATATATTGAGAAAAATACATTGTTTTCAAACTATTAAATCCCTTACTGCTTAAAAAATCCTCCCCTTCTTCTTCAAATAAACTCCCGGTATTTTCAAACGCACTTTTAACCAATGTTTGCAATAACATCTCTTCAAATTGTGCGGAAATTTTTTTTATTGATTTTTCTTTATCACTCTTATCTAAATTTCTTAAATCCAAATCAAAATTATTATTTAAATAAGGATTATTAATATTATCAAAATTTCCCTCTATTTTCATTAAATAATCTCCATTTCAGCCTGTAAGGCTCCAGACTTCTTGATTGCCTGCAAAATTGCAATAATATCTCTCGGTGTCGCACCCAAGGCATTTAAAGCTTTCACTAAATCACCTATACTCGGAGATTCTTCTATCACGCTAAACCTTGCTTTTGCCTCATCGACTTCTACTTTGGTATCTTTTGTAACAACAGTATTCCCATCAGCCAAAGCATTCGGTTGAGATACTTGAGAGGTAGTTTTAACAGAAATGCTAATATTACCGTGTGCCAAAGCGACCTTTGAGATTTTAACATTATTACCAAAAACAATGGTACCGGTTCTTTCATTAATAACAATCTTTGCTTTATTATCGGGGGTAATAGAAATATTTTCTAAAACAGATACCATAAAGACAATATTTCTTTTATATTTATCCGGTATCATAATTTCAATAGTTCCCGAATCAAGTGCGGCGGCAATATCTCCAAATTTTTTATTAATTGCCTCAACAGCTCTTGCGGCAGTGGTAAAATCAGGATTGTTCATAGTTAAAGTTAAATATTTCTGATTACTAAAATTAAAATCTATTTCATCCTCTATTGTTGCTCCGCCCGGTATTCTACCGACATTAGGATGATTTTTTCTGACATTGCTCCCGCCCTGCCCTAAATTATAACCTCCTATGGAAACAGGGCCTTGAGCCACGGCATAGACTTTCCCGTCAGCACCTTTTAAAGGAGCTATTAAAAGAGTCCCGCCCTGAATACTTTTGGCACTTCCTATAGATGACACGGTTACATCTATTTTTTGCCCTATCCGCGGGAAAGGAGGCAAAGATGCGGTAATTGCTACTGCCGCCGTATTTCTCATTTGAAAAGAACGTGGTTTTAGACTAATGCCCATTTTATCGAGATAATTGGCAATAGTCTGGAAAGTAAAGGCATTTTGAGTTGTATCCCCCGAACCGTTAAGACCAACAACAACACCATAGCCTATTAGTTGGTTTTCTCTCACTCCCTGCAGGGAAGAAATATCTTTAATCCTGACATTCTCATTACCCAAAAGAGGAATAATATTAAATATCAAAACTATAAAAAAAACTATTTTCCTTAACATATTATTCTTTCCTTAGAAAGGCCAGATTACACTTAAAACCCAACTTAGCCAACCTCTCCTTGTCTGTTCCGTAACAGGACCTTTACCGCTAAAATGTACTTGCATATCGGCTATCCTATTAGATAAGACAACATTCTCATAAGAAATATCTCTTGGTCTCACAATACCTCTTAAAACAACAACTTGTTTTTCTTTATTTATCATCAGCTCTTTTTTTGCCTCTATTATTAAGTTGTTATTAGGCATAATGTCAACAACTCTTGCCGTGATATAAGCGTTGATACTGGATTGTCTGGTACTTTCTCCCTGACCTTTATTATTATTTGAAGTGCTGTGCCCCAAAAGAGTTCCCTTATTTAAAGGGCTTTTCTTTTCCAAGCCCAACATAGCCGATATTTGCATATTACTGCTTGAATCTTTAGCCGTACTCAATCCCGCTTTATTTGAAGCACTGCTTGCTTCAACTATCTGTATGGTTAAGATATCATTGATAGATGTGGCTTTGGGATCACCGTACATATTTTTTACAAAGGAATTACTTCTCCACAAAGAAGCTTTTTTGGCGGCATAATTATCTGATTGTAATAAAAAAGAAAATAAAATAAAAATACATGGAAATATAAAAATTAATTTTTTCATCTGACTGTAACCTCCAATATATTTTGCCCTATAACTTTACCGGACAATATTTTTTTGGAACTCAAGTTTAATACATTCACACTCTCTCCCAAAACTCCGTTTTTAAGCACTTTCACTTTAGAGCTTGCTTCAATTGAATTATATTTAACAACTAAAGTGGCATGGCTTCCTCTTCTGACTAAAAATTCTTTTTCCAAAAAACTTTTAAGAATAACAGTATTTGGTCTTATGGATTTACCGGCTCTTTTATTAATCAGCTTCTCTTTACTTAATACGGCATTGGCAATGGAAGTATCAATCAATCTTTTCTCCCACCTTACATTATCTCCAAAAAATTCCTGTTTCCTTATAAAAGATTTACTGACGGGAACCAAGCGATAAACTATTATCTTGGCATTAATCCAATTTGACACCAATAATTTTTGATTTTTATAAGCTTCAACTTTAAAAAGAATATTAGAAACAAAATTACTGCCTTTTGCCGGACGAATAATCCATTTCACATTATCTTTCGGTATAAAAATCGAATTTTTACCGGATATTTCCACTTTAATATCTTTTCCCCATTGGGATTTCTTAACTAAATAATCATAAATATAATCTTTAAAAAATTGAGGTTTTACAAAAGAACCCTCTCTCTTTATTCTGACATTATTGCCGATAACATTTATATCAAAAAAATTATTGGCTTTTAATTTATTAAGGATTTCCTGCTTCCCTATATTCAAGGTCTTCCCCGGATTGGGAGAAGCTACTATAACCAAATCTCTCAATTTGGGAGAACAATTTTGAGCATTTTCTATAATATCTCCCATTGTAATTATCTGCTTAGAAACACTCACATTTTTTTTTAATCGATAGTCTTCTCCATATAAAATAAATGCCAAAGTAAACAAGAATATAAAAAATAATCTCTTCATCTCTACCTTATTATATTTATGGCTGTCTGCAACATTTGATTTGAGGTATTTATTGCTTTTGAATTTGCTTCGTAGGATCTTTGTGCAATAATCATATTTACCAATTCGGTAACAATATCTACATTAGAGCCTTCCACAAATCCTTGAGAAATTGTACCAAATCCTTCCAAACCGGGAGTACCTTGAATAGGATCACCCGAAGATTGAGTATTCATAAAAAGATTTTTTCCCAAAGACTTCATGCCCGCAGGATTGATAAATCTTACCAATTGTATGGCACCGACTTCAGTTGCACTGCTCTCACCGGGACGAACAACAGAAACCGTTCCGTCATTACCTATGCTGACCGATTTTGCATCGGCAGGAATGGATATTGCAGGTTCCAAAGGATATCCGTCCATTGTTACTACCCTACCGCTTGAATCTTTGGAAAAATTGCCGCTTCTCGTATAAGCAATTGTTCCGTCAGGCATATTAACCTGAAAAAATCCGTCTCCTTCAATGACCACATCCAAACTGTTCCCTGTATGTTCAAAATTACCTTGACCAAATAATCTGGTAGTTGCAACTGGTTTAACTCCTAAACCAACTTCAATTCCGGTAGGTATTTCCGTGGAAATAGTGGACTTTGTTCCGGGTTCTCTCATAGTCTGATAAATTAAATCGTGAAATTCTACTCTGGACTTTTTAAATCCTGTTGTATTAATATTGGATAAGTTATTTGAAATGACATCCATATTCATTGTTTGTGCGTGCATTCCCGATGCAGCGGAAAAAAGCGATCTCATCATTTTCTTACTTCCTCCTTTTTTATAACTTTATTTAAACCGGTCTGGCAACATCATTAATAAGCTTCTTGGTTAAATCAGATAAAACCAAAGAAAGAGATTTTTGTTGAAAATCAAATGCTCTTTGAGCAGTTATCATTTCAGGCAACTCTTTCATTAAGTCAACATTGGAATTTTCCAAAGCTCCGGGCACTATGTAAGAATTATTTGCCAAATTCATATTCTTACCGTTTTTAAGCCTAAAATAACTATGCCCTACTTTTTCTATATTATTTCTGTCTTTAGCCTCGGCAATCTTTAGTGATGTATAATAATTACCGTCAACAAAAACATCCCCGCCAGGAGTAAAATAATAAGACTCCCCTACAATCTTAATATTTCTGTTAAACTTGTCTTTAACCGGTAATCCTTCAAAATTTACCAATTCTCTATTGGAATTTATATTAAAAGCACCGTTCCTTGTGTATATTTCCCCTTTATTGCCGGGAGAAGAAAGCACAAAAAATTGTTCCGGTTTTTCCAAAGCCAAATCCAATTTCCTGCCCGTGTTTTTTATCGCCCCTGCATACATATTTAAAGAAGTTCCTCCCAATAAAGGTTGATCTTTGCTCGGTGCCGGCTCTTCCATATAAAATCTTATAACCTGCTCAAAGGGAATATCTGCTTTAAATCCGTCAGTATGTGCATTGGCTATATTATTTGAAATAACATTCAAACGTTCGGCAGATGTCAACATACCTGCCGCTGTGGAATAAATTGCATTTTTCATTTTTTACCTCAAGACTATACAGCAATTTAATTGCCACAGGTTCTTTTATCTAATTATCCCTTATTTATAGGCACAAAAGACAAAAAATAACTTCTTTATGTCAGGAAAATAATGCCGATATGACGACAGGCAAAAGACCTAAAAATACTATTACCGTCAATAAATTATAATTGAAATGATAGATGAACAGACAATTTACACTATATATTTATAAGGACTGACTCTTAAAAAGGATTAATGACATTAATATCTTTAAAACATTTAAAGTCCTTGTCATTAATTGTAATCAGATTATTAATGCGGTTTAACTTCATCTCATAATACAATTTAACATCAAGAATGGAAGCGGCTATATCTTTATATTCAGACACAGTCTTTACTAAATCTTGTATATTGCCTGCATTTTCAGATGTAATATATAATATTTGTATCAATCTAAAAAGAGACTCTTCCAAATATTCTGTTACTTTTTGGCGATTTTTTAAAGGCAAGGAATTAATAAAGCCGTAAACCTCATGAAGAACTTGTCTTGAAGTGTATAAATTTTTATATTTAAAAAAAATATTCTTAGCAGTTTTAGAATAATCAAAATTGTTAAAGACGGCATAAATTAAAATATTGGTATCCAAAAAATACTTATCTTTTACCATAATAATCTTTCCTTGAGAATTTATATTTTTTTAATTTTTTCTCGTCCTCTTTCCATTCAATTTCCATGGTAAAATCTTTTAATAAATCCGATCTTATATTTTCTAATTCTTTTGTTTTTTGTTTCTTTATCAATGAATCCATAAATAAGCTGTCTTTTTGATCGGCATTTAAGAAAAAATCCCCTAAAGTATCGGACATATTTACTCCTAATTACTTTTTTATAACACAGATAAAATTATATTACCATATTTATAAGTATAATTAACAGTATTAGCGTTTTTTTCTTTGCTGTTTTAACTCTTCTTTTTATCTCAACCTTAAATTAGCCTTTTAAAATTTTCTGTTTGGTAAAAACTTGTTAGATTTGAAATAATTGCAAAAAAAATTTGATTTTTTTATAATATTTATGAACCATGTAAAAACGGCTATTTTAAATAATATATTAAAGAGTATTAAGGGAATTTAAAGCCCTCTTGCCAATTAAGGAGGTATAATGAGATATTTTAAAATTGTAATGATTATTATTGTTTTGTTTGCTTTTGCAAGTTGTAAGAGAAACAGAAGTTATTTTGATGAATCTCGCTATAAAGTTAAGGTTGATAATGTAGAGCCTCAATTAATTGAACTTGACGAGAGCCTTAAAGCTCCTTTTTACTTAAAAGAAATTAAAAGAGTGGAAACTCCTTTGGGCGGATATACTAAATGGCTTAAAACTCCCAAATATAATGAGCTTATATTAATTTATCTGAATGGAGAAAAGGGAGGGCATGGTGTTTTGTTTTATGATAAAGATTTAAATCTAACCAAGAGAAAGGTTATTAGAAGTGGCGAGGGGCCGGGAGAAGCAAGAGGAGGATTTCTTTTAATAGGTTCAGAAACAAAATTGTATATGATTGACAGAGGGAAGAAAAGACTTACCGTTTTTGATTATAACTTCAGTATCTTAAAGGAGAAAAAATATAAAATGGGACCGGGGTTTATACATTTATCAGGTGTAAATTTAATCAAAAATGATACGGAGATTTTACATTATTTTTATGTACGAAAAAGTTCTTTTTGTAGAGGGAATATAAATCAGATGATGAGTTATGCAATGAGGGTATTAAATACAAAAGATTGTTCAATTAAAGTTTTACGATCAGAGGATATTATTAATGATACAGGCAGGAAAATGATGAGTGCTTATTTTGCTCACTGGACTGTTCATGATAACCACATATATTTTGTTGACTTAAGAGATTATATAATTAGCAAGATGGATTTTAACGGCAAGGTTATAAAAAAAATCAAGATAAAGCATGAAGCAAAGGAGTTTAGCCAAAAAGAGCGAGACAATTGGTTTATTGAGAATTTTGGAGGTAGCGGAAATGGCGGTATTTATGTAAAAAAAATATCATATCCCAAAAAACTTTACCCTGTAGCTTTTATTTTTCAAATTAAAAAAGGCTTTGCCATAGCAAGAAGGGAAGATTATTCACCCAAGGAGTTAGAATATATAACCGCCGACTACTTTACTTGGGGTATGGAGTTTAAAGGGAAAATTAAAGTTCCTTTATTTGAGAAGTGGAATGTACCCGGATATTGTTTTAAATCTGAAGGAGCTTTTTATTACAAAGCCCCTCACTTTTATACAATAAAACAAGAGGAAGAATCGGACTTTATCATCAAATGGGAGTTTGTGGATAATTAATGATAGAGAATGAAAGATCAATTATTATTTTTTCTTTATTTTATTATGCTATAATTATTTTGAGGTTAGAGATGAAAAAAATAAAAAAATTACCGATTGGTGTTAGCAATTTTAAAGATTTTAAAGAAGAAAATTATATTTATGTTGATAAGACAGAATATATTTATAATTTAATTACAAGTACTAAGTTTAATTTTTTATCCAGACCA
>PDWI01006484.1_pt1 | contig 14641 bp, 14 predicted proteins | sample 1430891 | NCBI WGS metagenome assembly PDWI01 (sample SAMN01162508, study PRJNA174530) | Oral metagenome, whole genome shotgun sequencing project. | biome: Marine environment; feature: Marine mammal; material: Swab sample of the gingival sulcus; isolation source: swab sample of gingival sulcus... | reverse complement strand
AAACTTGGACGAGGGGTTATCATGGGTGGTCAAAGTGCCACAAGCGGGCACTTAACCATAGGTGATCGTGCCACTATCGCAGCGCGTGGTGGAGTATCTAAATCTTTAAAAGGTGGAAAAACATATAGTGGATTTCCTATACTTTTACATCGTGATTGGCTGAAATTACAAGCTAAAATCGCACATTTTTTCAACAAAATATAAAAGGATAAAATAGATGAGCGGAAAAAATACAATACTAAAAACATTCCCATTGGCAGATACAAAAAAGGGAGTTATATCGGTATCACATATCGAAGAGCCTTACGGAGCAAAGTCATCACCCGTTGTTAGCATAGGTATATCTCTAAAAGGAAAGGTGGACGAGCCTGATTGGAAAGCACACATACCTTATGACAACTTGGATGAACTTATAGAATCTCTACAAACCGCCAAAGAAAAATACGGCAAATAATACTTTTTACATGTAAGGGTTTCCTTACATGTAAAATAAAAAAATTTTACTAAATTAGCGTATTTGCGCATTATTTGATTACTATATCTTTGTGTTAGTATGTTTTTAAACAAACGAAAGATTAAGGGTATATTATTTCCAACGTTTTTTTACATGTAAAATAAAATCCGCATAGGCTTTATTTCCTGATTTATCTTTTGCTACATATTTTAGAGCATATCTTCCCGGTGTTTTATTGTTCCAATTTCCCTCTATTTTAATAGTAATGTTGCCATCAACATCATCAAAAGCAGTTGCACCGTTTGCATAATTCAAATCATCATCTCCTTCATAAATTTCAAAATAATCTCTTAGTATAGTAATGGTAGGAGCTGTTTTATCAACTTTATTGTTTTTTATTCTGTCTAAGATGGATGTTGCAGCTGTACTTGAGTTTGATGTGGTGATTATGTTTGAATTTGACGGTTTGGGAATATCAAATGTAATTTTATAATCTTTAGTAATAGATTTTGAAGTGTCGGAGTTGTTTTTGGGTTTGAATTTTATACTTATATCAAAAGGACCTTGCTTTAGAATGTTTTTATTTATATTGAAGTTCTCTTTGGAAAAAGTAAAAGAGTTTCCCTTTTTGTGTGAATTTGCGGGCTTTTTTATTGCTTTTATTTTATTTTTTTTGTCGTTTTCATATACAAAAATATCTTCAACTCTCCACTCTTGACCATTTATCATAACACCATCGTGATCACTATATACAACAATACTGTCAAACTCTCCATCTTTCATAATCATTTTAGTTTTTTTGGACATCAAAGATTCATCTAAAAGGGGATCGTCGTCATAATGAATAAATGTTATCACAGGCTTTGGGACATTAGTTGGTTTTGGAGTTTTAATCGGAACTTTAGTTTTAACTGGAAGTGGAGCTTTGATTGGTTTTATTGATTGAACAGGTTTTGGTGCCATAACTGGCGTAGGTGCTTCTATGGGTTTTGGCGCTTCAACGGGTTTTGGCGCTTTTATGGGCAAAGGCGCTTTTACTGGAGTAGGTGCTTCAACGGGTTTCGGCGCTTTTATGGGCATCCAATGTTGTCCTTGGGCAAAAGTGCTATTTTGTAAACCTATTGTAATTAGTAAAACTAAACCTAACGCCTTTGTTTTTGGTTTAATTGTATAAATAGATGCAAAATCGGTCATTTTCACTCCTTTTTTTGCACCATTATACAATTTATTAATGAAATTATTGTGAATTTATTTAACTAACAAACTCATTTATTCGTTTAATTCCCTCTTCTATGCTTTTTAAATCCGTAGCAAAGGAAAATCTAAAATACCCGTCAAGTCCAAATCCAACTCCAGGAACCGTTGCAACTCCTTTTTTTGCCAAAAGTTCTTTACAAAATTTCATAGAGTCTTTTTCATATTCTTTGATATTTACATAAAGATAAAAAGCTCCATGGGGTTTTAAAACAGATATTTTTGGTATTTTATTAAAAGCATTTACAGCATAATCAAGTCTTTGTCTAAATGCTTTTTTCATAAGATATATATCTTCATCAGCCTTTCCTAAAAGTGCGGGAATAGCTGCTTTTTGCACTATTGAGCAGATATTAGAGGTGCTTTGAGACTGAAGTTTGATGATAGCTTGATTTAACTCTTTCATGGGGCTTGCCATGTAACCAAATCTCCAACCGGGCATGGCAACACATTTACTAAGTCCGTTTACTACAATCGTTCTTTTAAACATATTATCACTAATTTGTGCAGGGGAATGAAACTTAACATCATAAGTTAGCTTTTCATATATTTCATCCGATATTACAATTATATCCGTTCCTTCTAAAACTGCACAAAGTTCTTGCAACTCTTTTTTTGAGTAAACTGAGCCAGTAGGATTTGAAGGAGTGTTTAGGATAAGAGCTTTTGTTTTTGGAGTAATCGCATCTTTTAATTGTTGTGGGCTTATCTTAAAATCAGTATTCTCATCAGCTTTAATAACAACGGGCACTCCACCGCTAAAGGTAACTATCTCCGGATAACTTACCCAATACGGGGCGGGTATTATAATCTCATCTCCTCTATTTACAATAGCTTGGATAATATTAAAAAGTGAGTGTTTTGCTCCTACGTTTGTTATAATATCTTCGGTATCGTATGTTAGATTGTTATCTCGTTTTAGTTTTGTTTGAATTGCTTTTAAAACATCAGGCATACCACCAACGGCTGTATACTTTGCAACACCTTCGTTTATAGCATTAATTGCCGCATCTTTTATGGCTTTAGGTGTATCAAAATCAGGCTCACCTGCTGAAAAACTAAGTACGTCTTCTCCTCGTGCCTTCATAGTTCTAGCCTTAGAGGAAATCGCAATAGTCAAAGACTCCGAAAGCGTCTGAATACGTTTTGAGAGCATATTTATATCCTTATTATTTAGATTTAGCGTAATTTTATCATAAATAAATTCAAATATGGAAATAAAAACGAAAAAAAAGGCTTAATTTCGCTTAATGCTTAAAAAAGTAACATATTTTATATTAATCTTTTAAAACACTTAAGAAATACTCATATTTACTCTCTAATTCTTTATCTTTTTCAATTAATTTTTTATATTTTTCGCTATCTTCTAACAAGATACTTTCAAGAACTGACACTCTTTTTGTAAGATATATTAGTAATTGTTTGTTTATATCGGGTATTTTGTTGTGTGAAGTTTGGCAATTATCTTCAATACGTTTTTGTATAATGCGAGCGGGAATACCAACTGCGGTTGAATTATCGGGAACATCTTTTATAACTACTGAGTTTGAGCCGATTCTTGAATTTTCTCCTATGGTTATATCTCCTAAAACTTTTGCCCCAGAGCCCACAACGGCACCGTTTTTTAAAGTAGGGTGACGTTTAACATCTTTTTGCAGACTAACTCCCCCTAACGTTACACCTTGATAGATAAGCACATCATTACCTATGATAGCCGTGCTTCCTATAACAACACCTGATGCATGGTCTAAAAACACTCTTCTTCCTATGGTTGCAGCGGGATGAATATCTACATTTGTTAAAAATTGACTAATCCCCATTAAAATTCTAGATACTCTTTTAAACCCTTTTTTGTATAAAAAATGTCCTATACGATAGTTTGCTATCGCCCAAACACCAGGGTAATTAAAAAAAAGTTCGATTTTTGAACGATATGCGGGGTCTTGCTTTATAGGTTGAGCTAAATCCTCTTTTATGAGTTGAAAAACGGATAGTTTCACGATTTTTTACCTTGTAGTTGTATGGTTTTTAAGTAGCTATTGTCGTTTAAGTGGTTTAGTATCTCTTGGATTAGTTTTGGTTTTTGTTCATTGTTTACATGGAGGGAGTTTGAAATCTTTGTTTTTATGACATGTTTTATATGATTCGTATCATAATCCAAATCTTCAAAAATATCCAAAATACACTGCGCTTCCAATAGATTTGTAATCTCATATCCGTCATCTTTTAGTATAATGGTTGCTTCGGTTGGATGAGTAAAAAGGTTATGTTTCATTCCTAAAACCTCTTGATAGGCTCCAACGAGGAAAAATCCTAAGAAATACTCCTCTTCGTTTAGTTCCACATCATGTAAAAATAGTGGATTTCGTTGATCAAATTCAATTTCTCCATCGCTATCACATGTAATATCCCAAATCGATGCAGATCTGTTTGCTTTTTTATTTAAGTGACTTATGGGCATAACGGGAAATTTCTGTTTTATTCCCCAAAAATCAGGCAAACTTTGAAAGATAGAAAAGTTTACCAAGTATCTCTCTTGAACCCTATCTTGTATGATTTGAAGATTTTCGTCACTTAACAATTTTAATGCTTTTTTGATGATGAGATTTACTAAAACTTCCGTATTTGATCTATCTTGTAAATCAATATAACCTAAATCAAAAAGGGTTAGAAGTGACTCCATGTGATCGATGCTGTCATGAAGATACTCTAAAGCATTTTTAGGATTTATAAGCTTGTATAGCTCAAAAAGTTCAGTTATCAAAGGGGGATTTTTTTCTTTTAATATAAGTCTTTTTTCAGTATATTCTTGAGAGAAAAGCTCTAGCACAGGAGCTATTAAAACCCCATGGCTTGCACATATATACCTTCCTGATTCCACGTATATATCGGGCTCGATCTCTTTTTTTTGGTTTGCAATACTTTTTAGTAAAAATGTAACATCATTTGAGTACTCTTCTAGGCTATATCTTCTTTGTGGTTTATTTCTGCTTTGCGAATACTCTACTGCCAATCCACCGCCAAGATTTATGGATTTTAGATTTTTTGCTCCCATTTCTCTTAGTTCCGCATAAATATTTCCAGCCTCTCTTAAAGCTTTTTTTACGGGATTTATGTCAGTTATTTGAGAGCCTATATGAAAATGAATCATAGTAAATTTATCGATTAGATTGTTGGTTTTTAGCATTGAAACCGCTTCTATAACTTCTGTTGAAGTAAGTCCAAATTTCGAATTTATTCCACCACTTTTTGCCCACAATCCGGATCCCATACTGTGAAGTTTGATTCGTATTCCTATATTTGGCACACAATATGGACGAATTTTTGATATTTTGATAATATTTTCAAGCTCATTTAAACCTTCAATCGTAACGGTGACATTGTGCCCCGTAGCAGAAGCTATGAAAGCCACATCAATAAGTTCTTCATCTTTAAAGCCGTTTATAGTAATAGGGAAATTGTCATTACTATAAGCAAGAGCCAACAAAAGCTCCGCTTTACTTCCCGCTTCAAGCCCGTATCCGTAAGGTTTTCCGGATTTTACAAGATGAGTTAAAAGTTCAGGATATTGATTTACTTTTAAAGGAAATACAGCATGAAATTGACCTTTATAATCCATCTCTTTTTTTGCACGATTAAAGTGTGAGTATAGCTTTTTTATCTGTTTATCGACAAGGTGGGGAAATCTTAAAAGAATAGGCCCTTTTATCTCTTGTGAGCGTATCTGTTTTACTATATCTAAAATGGAAGTTTTGCTTTTATGATTTAAGCAAACTTCACCTTTTTCATTTATGATAAAGTTGTCATCTCCCCAAATACCGAGCCCGTATTTATTCATGTAAATCTCCAAACTCTTTTAAGCTTACAACTTTTTCCTCTTTTGTTTGAAGGTTTTTTATTCGAATAGTATTGTTTTTTATATCATCTTCGCCCGCACATAAAAAGTATAAAGCATATTTTTTATCGGCTTGCTTTAAATGTGCATTAAGGCTTCTAATTTGATAATCAAGATATACCTGTTGGCTTTTTCTCTTAATGTTTGCCAGTTTAAAAAGCTCTTCCATAGCCTTTTCATCTAATGCTCCAAAATAGTATCCGTTTCTTTCATTTTTTGGCATTTTTGCAAGTTCCATAACTCTCTCTAATCCCAACCCAAAACCAATTCCTGGCGTTGGTTTTCCATCTAAAAACTCTATAAGTTTATCGTATCTTCCGCCACCTATCAGAGTGCCTTGAGCTCCAAGTTCATCGCTTACAAATTCAAAGGCGGTTTTTGAATAATAATCCAATCCTCTAACAATATTTGCATCAACTTCAAAATCAATTTTGCATAATTTAAGATAGTGTTTAAGTTTTTTAAAGTCGCTATTGCACTCTTTACAAAGGTTATCTAAAAGTAAAGGAGCATCGCTAAGTAAATTTTTACATGTAGAGTTTTTACAATCAAAAACACGTAACGGATTTGTTACTTTTCTTCTTTCGCAATCTTCGCATAATCCTTCTTTTGTATCCAAAAATCCCACAAATTTTTTTCTAAACGGAGGCATACATTTTTGACACCCGATGGAGTTTATCTTTAGGGTATATTTGATACCAAATGAGTCTAGAATTTGGCTTGCAAGAAGTATGATAGCAGCATCTTCTTTTGGATCATCTATACCAAAACTTTCTACTCCAAATTGGTGAAATTGTCTTAATCTTCCCCTTTGCGGGCGTTCATATCTATACATGTTTCCAAAGTAAAAAAATCGCTTGTTTGCCAAAGAGCGGTCAAGTTTAGCTTCTATAAAAGCTCTTACAACTCCCGCTGTGCCTTCTGGTCTTAAGCATACGTCATTTCCGCCTTTATCGGTAAATTGATACATCTCTTTGCCAACAATATCACTACTTTCGCCCACACTTCTTTTAAAAAGTTTAGTCTCTTCAAGTGTGGGGGTTTGAACAAAACTAAAGCCGTAATTTTGTGCAATTTTTTTACATGTATTTACGCAATACTCATATTTTTTGGCATCTCCTTCTAAAAAATCTTTCATTCCTCTTAGTGCTTTTATCATTTTAAAAATCCTTCTATTTTTTCCGTTATTTTATCTATTTTATCACTTGCATTGATAAAAAGTGTGTTTATATTTACATATTTAATAATTTGTTTCATACTTTTTTGTACATGTAAAAGGTATTTGAGTCCACGTTTTTCTATGACATCGTTTTGTTTTTGTACAAATCTTTTAAGAAGTGTTTTTTCATCTATCTCAAAAAATACAATTTTTTCGGGCAGGGTGTTTGATAAGGCATATCTATTTACTTTAAGTAAAAAATCCAAATCCAAATTATCGTCATTTGCAAGGGCATAAGCCATTCCCGATATAAAGCCTCTATCACTTAAAATCACTCTATCTTGATTTGGTTTTATTACCCTTTGATAATGCTCAGCCCTGTCAGCTAAAAAAAGAAAAAATTCCGCCTCTTTGCTGATGCTGCCTTTATGGAGAATAATATCACGCAAATCCTTTCCAAGTTCGCTATTTCCCGGCTCTTTTGTTTGTAAAAAATGCTCATTTGCTTCACAAAGTCTTTTTATCTGCGTACTTTTTCCACATGTATCAATTCCTTCAAAAATTACATACACCTATCATCCTTTGTAAGGTCTTTTAAGATTTGCTTGGGTACTAAATGGTCGATTTTTCCATTATGTTTTATAATAGAGCGAACGATAGATGAACTTATGAAAGCATTTTTGAGGTGGGGCATGAGGTAAATAGTCTCAAGTTCATTCCATAATGAAGAGTTTGCATATCCCATTTGTAGTTCATATTCAAAATCACTAACAGCCCTAAGACCTCTAATAATTACATAAATATTGTTTTTTTTAGCAAAATCCACAAGCAGGGTATCAAAACCCAAAACACTAACGCCTTTTATTTCTTTTGTGGCTTCTTTTGTCATTTGTATTCGTTTTTCCAAACTAAAACATGGGTTTTTACCCTCCGATTTTGCCACCGCAATGACAACTTCTTCAAATATATTTTTAGCTCTTTTTATAATATCCATATGCCCATTTGTGATAGGATCAAATGTGCCCGGATAAACTGCTTTTTTACGCATATTTTACCTCTATTTTATATATACTGTTTGACTGTTTATGATAATGGCGTTAAAAGTTTTTCCATCACCGCTTAAAACTCTTATTTTTTCGCCTTTATTACCACTATTTAGTGCTTTTACTTCTATTTCTAGGCTCAAAGCACCATCTTTTAAGATACCTTTTATATAGTTTCCTCTTTTTATGAGAGATTTTTTCTTAAAAGAATTTTGAGTGAGTATTGTACCTTTTTTTATGTTAAATTTTACAATAAGAGAATCGGGGGAAATATTTTTTAAGGTATTTATAGGAATTTTATCTAAAGAAACCTCTTGTTTTATAAAATCGTTTGAACTTATAACGGTTCCGCTTTTTAAATCTTTTGAGCTTATAAAAACATAGGTTTTTGCATCAAGTAAAAATGAAAAATATATACTTTTTACGCGGTTTTGAGGTGTGATAAATTTAGCTAAAAACACCCCTTGTTGTTTTTTAAGTGCGGTTTTTGAAATACTGATATTTTTAAAATAAAATTCATCCATATTTTTTGGTAAATAGTTTTTTGGAGTGATTTTTAAAGAGTGTATTTTTGCATTTGGATATACGGTTTTAACGGCTTTTGTAAATTTTTCATATAAAATTTCAAGATTAAAGTCGCAGAATTTTTTAAAAGTTATCACACCTTTTTCATTTTTAATGGATTCAAATCCAAGCTCTTTTAATCTATATGAAAGTTTAATCGTAGGAATTTGATAAACATTTGTGCTATCAGGTAACTTTAATAGCACTTTATCTTCGATAATATCTTTATCTTTAATTATGTCGCTAAGTTTTACATGTAAATTATCTACGCAGTATTCATCTTGTAAATATATCTCTTGTGCAAACAGTGGAAAAACTAAGATGAAAAACAAGATGGAGCGGGAAACGAGGTTCGAACTCGCGACCCCAACCTTGGCAAGGTTGTGCTCTACCACTGAGCTATTCCCGCAAGAGGTGCGAATTTTATCAAAAAATATAAAGTTTTGTCAAGTATATTCATTTAAAAACCTTTTTTGCTATTATTATTTTGTATTGTATCACAAGATTATAGACTTTTATAAGAAATTTTACCAAATATATGATAAAATGAAAATAATTTATGATTTTAGGAGAGTTACATGAAGTATATTGTGGCATTGGTTTTAGGTTTTTTGTTGATAAGTTGCGGAGGAGGTGGCGGTTCATCTTCAAACTACACTTACATAAAAGTTTTAGATGGATATATAGTTGGTGCTAATGTAAAAGATAGTGATAATACACCCGTTAGATTTATCGATGACAACGAAAGTGAATATTTTAACCAATATCGATTTTATGATAAACCAAAAGGGGATATACATGTAAAAGGTGGATATTTTTTACAAAGCGGATTAGAAAATAAATTATACTTAAAAGTTCCGGCAGATACTAGAATTATCACTCCTGTTGTGATGTTTTTAAACAAACATCCAAGCACCCTAAAGTCTATATCTAAGGCATTAAAAGCGAGCGAAGGAAGATTAAGAGGCGATTATATAAAGAAAAATAATATACGAGTAGCAAGATTTGCACAAATACTTTATGCGTTGCAAATACACGCTTTAAGCGATAGATTTGCAGATTTTTTAAGTGATGTTGAAAATGAAAGCGACATAATAGTAAGTGCGCTAAGGGCGATAGAGGGCACATCAAACGAACAGAAGATAAAATCTTTTATTCTTTCGCTGAAAGATTATAAAGATGCAAAAACTTTAGAAAGTGATATTTATAGCCAAAAAAGGATAATGCAAAGTGAAGTCATCGTAAATGATACAAATGATGGAAATAGTAATGATGACGGAGCAATTTATCTTCGTGGACTTGATGTTAAAAGTGTGGAGTTAGATGGAAATTTAGCTTTACATGTAAAGTTTTCAGAGCCAATCGAAAATTTAAATGATGAGAAAAAATCAGCTATTACTCTAAGCAAGGTTATTCATTCAAGAGTGTATATTGATGAGAATGAAACTGTAAATGTGAGTGGAAAATCCATGAGTGTAACTTTAAGAAATGCTATAAAAACGGAAGAAAAGAGCAATACATATAAAATACATGTAAAAGGTATACGCTCATCACAAAACCTGCCTTTACAAAATAAAACTGTTATACTTAGCCAAGCTCCCGTGTCTTTGGTCTTAGAAGATGTGATGTATGTGGATGGTAAGCATTTAAAAGCTAAATTTAACCTTCCAATCGATAGTGGTTCAGCCCATCAAAACGACTTTTTGATAAAATCTAAAAAAAGCGGATTTACGCCTATTGATGTAAGTGTTGATGGCGAAAATGGAGAGATTTTAAATATCACTTTAGGAAATACTATGACAAAAAATTTAGGTTATGATTTTACTATAAAGAGTGATAATTTATCTTCAACTCAAGGATTAAAACTTGCAAATGATGTTAAAAAGGAGTTTATTGCCAAAAAGAGTGATGTGATAAATTTAAATGAGGGTTTTAATCTTGTAAATGCGTCTGTAAATGAAGAGCAAACGGAAATTACGCTTAATTTTTCAAAAGTTGTAATGTCAAACCCAACTTCGGATATGGTAAGAATAAGTTTAGAAAAAAGAAGTAAACCAATCGACATAAACATAACACAAAGTGCTCAAGATAGTGCGTTAGTTGATGTAAAAATACAAAAAACAGAAGATAAAATGTTATCTTTTGAGCAAAATGCAACATATCTTTTAAGTGTGGAAAAACAGAGTATTTTTTCTAAAGACGGCAAAAGAACATTAGGAACGAGTTATCACAAAACTTTAGAGGTGAAAAACTATCCTAAGGTGGTAAATTCTTCCATAAACTCATCATCCATAAACATAACTTTCAATATGCCAATGGAAGATATAAACGCTACGGATGTAAGTTTAGAAGATGGAAATATCACAAGCTTGGAAAAAGTTGATGCCGCTGTTAGCGGAGGTGATAGCAGTTTTAGTATTAGCAGAAAAGACGGTAAAGATTTTAATGGAGAAATTGTAAGAGTAAAACTAAAAGACAATATCTATACAAAAGATAAAAAAAGCGTTCTTGAAACTCCTTATATGAGAGATTTTAATTTATCAAGATAAGTTTTAAAGTCCGTAATTTTACGGACTTTTTTTCTTTTTCTTAGTTTTTTTCAATCTTTTTCTTTCACATCCGTTTTTTTTGCAAAACGAGTGGTCTTTGCATCCTTTACATCTTCCCATTGTTTTGCCTTAAAGAAGTATGGCTTCTACTGTGTCGCCAACTTTATATCCGCTCTCATCTTCTTTGCTTAAAACTACACAATTACTTTTAACAAGAGGCGTTATCATGCCTGAACCGTATTTGTTATCATCAGTCACGTAAAACTTTTTATCTCTTAAGAGTCCTAGTATTAAATTTGTACGATTTGGTTTAAATTTAAACTCAATTTGATTGATAGTTTTTATCTTTTTATGTTTTACATGTGGAAAATTTGCACGTCTTTTAACGGCAGGAATGGCAAGTAAAAGAGCGTTTAAAAATGCAGCCATAGGGTTTCCGGGAAGCGATATTACTAGCACGTTATCCATAGTTCCGCACAAAGTAGGGCGACCGGGTTTTAGATTTATGCCGTGAAACTCCTCTTTGAAACCGTTTTCTTTTAAAGCTTTTAGTACAAAGTCCGCTTCACCCATACTTACTCCACCACTTGAGATAATGATGTCGTACTCATTTTTTAGATTTTTAAAAAACTCTATGCTTTGGTTTAAATCATCAGGTACAACTCCTACATAATCAGACTTAAAGCCGTGATGGGCCAAAATAGCGATAATTCCTGAACTATTTGCATTATATATCATATCTTCTTTTATATTTTCCCATGGCTCTTTTATCTCGTCACCCGTTGAAATAACGGCAATTTTTGGCTTAACAAAAACTTTTATAAATGTAATGCCTTGACTTGCACACATCATCACTTCGCTAGGAGTTACTAAAGTGCCTTTTTTAAAGATAACATTTCCTTTTTTTTGCTCTTCACCTTTGAAGCGATAAGCGTTATGTTTTTTGATATTTGGAGGTATTTTTATGTGATTTTCATCTACTTTTATAGCATCTTCAAATGGAATAACCGTATCCATATCATCTGGTATTAAAGCACCTGTCATGATTTTATAACACTCATTTTTTTGCAAACTCGCACCGTGAGTTTCTCCGGCAAGTATGGTTTTTGTGATTTTTAATTTACTCTCTTTTTCGCTAAATTTAAAGCCATAGCCATCCATGGCGGAGTTATTAAACGAAGGAAGATTTTTTTTACATGTAATATCTTCTGCTATCACTTCTCCAAGAGCATCAAATATGCTAACTTGTTTACTGTTTTCAAGTGGAATAGATATTTTAAGTACTTTGTTTAGCGCTTCATTAAATGATAAATTATACATGTGATTACTCCTTTAATCTTTCTATTTTTGCCCCAAGTTTTGATAATTTTCCTTCCAAATCCTCATAGCCCCTATCAAGATGATAAATACGGTGAATTTTAGTTGTTCCATTTGCGCTTAAAGCTGCCAATACCAAAGCGGAACTAGCTCTTAAATCCGTTGCCATAACATCAGCTCCATTTAAGTTGCACGGTGCTTTTACGGTGGCTGAATGACCGCGAAGTTTTATATCAGCTCCCATACGTTCAAGCTCGCTTACATGCATAAAACGGTTTTCAAAAAGATGCTCATCTATCACGCTCGCTCCGTTTGCTTGTGTGCAAAGTGCCATAAATTGAGCTTGCATATCAGTTGGGAAACCTGGATATTCCGTTGTTTGTATGTCGCAAGGCAAGATTGTTTTTGCGCTTTCAAGTGTTATAAAATCTTCTCCTTCAATGATGCCAAATCCCATACTTATAAGCTTTTCACTTAAAGCTCTTATGTGTTCGGGAATGATATTTTTTACCGTTATGGTTGAATTTGTAATTGCCCCTGCACAAAGATAAGTTCCCGCTTCTATTCTATCGGGAATTATATGTATATTTTTTATGGATAAAAGTTTTTGATTTGAGCCTTGAATGATAAGTTTGTTTGTTCCAATACCTTCTATTTTTACGCCACATTGATTTAAGATATTGCAAAGTTGAACAACTTCGGGCTCTTTTGCCACGTTTAAAAGTGTACTTTCTCCACGTGCTAGAGCGGCCGCCATTATGATATTTTCACTTCCTGTTACGGTGATTTTATCAAAAACTATTACAGCACCCTTTAAACCCTCGCTTGCGGTTGCTACTACATAACCTTGCTTTATATCTATATGTGCTCCCATTTGCTCCAACGCTTTTAAGTGCAAATCAATGGGTCTTTGTCCTATGGCACAACCTCCCGGAAGGGAGACTTCACACTTTCCAAAACGAGCCAAAAGAGGCCCTAAAACTAGAATGCTAGCTCTCATTTTTCTAACTATATCATAATTTGCGCATACGCTATTTACAGTCGTTGTGTCGATATCGGCTTCATGATTTTTTGTATGAGTTAAAGCTCCTAAGTTTTCTAAAAGCTTGATAAAAGTTTTAATGTCGGCAACATTTGGGAGATTTGTAAGTTTTACTTTTTGATTTGATAGTAAAGTTAATGCTAAAAGAGGTAAGGCTGCGTTTTTGGCCCCCGCGATATTTACTTCGCCACTAAGGGGATATCTGCCCTCTATCTTTAGATAATCCATAAAAATCCTTTATTTTCATCTCTTTTTGCGAGATTTTTATATGGATTGTAGTAAAATTTTCTTAAAAAAGTGCTTTTAAAAGATAAAAATTATCCTAAAAGTGGATTTTTAAATTTGCTTATTTGTAGATTTGCTTCAAACTCTTCATCACTATAACCCTTTTTTTGTAGCATTGAGAGTGCTTGAAGTTTGTAAGCTTGGGCTTTAGAGGTTAGAAAATCACTTGTATTTAAGTGTTTTGAAAAAGAAAACTTCGATAAGTCTAAAGTGTGAAAAAGTTCTGATGAGGCTAATTTTGAAAAACCTCCTTCTTCGGAAATTAGATTAGTTAGCCAATCGCTCTTTCCTTCATTTGCCTCATAGGAGTTATAATGGAGCAAAAAATCTTCAAAACTTCCCTCATCTTTTTTTACAGCATTATATTGTGCGTAACTAATTCCCGCCATAGGGTCAAGTTTAAAAAGTGCTTTTGCATCCATAAAATATCCTTTCATATTTTTACATGTAAAAAGTAAAAAGCAAAAAATATACCAATTTTACATGTAAATCTATATTTGATTTAGTTCTAACAAAAGTTTTTGTAAAAAATCCTCCATTGGAGGTAGGTTTAACTCTCCATCACGCTGTTTTTTGCCCCACATGGGCTCTGGAAAATAGCTATCATTTTTAAATCTTGCCATTACATGAACATGAAGATGAGGCAAATAGTTGCCAAACATAGCGATATTTATCTTAGTTGGTTTGTAAAATTTTATCATCGCTTTTTCAACTATATTCATTGCCCTAAAAACATCCACTTTTGTGTCCATATCGCACTCGCTTAGTTCTTTATATTTTTTACATGTAAATATTTTTAACCAAGGAATTTCGCTTTTTTCAATCTCAATAAAGATATTGTCATTTTCGTAAACTTTCATTTATTATCCTTTATGGCGTATTTTACAGCATTTATATAACTTTTTAAACTTGGATTTGCATTTTTGTAGGCTATATCGTAAGCGGTTCCGTGATCCACTGAAGTTCTTAAAATACTTAAATTCAAGCTCACATTTATACTCTCTTCAAAATGTAAAGCTTTAAGCGGGATGAGCCCTTGGTCATGATACATGCAGATAAAATGTTTTATATTTTTTCTA
>PDWI01006483.1_pt1 | contig 14641 bp, 13 predicted proteins | sample 1430891 | NCBI WGS metagenome assembly PDWI01 (sample SAMN01162508, study PRJNA174530) | Oral metagenome, whole genome shotgun sequencing project. | biome: Marine environment; feature: Marine mammal; material: Swab sample of the gingival sulcus; isolation source: swab sample of gingival sulcus... | reverse complement strand
AAAGATTTGCAAAAAAAAGAGTTAAATCTTTAATTTCAAGAAAAGGTGTTAGTAAAAATTTTATAAAAGCAGATCTATATAAAAAAGGCATAAATAGAGAAATTGCTGATAAAATAATAAATTCAATATACACAAAAGAAGTAGAAATAGAACAGGCAAAGAAAGTTTTTGAAAAATTAAAAAATAAAGAAAATATTTATAATAAAATGCTATCCAGAGGGTTTAATTATAGAATTATAAATGATATAATTAATGGTGAGGGGGGGGGTAGTGAATAGCAATAAGAGGTTTTCAATTAAAGATATTGCTAATATTTGCAATATTACTGAAGATGAAGTTTTATATTATATAAAAAATGATTTTTTAAAAACAAAAAAAGATGATAATGGTTTTTTTTATGCTGAATTTAATGAACTATATAATTTTATGAAAACAAGAAATTATTACATAAATAAAAAATTAAAAGATTTACATAGAGATAAAATTAATAAGATAAACTGTCTTTTAATTGATGATGATAGAGATTTAAACAAAGTATTAAAAAAATTACTAGAAGTTAATATAAAAACACTGAAAATTTCTGAAGCCTTTGATGGTTATGATGCTATTAGAAAACTTTATGATGTGAAACCTAAAATAGTTATAGTAGATTTGGATTTACCAGGTATAAACGGATTTAATATATGTGAAAAAATAATCACTGATAAAATCTTTGAAAAATCTCAAATTATAGTTATTTCAGGAATAGAATTGCCAGAAGAAAAAGCAAAAAAAATAGAAGAATATAATATACCTGTATTTAAAAAACCTCTAATTTATGATCACATAATCGAAAAAGTTAAGGAAGTTTGTGAAAAAATATGCTCTACTCATCTCTAATAGGAAAAATAGATAAAGATTTTACTAACATAAAGGATAAAAGTGCTTCTGAAATTTTACTAGGATGTGGATATATTCATAAAAAATCTGATGGATTATATGTTCTAATGCCTCTAGGATATAAAACTGTAACAAAAATTACTAAACTAATAAGTTTAAACCTAGAAAATTTAAATGCTCAAGAGTTATTTCTTACTTCAGAATCTGATGTATCTCTTTTAAAAAAATCAGGAAGAGAAAAAGTCCTAAAAGACTCAACAATATCATTTTTAGATTCACATAAAAACAATAGAATAATATCATCATTTAACGAAGAAATAGTTACAGATATACTAACAAACTATATTTTTAGTATTGAAGACCTCCCTGTAGTGTTGTATCAATATAAAGCTAAATTTCGTGAAAGTTTAGATTTTAGACCTAGCATAATTAAAGCAAGAGAATATATTGTTGCTGATATTTTCTCTTTTCATAAATCATATACAGACTTAAATAATTTTTTCCCTAAAATACATAAAACTATTTCATCTATTTTAGAAAAACTAAATATAAATTATTTAATTTTTGAATCAGACTCAAGTAAAACAGGTGGAGAAAAAGGATATGGTTTTGCAATAGAAGATAAAGAAGGAAGTGATATAATAATATATTGTGATAAATGCAAATTTTCAGCAAGAGACTCTGTTGGAAAAAGTGTAAAGGAGTCTTCTTCTGTTGATATAAGAAAAAGCTCAACTGTTAAAATAAAATACTCTTTTTCTCAAAAAGATCTTGCAGCATATTTTAATGTCCCATTATCAAAAATAGGGAAAACTCAAATATTTAAAACTAATAGTGGCTATGTTATGACATTAGTAAGGGCTGACTACAATGTAAGCGAAGAAAAGTTGTCCAAATATTTAGATGATATTGTTATAAAAGAAGCTAGCAAAAAAGAAATAAGTAAATTAGGATTTAAAAAAAATTGGATTTCTGTATTTGAAAATAAAGATTTAAAAATTATTATTGATGATGCTCTAAAAAAAACAGAAAATATGATACTAAAATCTAAAGATATAAATAGATACATTATAAACGCAAATATTGCATTAGATTTTAATTCTGATTATATTGCAGATATTGTAAAAGCAAGAGAAGGAGATTGCTGTTTAGTATGTGGAAATACTCTAAAAAGAAAAAGAGTTATGGAAATAGCTAAATTTATAAAAATAAATAATGGATTTTCTAAGAAAATGGGTTTTTGTATAAAAAATAAACATAGAATTACAAACCCATATATGGGGTCATTCTCTATTGGAATTGAAAGATTGCTATTAGCAACAATTGAAAGCAACAGAGATGAACTAGGATTAACTCTTCCTGAAATAGTAGCACCCTATAAATTCCATCTAATGAATATAGGAAAAACTCCAAGAACAGTTATTTTAGTTGAAGAAATTTACAACTTAATTTTAAAAGACTGTCTTTATGATGACAGGAAAATAGAGACAAATATAAAAGAAAACTTATCATATCTACTAGGAATGCCATATGTAATAACTGTAAATGATGAATTTGCTCAAGAAGATAAATTCAGTGTCCTAAATAGACAATCTGGAGAAAAAATTATTTTATCACTTAAATCTTTTAAAGAGCTATTTTTAGAAGTCGAAAAAGGAAACAATCCCTTCTAACCTACTAGTATCTTTTCTTGGATTTCTATTATCCAATATCTTTACTCCATTTTTCACAAAGAAGTATCTATGTTTCCCCTTTGCAACTCTAATAGTAATTGAATAAAGTCCAGAACTAAGCTCTTTCATTAAATATGTAAAAGGGTCCCAAGATATAAAATCTCCTGTCAAAAAAATCTGCTGATTTGGTTCATCTCTCACAACAAAAGTAACACTATCACCTTCTATTATTGGATTTTGTTTAACACTATATTTTATTTTATCATAAGGTATATCTAAATATGATATTTCAAATCCCCTATTATCAGTTTCAATATTTATATTTTGAGAATCTCTCATCCATAAACCATCTTCAACAAGCCTATATTTTATCTTATGTATATCATTTGGTATTTTATAAGCAAATATAAAAGTATCATTTAAATTTTTCTTAAAAAGATGTATTTTTGTAAAATCTTCATGAGCAAAAGAAATTCCTATATAGTTAGGATCTATAGCTTTTTTAGTAGAAAAAATTATCCAATCATCTATAAAAATTGGTGGATAGCCTTTATCTACATTTTGCAAATAACTTCTAATAGCATCTTTTTGAGCAAAATTATCTTTAACAAATTCATAAGAAAATGTATTGCTAGATAAAAATACAAATGTTAATATCAATAAAGAACTTTTAATTCTATTCATATTTATTAATTCGGAAATTATTGAGAATAATTAAGCTCTTATTAATTATAACCGATAAAATAGTAAGACTTTTTATAGTAGGAAACTGTTAAATGGCTAATACGCAAGATGATGATTTTTTAAACTCATTAGGAAATTCACTAGAAAATATTAAAGAAAACAATAAAACTGAAAATAATAATTTTGAAATAAATGATGATTTTGATTTAGAAAGTATGCTAGATATAGAAGATTCTGTAAATGAAAACAGTGAAAAATCTATATTTGATGACCTTTTAGAAGATAATTTAGAAAATGATAACGAAATTAATGAATTGGAGAATTTGGAAAAGAGTCTTTTAAATGAAGATTTTGAAGAAAAAACTACCGAAGAATTTACAAACAAAAACAATATAGAAGACGAAAACCTTGAAGAAGAAATAACTGAAATAGATGAAATTGATAACATCAATGACAATAACATAGAAGACAATAGCATAGAAGATGATATAGATATAAATGATATAATTGAAGACAATGATGAAGACCTTGATGAAATACTAAACTATAAAAAAGATGACGAAGATGTTGAAGAAATTGAAAATAGTGAAATAAACACAGAAAATAATATAAAAAATGATATTCCAATAGAAATGCAAAATATGGAAGAACTTCTTTTTGGAAATATTATTTCTGCTAGAGAAAGTAACTATGACACATATGATGAAGATGTAGATGAAACAATAGAAGAAAAATATTTAGAAGAAGAAATTGAAAAGCAAAAAGAAAAATCATTTACTGAAGAATTCGGACTAGAAGGAGATGTTGATCTTTTTTCTCTAGAAGGATTTGGATTAGAAAATGATGAAGATTCTTTACTAGAAGACTTTGATACTGGATTAGATTCTGATGGAAGCACACTAAAAATACCTTCTAACATACTAGAAATAGAAAAAAGTAGTATGGATGATGATTTTCTTGATGATGAACTACCAGAAGGAGAAGAAAAAGAGACATTTGAAACTGCTTTTGGAGATGGACCTAAAAAGAAAAAAAAGAAAAAACATCTAACATACGAAATAAGTGATGAAGACCTTGATAAAATACTAACATATCTAAATAAATTTCCAAGAAATGTAAAAATAGAAATTCAAGACTTTTTAGCAGATGAAAATATAGCTCAGGAAGACTTTATTGAGCTAGTTGAAATGCTAATAGCAGGTAAGCCAATAAAAAAAATAGTAAAATGGTTATCCGAAAAACTTGATAAACTAATAAAAGTTCCAAAAGGTTTTGAAGCACTTACTGGAGAAGACTTTGAGAATAACATAAATACCCCTATGTATATTTTCAAAGAAAAAATTCTCCCTATGGTTACAAAAGTTGCCATTATTAGTATTTTAGTAGGGTTTTCAATATGGGGAATATTCTGGAATTTATTACCACCTGCAAGAGCTAATAGAATTTACAATAAAGGTTACAAATTAATAGAAGCAGAAAAATATGACAGCTCAATGATATACTTTGATAAAGCAACAAAAATTTATCCATTAAGAAAAAAATTCTATAAATATGCTGATGGATATATCGAAAAAAGACAATATGTTCTTGCAGAAAAAACTTATGATAAACTACTGGCAATACAAAACTTTCCTAACGATGACAAAGGAAGATTGAAATATGGCAAATTTGAATCTGAACTACTAGGAAACTATGAAAAAGCTGATAATATAATGCAACCAGTATTAGAAAATTATAGAATAAACAAACAAGGACTGATAGAAACAGGTAAAAATTATTTAAGATGGGGAGACTACGAACCAGAAAAATATGAATTAGCAAGAAAAAATTTTGCTGAAGCCATAGAAAATTATGGGGCATCAGATGAACTTATATTTCAAATGCTTCACTACTGTATAAAAACAGATAAATACAAAGAAATAGAAGAGATAAAAGAGCTATATCAAAATGGCAAAAAAAGAAAGAAAAAAATTGATAAATATGTCTATTGCAAAATGGCAGACTACTATATAAACAGAAACGAAACAGAAGATGTATATAAAATTTTAGAAAGAGTAAAAAAACAAGATTCAAAATATCCTAACACCTATTTTGAGTATGCAAGATACTTTAAACTAAAAAACAATATAAATAATATGGAAAAAGCTACTGATAAAGTTTTATTCTATTTAAAAAATGAAAAATTAATAACTAATGAAAAAATCTCAATGAAAATACTCTCTGAAGCAATAAAGGGTGAAGCACTATACTCAAAAGGAAATCTAATTGCTGCAGAAAACAGATTTCAAGCTGCAATAAATCTATATGAAGATTCTCTATCTAGAAAAATATTAAGAAGAGAGAAAAATTTTGGTGAAATTTATAAAAATATGGGAGATATTTTCTATTATGATGCAAACGATTTAGATATTGCATATATCCAATATTCAAAAGCAGAGAAAAATTTCTATGAAACTCCTAGTATGAACTATAAAAAAGGTTATATAGATTACAAAAGAAAAAGATATGAACAAGCTTTAATAGAATTTTCACAATCAGCACAACAATTCTCTTCTAACATAAATTTAATGTATGCAACTGCAAACACAATGTACAACAGAGGAGACTATTTTTCAGCAATTGGAAATTACTACCATTTAATAGATATACTAGAAGCTAAAAAAGAGACTATAAAAGGCTTTGATCCTAAAACAAGACCAAACCACAAATACATAGTTGACGACTTAGTAAAAACATATAACAATTTAGGAGTTGCTCAATACAAAGCATTTAGAGAAAGTGGAAGACAAAGTCAATACTTAAAATCATTGGCATATCTACAAAAATCTACAGAATATAGAGATGCATTAACAAGAAATAGAAAAACTCTAATAGCCAAAAACCTAAAAGCTTCTGAAGCAAAATCTAATATGCGAGAAGTAATGGCAGGGGACAATATAAATTCTATACTTTACCCAAAAGAAAATTCAGGTCTATTAATATTTGAAGAAATACCAATAGACCTTACAGATAATAGCCTAGGCTACCAAATACTGGGTGTTGAAAAATAGACTAAACCTCAAACATCCAGTTATATTTATCTTCCACAGTTCCGTATTGAATGCCCTTTAAAGTTCTTAACATCTCGAAAGCAAAATCTCCAATTTCTGAACCAAACTCTGAACACTTACCATTATGAGTTAAAGACTCAATATGAGAAACACCAGCAGCAGTTCCAGAAACAAAACACTCCTTAGACTCACTCATAGCTTCATCAATACTAATCTTTCTCTCTTCAACTTTTACTCCAAAATCTTTAGCAAGGGTAATAACACTCTTTCTAGTTATTCCTGGAAGAACAGTATCTCCCAAAGCAGGAGTAACCAAAGTCCCATCTTTTAATAGAAAGAAAATATTACAAGAAGAGCCCTCTTCAATAAATTTACGATTTTCTGAATCAAGAAAAATTGTTTCCATAAAACCCTTCTCTTCAGCCTCTTTTTTAGCCAAAGTAGAAATAACATAGTTAGAGTTACACTTAATCCAACCAGTCCCATTTTTTGTAGCACGAATTCTATCAGAAGTAACAGCCTTTGAATTGTCAGCCTTAAAATAAGCACCAACAGGAGTTGCAACAGTTATAACCCAAGGATTAAAACTTAAATTGACTCCAATACCAGCCTCTGAATAAGTAAAAGGCCTTAAATAAATAGAATGTCCAGACCTATAACTATCCTTTTCCCATTCACTATCATATTTAGGATAAAAACCAAGCTCCATATTTCTCCTAACAACCTCAATAGAAGAACTCAAAAACAAATCAACAGGGAACCCAGGCATTCTCAAACCTTCCATAGATCTCTTAAACCTAGCACCATTTTCATCAGGACGAAACAACTTCAAAGAACCATCTTTTTGAGGAAAAGCCTTCATCCCCTCAAAACAACCAAGCCCATATTGAGTAGTATAATTTACCAAAGGAAATTTAGAAAAAGAGTTCCTAGAGCCTAATAACTTAGACCTCTCTTCATCACACAATTGAGCCTCTTTCTCTGGACTCAAATGAGCTTGCTCAATAAACTCTTCAATCCAACTACCAGAATCAAACTTAGCAGAATAAATCCAAGGATACATCTCTAAAGAAAAAGCCATAACCCACTCCTAAACAAAATAAGTGAATGATAATAAAAACAAAACCTTTAGTCAATAATCATTTGGGCATATTTTGTCTAGTTCCTAGACAAAAACAGGCTATCCGCTAAATCTTTTCTCGCCTATTCTTCCTTCAAAATTGTGGCTATCGCCCCAATCTTTTCTATTTTTTAAATCGAGAAAAGGATATCGCTTCTATCCTTTATGCAAAAATATTACCAAAATCTTCTTCTGGGGACAGAGCAAATTCTGCTCTGTCCCCAGAAAAACTTTTATCTTGCAAATTTTCCCGCAAGGAAAATTTGAGTAAAGTAAATTTGAGTAAGAATTTGTATTGGGCTAGGCATGCGAAAGGTGGGCTTTAGCCCAGATCAATTTTTTGTGAAACAAAAAATTAGCCGAAGCGATAGCGGAGCCTGTAGCTCGCCGACCCGAAAGGGAACCCCCATATAAAATTCTTTAAACACTTGATTATTCGAAATAATAGTTGTATTTTGTTTGTATGAATAAGGTGATGAATGTTTTGCGAAGGCCATTTCGCTATCAATATTTTAATTTCAATTTGTATGTAATTATTGCTTGTGCTTCAATTTATTTATTGGAGATTATTTCTGGACAAAGTGATGTAGTAAATAGGATTTTAGGAATTTATCCTGCGAATATTTTGGAAAAACACTACTATTGGCAATTTGTAACTTATATGTTTGTTCATGGTGGTATGTCCCATGTTTTTTTTAATATGTTGATGCTCTATTTTTTTGGAAAACAGGTAGAACAGAGGTTGGGAAGCTCTGAATATATGCTTTTTTACTTTTTTGTTGGTATTTTTTCTGGAATTATATCATTTTTTGTTTATACTTTAGGAGCCTCTTTGCATTACAAGGGTGGAGATGTTTTTTCTGCTGCTATGATGTTAAATTCTCCTCTAATTGGTGCTTCTGGGGCAATAATGGGGGTAATGCTAGCTTTTGCTACTTTTTATCCTGACTCTAGGATTTTACTATTTTTTGTTATTCCTATGAAGGCTTCAACTCTGTTGCTTATAACTTTTGTAGTGGAAACTCTATTTTTAATTCCTGGTTTAGGTGGAAATACTGCTAATGTTACACACCTTATGGGTTTATTGCTTGGGTATTTCTATTTATGGCTACGAAAGGATATTAATGCTGGAAAAATTATTATAAATTCGGTAAAAAATAAGTATTAATCTTTCGATTTCTAATATATGAAGAGTTTTTTTAAACTTTCACTTTTATTTTCTCTATTTTTTATTTTTCTAGGCATCTTTTCTAGTCCTGTTTTTGCAAGTGAAGGTAAAATTTTTACTGCTCAATTTGTTCAACAAACAAACCTAAATTTCAACTCTTCTCAAAGAAAAAGCAATGAAGAGTATGAAAAGCTAAACTTAGATGAGGCAGAAAAGTTTTATTCTGGAATGATATATGGTTATAGTTTCACCCTTTATCCAAAACACTACGATAGGAAGATTTCACAGATTTGTGAAATCTTACCAAATGAAAGAACCATAGACAATAATAGATTAAAAATTTATCAAAGCACATTAAAAAATGGTCTATACTCATCATATATAAGGTATGATTTAAACAGTGTAGAAGAGAGGTATTTAGAAGCTTGGAATAAAGATAAAACTATAAATGCAACTGGAAAAGCTAAAATATCTTTTTTTGATTTAGAGAAAATGGACTCTTTTGATAAGGCTCTAAATATTGCTATAACTAGCTCACTAAAAAAGAGTATGAACTATAAACCTAGAAAAATAGAAGGCTTTATTCTACTAAAAGAACCACCAAGATTTTTCTTTAAATCTGGATATATAATAACAGTTGTAAAAATTTCCATAAAAGTCAAAGATATTAAAAACTTTTCTGATTTTTAATTTTTTTTTACTTATAAAAGTTTTCTAATAAAAAAATCTAAACAACAATTTTCTGTTTCAAACTCTCTTTTTCAAGAGCAGTAAGACCAAAAGCATTTTCAATGGCTAACATATTTGAAACTTTTAAAACTTGTTTATAATCTTCTTTAAAAAGTTTTTTTACTAAAGAGTACTCTTCTTGCATATTAGTATCACACATCAACCTATCATCTGTACAGAAAGAGAGCAAAATACCCTTTTTATAAAAATCTAACGATGGATGATTTACTAACTTATCCACTGCTCCTGTTACCAAATTAGAAGTAATACAACACTCCAAATGTATTCTATTCTTCTGTAAATAATTCATAAGCTCTAAATCATTTATAGCAGCAACACTATGCCCTATCCTAATAGCACCTAAATCTAAAGCATTTCTTATCGAATCAGCTCCTGCAGCCTCTCCAGCATGACAAGTAATATTTTTATAACCTCTTTTTGTAAGAAAATCAAAAGAATCTTTATGAAGTTCTACAGGGAAACCAGCCTCATCTCCAGCAAGATCAAAGCCACAAACTCCCCTACCCTCATAATCTAAACAAAGTTTTGCAGTTTCTAACACAGACTTTTCACTTCGAAGTCCACAGAGAATAAGCCCCGTTTTAACACCAGTAACATTTTCTCCTTCTTCCAAACCAGAAATAACAGCCTCAACAACTTCATTTAAGCTAAGTCCACCAAAGGTGTGTAAAAAAGGTGCAAACCTAAACTCCGAATAGATAATATTCATAGCCTTTGCATCTTCAACAGCCTCATAGGCTACTCTAAAAAGAGCCTCTTTAGTCTGCATAAGAGCAATAGTTAAATCAAAATTCTCTAAAAACAGTTTTAAAGACTTCCTCTTCTCTCCACTATCTCCAGAAGCAGAAAACCAGTTTTGCACCTTTTTTAAAGAGTCTAAATTAGAAAACTTAGATGCAACTTGAGGGTTCTTCTGTAAAAGATCAAATACAGTTTCAACTCTCAAGCCCCCATCTAAATGATCGTGCAACTCTACTTTTGATATATCTTTAAACATTTTTCTCACTTCTTATCTTTCTAAACAACTTTCTTAAAAGACCAACTTTACCAAATAACAGATAATAAATTAAGAAGAGCAAAGCAATAGCAGGAATACCTAAAATAATAAAATATATCAAAGCCAAGGCTACTACAGATAAAACTCTGACAATATTTACACCTATATTCTTAAATCCATCTCCAATATTATCTAATTTCTTTCCAGCATTTACTTCTGGAGGAAGAACTACTGTTATATAAAAAGTAGATAAAGATATCTGCTTTTTCAAATATACTAAATCATCTTCATTTCTTTTTAACTGATAAGTTAAATCATTAATATATCTCTCAACATCTAAAATCTCTCTTAAATTAGATGCTTGATTTAAATATCTTCTATATTTAGCAAGAAGATTTCTTTTATTTGTTATTGTATCAGTTAAATCATTATATCTATCAGTAACATCATCAACACTTATATTAGAATTTTTAACTTTTCCTAAACTTTTTGTAAATTCAAAGAAATCATCAAATTTATCAGCAGGAATTCTAACCGTCAAATCCATAACTCTTTCACTCTTATTTGTATTAGAAATATAACCACCTAAAGATTTAACACTATTTTTTACAACCAATTCCAAAGCATCAAAATCTGCAAACTCAATAGTAACATTAGCATTTTTAATAATCTTTCTGTCTTCTAAAATACTCTCATTTTTAGAAACAGATTTTGATGACATAACAGTTTTTTGAAGTGGGGCAACCATCTTCTTATTCATAAGCCCTCGTGGTGCCATATCAACACTCGCCTCTTCCACAGAGTAATCAGCTCCATAAGAATTTTTACTCTTCTCTAAATCACCCTTGCCACAAGAAAACAGCATTAAAACTGCCAACAAAACAACCAAACTCTTTTTAAACATAATAAACTCCTCAACAGTATAATTATACACTGTCTATATAATAATACAATCATTATCTAAGCATAAAGTTACAAAAAAAATAAAAAATATTGACCCTTATAATTTTCATATGTATATTATCAATATGAATAAGAAAAAACAAATTTTAATAATATTTATTACTATATTAACTATGCTACCAACCGGTTGTAGAGTAAAAAAAGAAGATACAATAACAGTGGCTATTCCACCATTACAATGCTTCGCAGAAAAGATTGTTCAAGATAAAATAAATATAACAGTTGCAATACCATACGGAAACAGCCCTGCAAACTACCAACCAACTGCAAAAACTATGCTAGAAATCTCAAACTCAGATCTATACTTTACACTTCAAATGCCAGCAGAGAGAGCAAACATCTTACCAAACATAGCAAACTTTAACAAAGATATAAAAGTAATAGACTTGCAAGAAAATGTCAGAAAAACAACTCCTCTAATTACAAGAAAAAAACACTCTCACTCAAAAGACAATTCTAAAAAAGATACAAAAGAAGATATAATATTAGTAACAGATCCACATATATGGCTATCTCCAAAAATTGCAATCAAAATAGTTCAAAAAATGACAGAAACTCTAATAGATGAGTATCCAGAAAATAGAGTGTTTTTTTTAGAAAACAGCAAAGCATATCAAACACAATTAAAAGAGTTAGATGCTAAAATACAAAAAGAGACCTCAAAAATCAAAAATAGAAAATTCTTAATCTATCATGGCTCATACTCCTATTTTGCAAGAGACTACAATTTAGAAATGATAGCAATAGAAAAAACAGGTAAAAAAGCTACTGCTAAAGATATAAAAAAACTTATAAAAACTGCTAAAAAAAATAGAATAAAATACATATTCTACCAAAAAGAGTTTGATACATCTCAAGCAAATTTAATAGCAGAAGAGATACAAGGCTCTGCAGTTCAAGTTGATCCACTATCTGTAAACTACATAGAGAGCTTTACAACTATAATTAAAAAACTTTCTGGTAAATAAAAATGAGTGAAATAATAAAACTTGAAAATGTATCTTTCTGCTATGATAATATATGTGCTATAGAGCCAACAAACCTTTCCATAGAAAAAAATCAATGTATAGCCCTTGTTGGACCCAATGGTGGTGGTAAAAGTACAATACTAAAACTACTAACAGGATTACTACCTCCAAAAACTGGAAAAATCTCTATAGACAAAGACGAAAAAATATCCTACATCGCACAAGGAATAAACTTCGATAAAAATTTCCCAATAACAGTAGAAAGAGTTGTTCTACTAGGACTACTAGAATCAAAAATAAAACCAATAAAAAGATTCTCAAAAGAGGACAAAGCTATAGTAGAAAAAACATTAAAACAACTAAACATACTAAACCTAAAAAAAAGAAGAATAAACCAACTATCTGGTGGCCAACTAAAAAGAGTTCTAATAGCAAGGGCAATAGCAAGTAAAAGCACAATTTTAATCTTAGATGAGCCAGAAGACGGCCTAGACAAAAAAAGTAGTGCAGAGCTATACCAAGAACTTGAAAAACTAAAAAAAGATAAAACAATATTAATAGTAAGCCACAGAATAGAAAACATCTTAAAAATAGCAGACAAAGTAATATACATAAACAAAACACTAAAAGAGTTAAAAGAGCCACAAGAGTCTATGCAACTATTAAATTTGGGAGAAAACATAAAATGATTGAAACAATACAAAACTACCAATTTATGCAAAATGCAATAATCGCTGCCCTATTTGCAAGCATAATGTCAGGATTTATAGGCTCAATAATAATAGAAAAAAAAATGGTAGGAATGTCAGGAGGACTAGCACATGCATCATTTGGAGGCATAGGCTTAGGCTACCTTCTAGGATTTGAACCAATCTGGGGAGGAATGCTATTTAGCACAGCAAGTTCGCTAATAGTTAGAAGCATATCCAAAAAAGACAAAATACAAAGTGAAGTTCTAGTCGGAATACTCTGGTCTCTAGGAATGGCACTAGGAATTTTATTTATAAACCTATCGCCAAACTATATGCCAGATATGACATCATACCTATTTGGCGACATACTAACAGTATCAACAAAATCATTAATCTATATGGGCATATTCACTCTAATTACAACAATCACAATAATAAGCCTCTTCAACTACATAGAAGCCTACCTATTCGACCCAGAACACTTCAAAGCAAAAGGCTTGAACACAAACCTATTAGAAATAATCATCTATATACTAATTCCACTAGGAATAATAGTTCTAGTAAAAGTAGTAGGAATAATACTAGCAATAGCAATGCTAACAATCCCAACAGCAATAGCAAAAATCTCCCTTAACTCACTAAAAAGCGTAATGGCAGCTGCAACAATCCTAAGCACAATCTTCTGCCTACTTGGAATAACAATATCATACTACCTAAACATCCCTTCAGGCGTATGCATAATACTACTAAGCTCCTTAATCTATTTCGTTACAAGATTTATAACAAAAATTGTAGTAAAACATAAACACAAAAAAGCTCATAAATCATAAAATTATGGGCAAACTCTCGCAAAGCGAGAGACAGGCTATCCGCTAAATCTTTTTCTTGTCTCTTCAAAAATAAAAGCAAAGGCTATCGCCTTTGCATAGTCAATTAAAAAACAAGAAAAAGGATATCGCTTCTATCCTTTTTGCGAGCTACAAAATTTAAGGGATTTTACAATCAAAAGCCTTTGTGGCAGCAACAATATCTCCTTCAACAACTGCCTCTAAAACAAAATAATACTTAGTTCCAGATTTTAACCCAGTTACAAAATATGGAGACTTCACATTTTCAATAGTTGTTTTTGTATCTTCAAATAAAGTTCCAATATCATCTGACCAAGGACCTACATCTTTAACATCACGAAATCTAGTATCATAGGATAAATTAAACTTTATATCAGAAATCTTTTTCCCACCTTGCTTCCAATAAATATTTTTGTCATCTCTCATTAAATCACAAATCCAAGAAATTCCTAACTTTTCTTTATCAAAATTAGTTCCAACATAAAAATCATCCATTCTAAATGTATCTTTATAAAAAGGAGAATTTTCAGGCTCTTCACAAGCAATTAAAAACAAACTTAAACTAAAAAATAATAAAAATAGTTTTTTCATACAACAATCCTTTTTGTCTTTAATAAAAATCCTATAAATCAAGGAATATCAAAACTAAAAGTTCTTGAATAAGCGACAACATCTGCTTCTATAAATGCTTCTAAGGTAAAATAGTACTTCTTGCCAGACTCTAAACCATTTAAAAGGTAAGGAGATGTAACATTATCTAAGACAATAACAGTCTCAGGATCTAAAGTCCCTATATCTGAAAGATACTCTACATCTGATAATTCTCTAACTCTAGTATCATATTTTAAA
>PDWI01006482.1_pt1 | contig 14643 bp, 13 predicted proteins | sample 1430891 | NCBI WGS metagenome assembly PDWI01 (sample SAMN01162508, study PRJNA174530) | Oral metagenome, whole genome shotgun sequencing project. | biome: Marine environment; feature: Marine mammal; material: Swab sample of the gingival sulcus; isolation source: swab sample of gingival sulcus... | reverse complement strand
TAATATTAATAAGCGTGAGAGGGTCTTTCCAATGAGCATAAAGTAAAAAAGTTTCTTTACCGTTAATCTTTATTAAATATTTGATTAAATATGCAACAACTATAGCTGGCAATATGTTGAAAATCATAACATTATAACTTCCTTAAGTTAGTAATCTCTCCTTCTAAGCGTAGTTAGAAGCTACGCTTATCAATAAGCTTAAATATACTCCCCACAAAAATAATTATTTTTTATATTAAAATTATAAATAAAATTTACGATTAGAGTATTGTTTGTTTTGCTAATTTATGGAGAAGAAAAAACCTCAAAGGTTTCAGAAACCTTTGAGGTTTAGTTTTTTACAGTGTTTTACGCAACCTGAAAAACGCTTTATTATATTTTGTTGGTTTATAACATTAGCTGTATAGTGACTAAGAGCCTATGTTTTGTATGTTAATGCAGTAATGTAATAATTCAACAAATTCATAATTTTAAGAAGTTCAAAATCTTTATAAGAATGAAAGCTATTTGGGTTCTAACATTACCACCTTTACCCTCACTTATTCTTTTATTATATCTTTTAAGTAAACAACTTTTACTTTATGTTCTTTTAATTCGGATAGTACTTTGTCGTCAGATGTTGCATCAACCGGTTTGGTGGCATCAAATATAAAATACGTGTTATATCCTAAATCGGCACCATCAGTAGCCGTCCACCTAACGCAGTAGTCTCTTGCTAAACCAACTAAATAAATGGTATCAATCTGATGTTTCTTTAAAAGCGCATCTAAGTCTGTTTTTTCTAAATGGTTATTGTCAAAAAATGCAGAATAGCTATCCACATTGATATTCTGACCCTTTAATATAATGTGTTGTATATTCGTTGTGTCTATGTCTTTATGCAGGTTCGCTCCATTGGTTCCCTGAACACAATGGTCAGGCCACATTACTTGAGTTGTTCCGTCTTTTAAAACAATTGGTTCAAATACTTTTGCCCCTTCATTATTTGAAGCAAACGAGATATGCTCTTTAGGATGCCAATCCTTTGTTGCCACTACTAATCCCCACTTTTGTTTTGTAAGCTTATTGATGTCCGGTATCAAGCTATTGGCGTTTTTAACTTCTAAACTTCCCCCTTCCATAAAGTCATATTGCATATCCACAATTATCAATGCACTTTTTGAATAATCAACTGACTTTTTATCACCTGTATTACATGATGTTATACCCAACGCCAAAGCAACACTTAAAATTATAAATATCTGTTTCATTGTTTCTTTCTATTTTAAAATTAAAGGAACAAATATAGTTGTTTTTTATCATAAGCAAAACGCAATTGATTCTTTTAACTAAGAAATAACTAAAACTTTACAAACATTTAATATTATGAACTTCCAACTTTACGAACTTTCAACGTTATTTCCCTAAGCGCAGTTTGTGACTACGCTTCAATAAATAGAAAATACCCCCCTTACAAAAAAGCTTCTCCTTTTTATTAGAATCATAAATAAATCTAGGATTAAAGTATTATTTGTTTTAAAGCATTGGGTTTGAATAAAACACAAATACTTAGAGATGAACAGGTTTCAAGAACCTTTCAGGACTTCGTTTATTTTTTGTTATTTTATGACAAGGCGTGGTAGTTCTTTTTTAAATGAAGAATTAAAAAATTAAGAATGAAGTGTTTTCTCATATGGTAATTCAAAAAATCATTATTTAAAAAGTATTTCCTTCCGGAACTTTTAACTTGAAACCTTTATCCTTTAACCTCCCAACAAATTCATCACTTATAAATCATAATTTAAAAAGTCAGAAACCTTTATCCTTTAACCATCTATAATTTTCAATTTAGCAAATTTCAGAAGCAATTGCTTATTTCCTGTAGCTTCAAAAAATACAGTAGCTACTTTATTGGTGCCCACTTGCGATATTTGTAGAATTTTCCCTTTTCCAAAACGCTGATGTTCCACTCGCATTCCTGCTTGCAAGCTGTCAGAAGGCGATGCCGTAAAAGAGCTTTCTGTTTTCTTAAAAGGCAATTTCCCTCTACTAAGGCTCGTTTTGGTAAATGTGGATTTTTGCCCTCCACCCAAGAGAGAACCACTTTCTCTTGGAGTAAAGCCACCTTGCTTATCTAAGGCTAAAACATATTTAGGATTAATTTCATCAATAAAGAAACTGGCTCCCGTTATTGAAAACTTACCAAATTTCATTCGGTTTTTAGAATAACTAATCGTCAAATACTTTTCGGCACGTGTCATTGCCACATAAAACAAACGACGTTCTTCTTCTAAGCTTTTGGCATCGTTTTTAGACATCATAGAGGGGAACAAGTCTCGCTCTACGCCTACCAAGTAAACACTTTTAAACTCCAGACCCTTAGCGGAATGTATGGTCATTAGGCTCACTTTGTTGTTGTCGTCTTTATCTTCTGTGTCTTGTGAAGTTAATAAAGATACATTTTCTAAATAATGAGATAATGTAAGCAATTCTAAGCCCTCTTCTTTCGCCAATAAATCGCCATATTCTTTAATACCATTTAATAACTCCATTATATTTTCTTTCTGACTGACCGCCTCCGGTGTGTCTTGTTTTTCTAAGAGCTTAACCAAGCCTGTGCGATGAATCAGTTCTTCGGCGACCTCATAAGCCCCTTTTTCGTCAGCTATATCTTTTAAAAGAGTAATTAACTGCGTGAAACCCATTAATTTTTTCTGCGTGCCGCTATTAAAGGTTTTTAAAGTTTCTATTTTAGTCAGTATATTCCAAATACTTGTCTGATATTCATTAGCTAAAGTTTCTAATTTATCCATTGTGGTTTTTCCGATGCCTCGCGCAGGGAAATTGATAATACGCTTAAGCGCTTCGTTATCTTTAGGATTAGATACCACACGCAGATAAGCTATAATATCTTTTATTTCCTTTCTTTGGTAGAAAGAAAAACCGCCATAAATACGATATGGAATATTTCGTTTTCTAAGCGCTTCCTCCATTATCCTCGACTGCATATTGGTTCTGTAAAGAATAGCAAAATCGCTATATTCCAAATGCTCTCTTTGTCGTAATTCCAAAATATCGCCCACCACTAAAAATCCTTCTTCGGTATCGGTCATGGCACTTTTAATGTGAATGGGTCGCCCTAAATCGTTCTTGGAAAACACCTTTTTAGGAATCTGATTTTTATTCCTCCTGATAATATCATTGGCAGCATCTACTATATTTTGAGTAGAACGGTAGTTTTGTTCTAATTTAAAAATCTGATGATTAGGATAGTCTTTTTTGAAATTCAAAATATTTTCAATTCGAGCCCCTCTAAACGAGTAAATACTCTGAGCATCATCCCCCACTACTGTAATATTCTGACGTAATTCCGATAATTTTTTGATAATATAATATTGCGAGAAATTGGTGTCTTGATACTCATCTACCAAAATATAATGAAAACGATTTCTATATTTTTCTAAAGTTTCAGGAGAATCTCTAAACAAAATATTGGTCTGCATTAACAAATCATCAAAATCCATAGCATCAGCCTGCTTACATTTTTGCTCATACATATTGTAAATAATATGTGTCTGAGGCTTTTTTGATGCCTTATCGCGTTCCATATAAGAACTAATATTAGGATAGTGAGTAGCGGTAACTAAATTATTTTTAGCGTCCGATATGGCTTTTAGCAAACCGTTTTCAGGATAGTCCTCGCGCTTTAAACCCAACTGCCTCAAGATAGACCGCAACAAACTTTTAGCATCATCTGTATCGTAAATCGTGAAGTTAGAAGAATAACCTATTTTATCGGCTTCAAATCGTAATATTTTTGAAAATATAGAGTGAAATGTTCCCATCCATAACAAAGATGCCAATTCGAAGCCCACCACCGAAGAAATACGTTCTTTCATTTCTTTAGCCGCTTTATTGGTAAATGTTAAAGCCAAAATGTTACTCGGATTAACACCTTGCTCTAACAAATGAGCTATTTTGTAAGTCAGCACTCTGGTTTTTCCGGAACCGGCTCCTGCCACTATTAAATTAGCTCCCTCTGTATTAAGTACAGCTTCTTTTTGAACGGTATTTAAGTCTTTATTAATGATATCTAACATCTTGGTCTTTATTATAAAAAGGTTCTTATTTCTTGCTGTGTTTATGAATGAAAATCGGATTGAAAACCACTAAAACACTGAGGTAATGACAACTAAAATAAGTCGAAACTACTCAACAAAGATAGAGAATTAAATTAGAACCCATAAAGATACTTTAACTAAAGTTATAAACAGAAAAAGCTTTATTTTCCTTATTATTTTTCCACACAATAAATTCATTATTATATTTGTTTTTTTCGTAAAATACTATCATATTTAACATTATGAAAAAATTGACTACAGAAGAATTAAATCGCATTGATATAGAGTGTTTTAAAAAAACAGAAAAAAGCCCTTTTGTTTTGGTTTTGGACAATATAAGAAGCTTGAATAATGTAGGATCGATGTTTAGAAGTTCCGATGCTTTTTTAATCCGAAAAATATTGCTTTGTGGCATTACGGCTTGCCCTCCTCATAAGGACATACACAAAACAGCTTTGGGTGCAACAGAATCGGTAGATTGGGAGTATTACGAAACAACAGAACAGGCTTTGAAGTCTTTAAAGCAACAGGGATATTGTTGCGTAGCCTTAGAACAAACTGAAAATTCTATTGAATTACAAGACTTTGTGGTAGAACCCCAACAAAATTATGCCATTGTGGTAGGACACGAAGTAAAAGGGGTTCAACAATCGGTCGTGGATATGTGCGATCACGCTTTGGAGATACCTCAATTTGGAACTAAACATTCTTTTAACGTTTCTGTAGCCACAGGGATGGTGCTTTGGGATTTATTTTCTAAATACAAATTTCAAAAATAAAAAAAGACACTGATTATGAAACGTCTAATGTTGAAAATATTGCTTGTTTTAGGAGTACTTATAGGGCTTTTTTTAGCAGGTATTTACATTATAGGACAAAGTTATCAAGAGGAAATTGGCGACCTGTTAGAACAAGAAATCAATCAGCAAATTAAAACCCAAGTTGAAATTACAGAATGTGGTTTCGATGTTTTTTCTGACTTGCCTGATGTAGCCATTTCTTTAAACAATGTGCTTGTGCATTCTTCTTTTAAACCCAATAAAAATTCTGCTGCTGACACCTTGTTTTTTGCTAAAAGAATTCTTTTTAGTTTCGATTTATTTCACTTGTTAAAAGGCTCTTATAATCTAAACAGGGTGCTTGTGGAAAACGGGGCTTGCAATATGAAAGTGAATAAAAAAGGGCAGGATAATTTTCAAATCATAAAAAGTAGTTCTTCTGAAGACAGTAGCGCTTTTCAGCTCAATATTAAGAATGTAATTCTTAGAAAAATGCGCTATTATTACCAAAATGACAAGCAAAAAAACAAAATAAATGTTTGGACAAAAAAAGCGGTTGTTTCCGGTAATTTTTCCAATCAAGATTTTAAAATTCTTACTGAGGGGGAATTTATATTGAAGCAGTTAAAAATCAGTAATATCAATTATTTAAAACAATATGATGCTCCGGTAAATATCAAAGCCATTATTGATAATAAATCTGTTAGAGTTCAAAAAGGGCATTTGCGTTTAGCCAATCAGCCTTTAGACATTCAAGGCAGTTATACTTTTGATAAGCGCTCATGGTTAGACATATTGATTCACTCTAATCGAATAAACTTAGAGGCAATCAAGTCTTCTTTACCTCCTAATTATGCCCAATCGTTTGAAGATTATGAGGCGCAAGGTATTTTGGGCTTACAAATGCAAATAAAAGGAAGAATAGCGCCTAATAGCAGCCCCAACGTTAATATAAAAGGAGAACTTAACGATGCCATTATTACCAATACTGAAAAAGATATCGATTTAAAATTCAAACAATTAAAATGGGATTATAAATCCAAACAAGCTTCTATTATCATTCCCAAAATAGAAGCCAACATTTTAAACACCACTTTAGAGGGAAGCTTAAAAATTCCGAATATAAGACGAGCTACTGTTCTGGGAAATATAAAGGCATCGGGAGATTTAAAGCAACTCAATTATTTTCATACAGTTGATTCCTTATTTAAACTTGAGGGTTTATTTAAAATGCAAGGTCGTTTTTCCATTCCTTTAAATCAAGATTTTCAAGCTAACACTCAAGTTATCAACCAATGGAAAACAACAGGGGATATTGAATTACAAAATGCCTCCGTAACTTTTAAAACATTAAACGAACAAAATATTAGTAATTTAAACTTAAAATGTCGTTTGAACAATCAAAAATGGGAAATAGCATCTTTAAAAGGAACTCACTCTTATTGTTCAAATATCGTTTTCAAAGGTACTCTATATTCCGTTTTACCTTATTTCTTTTCTGATAATAAGCATTTTAATATTAACGGGGATTGTCATTTAGAGCAACTCAACATTAATGATTTTATGAGTGAAGAGTCTTCTGAGGAAACACCCAACAAGGACAAAGCGCTCATTTCTTTCTTTCCGGAACGTATGGGTGCCAGAATACAAACCCATATTGACCGCTTATCATTTAATCGATTCAAAGCTCAAAATATCAAGACTGAATTACTAATAAAGCCTAACATCATTCAATGTAGCCATTTGTCTTTTAAAAATTCCGAAGGAACAGTTAACGGACAGCTGACACTTCAACATCAACAAAATACCTATTTGTTAAAAACGCAAGGCAATATTAACAATATTGAGATACAACAATTAATGTATCAGTTGGATAATTTTGAACAAGATAACATAACAGACCAACATATCAAAGGGCGTTTACAAGCGGTATATAATTGGCGATCAAAATTTAGTCCTGATTTTACGCTGTTAAGCCCAAGCATAAAGGCGCAGTTCAACATCCGTCTGTCTGAAGGTAGTTTAACGCATTACAAACCTTTATATTCTCTTTCTAAATTCATAGAATTAGAAGAACTTAAAACCATTTCTTTTGAGAATATAGAAAACGAATTGAAAATTGACAATAACACTTTGTATGTTCCTCAGATGTCTGTATATTCGTCAGCTATAGACTTTAAAATATCCGGACAGCATCATTTTGAGGGCGATTTTAAATATCAAATCAATGTGCTTCTTTCAGAAGTCTTAGGTAGAAAAGCCCGAGAACGCAAGCTTGAAAATCAAGAGTTTTCTCACATAGAAGACGACGGCAGGGGTAGAACTTCTTTGTTTTTAGTTATGCAAGGTAATTCTGATGATTTTCAAATTAAATACGACACGAAAGGAGTCAAACAGCATATTAAAGAGGAGTTTAAAAAAGAAAAGACCAATCTAAAGAAAATATTAAATAAAGAATTTGGTTGGTTTAAAAAAGACAGTGCGGTAGTGCAGTCTAAAAAAAAGGCGCCTCCTAAAAAAACAACCAAAGAACAATTCAAAATAGAGTGGGACGACTAAGCTCGTTTTGTTTTTCACTGAATTAAATTTTCTTTAGTCTTCTGTTTGAAAGCGAGCCTTGAAGAAAGCTTGTTCAGGACGATTATTTTCTTTACTTTTGGAACCAAATTATTTTTGAATATGACGACATTATATACCCACCTAAAAAAAATGGAAAGCCAATTAGAAAACCAAGAAGCTTTCTATTTTTTGGACACCCAAAACGAAGATAACGACATTCAAAGAATAGCATTTAACGAACTTTTAGACCAAGAGATAACAATTCAATTTCTAAATGAAATTAAATGTATTCACTGTGACAGAATCACAAGAAAGTCTTTTAATCAAGGTTTTTGTTATCCTTGTTCGCAAACAGCTCCGGAGGCATCTCCAAGTATTGTAAAACCGGAGTTAGACCAATCTCATTTGGGTATTTCCAGAGATATGGAATGGGCTAAAAAGTATAGTTTGGTAGATCATTATGTGTATTTAGCTGTCAGCAGTTCCTTAAAAGTGGGTATCACTCGGCATTCGCAAATTCCTACACGTTGGATAGACCAAGGAGCAACATCTGCTATCAAAATAGCCAAAGTACCTTACAGAAACTTATCGGGTTTGATAGAAGTTGAATTGAAAAAACACTACGCTGATAAAACCAATTGGCGAAAAATGTTAAGCTCTCAAACGCTAAACATCGACCTTGTAGCAGAACGCGAAAAGGCACAGGCTTTGCTTCCTGAGGAATACCAACAATATATATACAAGGAAGAAGAAGTAACGGAAATTCGTTATCCGGTCATAGCTTTTCCTGAAAAAATAAAAAGTTTGAATTTAGACAAAACACCTTCTTATCAAGGTATTTTAAAAGGCATCAAAGGGCAATATCTTATATTTGAAGACGGAACTGTTTTCAATGTTAGAAAACATACCGGATACAAAGTTAGCTTGACTTTTTAATTCGAAAGTTAAATTAAGAATTTATCTGATTTTTTCGAGTTCTTGCTCCATTAGAGCCCTAACTTCCTGTTCTAATTCTTTGGTTGTTTTATCGGAAAAAGACTCGTAAGAAATTCGATCTAACACTTTTAAACGCACATCAGCCTTAAAATGTAGCTTCCAATCGTGTTTTTTCATAATATCTTTTGTGCCATTTAAAACAATAGGCTGAATATCGCATTTAAGTCTTTGAGCCAGAGCAAAAGCCCCTGATGAGAAACGTCCTAAATCGCCTGTCAAAGAACGCGTTCCCTCTGGAAACAAAAATACAGAATTGCCATTTTTTAGGTTCGTCTCACAATCTCGGAGCATACGAACAACGCCCGATTTAGAACCTCTTCTTAAAGAAATATAACGGTTCAGCTTCATATTCCACCCCACTATGGGAGCTTTAAACACCTCTTGTTTAGAAACCCATTTAAAACAAGCCAATAAAAAAGACATGACCACAATGTCAAATTCAGATTGATGATTAGCAATATAAACTACCACTCTATTATTATCAATTTTTTCTTTACCCTCAACGCGCACTTTCCAACCCGGAACTACCGAATACAAAAAAATACTCCAAAATTGCGTAAAAATATGCAAAGCCCTCAATCGTCTATCAAACAATATAGTTACCAACCATATTAAAAGAGATATTAGGATAAGAGGAATGCCCGTAATGATAAAAAATAAATAATATAAAATAGATGTGAAAAATTGCATTATACCTGTCTTCTCTAAAAAGTACAAAGATAAATTTTTATTCAGAATAAAAAAATTGCATTTACTAATGGAACTTACGACGTACGACATACTTCAAATATCGCTTATCCTCGGTTTGATAATTTTGTCTTAAAATAATAGCGCTATTATACTTTTAAATATTACTTTTGCAAATTCATATTGTTTTCAGAGAAAAAGGGGGTGAAATTTCTTGTAAAAAGATACTCTACTTTGGAAAACAAAAGTGGTTAATTTAAACAATCTGTTTTATAAAAGGTATGATTAGTAGGCGTTTAATAAGAGTGAAAACTTTTCAGGTTTTATTTTCTAAGAAAATAGAAAATCGTGTTGATTTCGACCAATCTTATAAAGAGTTGCAAAAGAGTTTTAACAAGACCAAAGATTTGTATTTTCTGTTATTGAGTCTATTAACTGAATTAAAGCATATTAATATCAATAAAATAGAGATACGAAAGTCAAAGTTATTAGCTCAGCCTGAGGATTTAAATCCTAAAATGAACTTTGTTAATAATACTTTTATTAAAAATATAGAAAACAATAAACAGTTTCAACGTTACCAAAACGCCAATATCGAAAATTGGGAGCAAGATGAAACTTTCCTTAATCGTTTGTATGAAACTCTACAAGCTGATGAAAAATTTATTGCTTATCAAAATTTAGAGCAACCTAATTTTAAGCAAGACAAGAAAATCATTACCCATATTTTTAATCATTTATTGGGAGAGAATACCGAAATACTTGATATTCTTGAAGAAAAAAGCATTTATTGGACTGAGGATTTTGAATTTGTTATCAATGTGATTCTTAAAACCATTAGAGTAATGCGCTCTCAAACAGATGAGGAAGCTGATTTAGTTGATTTGTTTAAAGATGAAAGCGACCAAGAATTTGCTTATAATTTATTGAAATTCACGCTTCAAAATCAAGATGAGTATTCTGAAAAAATAGAACAACACATTACCAATTGGGATTTAGAGCGCGTAATACAAGTAGATGTATTATTGATACAAATGGCTTTAACCGAATTAATCCATATGCCTTCTGTACCTATTAAAGTAAGCATTGACGAATACGTAGAGTTATCTAAATTTTACTCTTCCGAAAAAAGTAAGATATTCATCAACGGAATGTTAGACAAGTTGATAAAAGTTTATCAAGAAGAAGGTAAAATACAAAAAAGAGGACGCGGTTTATTATCTTAAATTTTAAATACATACATCAATGATAAAAAAAATATTAATAGCGATAATAATAGCAAGTAGTTTATTATCCTGTCAAAACACTAACAAAAATTCCAACAACAGTGTTTCTACTGATTTGGTAAACAATCCTATAACAGCGGACGAAGAGCTAAATGTCAGCGAATTACCTATCCTTGAATTTAAGCAGGATTTTTTCGATTTCGGCTTGATTTTAGAGGGAGAGGTCGTTGTTCATAAGTACGAGTTTACCAATACCGGTAAAACACCATTGATTATTTCGAATGTATCAACCACTTGCGGTTGCACTGTTCCTACTTACTCCAAAGCGCCTGTTGCTCCGGGAGAAAGCGGATATATAGAGGTCAGCTTCGATAGTCATAACCGTTCGGGAATTCAAAACAAAACTGTTTCTGTTTTGGCTAATACTCAGCCTAATGTAACAGAAATAACTTTTGTTGCAGAAGTAGAAAGCAATAATTAATCACATAAAATTAGAGAACCAATGAATTATATTTTTTTAATGGCTCCGGCAGCCGGAGGTAACCAAGACCCTTATTCGGGAATCATTTTCTTAGTAGCAGTTATTTTCATTTTTTATTTCTTTATGATAAGACCACAAATGAAAAAGCAAAAAGAAATCAAAAAGTTTAGAGAAGGGCTTAAAAAAGGAGATAAAATAGTGACTAGCGGTGGAATTTACGGCAAGATAAATGACATAAAAGACAATGCTTTTATCATCGAAATAGCGCCTAATGTGACCATAAAAGTAGATAAAAGTGCTGTGTTGGGAGATTTTTCTGATGCAGAAGTGAAAAAATAATTATTTTAATAAGGCTTTTTTATTAAAATGATTATTTTTGTGACCTTGATTATATTTTTAACACTAAAAAAATAAAAACAAATGAACGTACCTTCAGAATTAAAGTATACCAAAGACCACGAGTGGGTTAAGGTAGATGGCGATATAGCTATTGTAGGAATTACAGATTTCGCACAAAAAGAATTGGGCGACATCGTTTTTGTTGAAATAGAAACCTTAGACGAAACTTTAGATAAAGAAGAAGTTTTTGGAACTATTGAAGCTGTAAAAACAGTATCAGACTTGTTTATGCCTGTTTCAGGAGAGATAATCGAGCTAAACGAAGCTTTGGAAGATGCTCCGGAATCTATCAACAAAGATGCTTTTGGAGAGGGCTGGATGATTAAAATCAAAATGTCTAATCCTGCTGAATTAGACGAGCTTCTTTCTGCTGAAGATTATCAAGCAATGGTATAATTTTATATCTGATAGTTTGAAAAAAACATAAAAGGGTTTGTTTGAAAAAAGCAAATCCTTTTCTTTTATACCCCAATTTATCAACAATATTTTAATATGGAATTTATTGTTAATCCAACATCAAACAGCCAACAATATCAGGAACAGTATGCTACTTCAATTCAAAAAACGGCGTCTATCTTAGAAGACCTGAAAAAACGAGTAGCAGAACCACAAGCTTTTTTAGAGTGGATTTATTCTCCTAATTACTTGTCAGAAAAAGAATTAGAGGCAATTAATCAACAGGCAGAAAGGCTTTCTCAATACGAGAAAATAATTGTTATAGGCATAGGAGGTTCATATATTGGAGCCAAAGCTTTTATTGATGTTGCCCAACAACACCATTTTAAACAAGAAGAACGTATTATTTTTGCCGGACACCATTTAGATGAGAGTTACTTAAATGATTTACTCGATTATCTTGATGATAAGGATTTTGCACTGATTGTTATTTCTAAATCGGGAGGGACTTTAGAGCCGGCATTGGCTTTCCGTTTGTTAAAAGATAAAATACGAGAAAAATATTCCGAATCAGCTTTTAAAGAAAGAATTGTTACTATTACAGATGCTCAAAAAGGAGAATTAAGAGCTTTCACTGAACAACATCAGTGTAATAGTTTTGTTGTACCTGATAACATAGGTGGACGATTTTCTGTTCTTAGTCCTGTTGGGCTATTGCCAATGGCTGTAGCAGGTATTGACATTATGGAATTTCCTAAACACCTAAAACAATTGCAACAAAAATACCTAAAAGCAGAAGAGCAGAATCCTGTTCTGCAATATGCTGTATGGCGTAATTTGTTGTATAATAATCAATTTGCAATAGAGTTACTGGTGTTTTCTAATCCTAAATTACAAGCTTTAGCCGAGTGGTGGAAACAGTTGTTTGGGGAAAGCGAAGGTAAAGAGGGAAAGGGAATTTTTCCTGCTTCTTTGCAACTTAGCACCGACCTACATTCTTTAGGACAGTACGTTCAAGAAGGAAAAAAGCACCTTTTTGAAACTTTTGTTAGAATTAAAAATAACGCCAACTCATTGCACATACAAGCTAAGAGCGATAAAGAACACATCGGCGATTTTCTGGCGAATAAAACTTTACATTACATTAATAGCTGTGCAGAACAAGGTACCATAAAAGCGCATTCAGAGAAAGGGGAAGTGCCTGTTTTTGAAATTAATATAGAAGAATTAAATCCTAAATCCTTAATGGAGCTGATTTATTTCTTCGAACTATCTTGTGCTGTAAGTGCGTCTTTATTGGGGGTTAATCCTTTTAACCAACCCGGTGTAGAAGCTTATAAGCAGAATATTTATGATTTACTCCAGTCTTAAATTCAATTTGAGAGCTTAGAAGAATCTTTTTTGACGTTTTTAAGTCGGTAAAAAAGAACAAATATTATTAAATTTTGATTCTTTGAAAAAGGCAAAACGTATAATTATCTAATAAACAAAAAATTAAAAACCTTATATTTTTTATAAAAAAACTGATATTTTTTTTGTTGGATAAAAAAAATCACATACATTTGCATTGCTTTTTCCGATAAGGATTAAGCCCCTTAAAAAGGGCGATTAGCTCAGTTGGTTCAGAGCACTTGGTTTACACCCAAGGGGTCATAGGTTCGAATCCTATATCGCCCACAAGAGAAGCCTCCTTAAATCAATTAAGGAGGCTTTTTTTATTATTAAAAAACCAACTTTTATAACTATAATCTTGTACTAATTTCCCCCAATTTAAAAACACCAATATATGACCAATACCATAAAGAAAACCTATTTCAATTGGAGTTCAGGAAAAGACGCTGCTTTAGCGCTTTATTATCTTCAAAAACAGAAGGATATTAGTGTAGAAAAGTTGCTGACTACAGCCAATGAAGTTTACCAAAGAGTGTCTATGCACGGAGTTAGAATTGATTTAATTCAACAACAAAGCGAATCTTTAGGAATTCCTTTAGATATGGTGCATTTACCTCAAGCACCAACAATGCAAGAATATGAAGCTATTTTTTCAAAAGAAGTTAAACAATTGCAATCAGAAGGCTTTACTCACTCTGCTTTTGGAGATATTTTCTTAGAAGACCTGAGAGTTTACAGAGAACAACAATTGCAAACATTGGGTGTTCAAGCCTTGTTTCCTCTATGGAAAAAAAGCACCAAAGAATTAATGAAAGAGTTTATTCGCTTAGGTTTTAAAGCCATTGTGGTATGTATTAAGTCATCTAAATTAGACCCCTCGTTTTTGGGGCGAGAACTGGACGAAAGTTTTATAGAAGACCTACCTGATGATGTGGATTTATGCGGTGAAAATGGCGAATATCATACATTTTGCTACGATGGACCTATCTTTAAACAAGCTATTTCATTCAAAAAAGGAGAGCGAACTTTTCGAGAATACGAAATTAAAACCAACGATTGCCAACTCTCTCAAAACGAAACTTCTTTTGGCTTTTGGTTTCTTGACCTTATACCGGAGGGGTAGTTGAAAGTTCGGGGCTTCTTAAATTATGATTTGTAAATTATGAATTTTTTGAATTGTCACATTAAAGAACCAAAAACAAGCCACGTATGCTCTAATCGTAAATCTCATTTGTGATTTTAATAAAGAAGAATTATTTTGTGGGGAGTGTTTCTTGGTTGTTGAAGCGTAAAAGTAGCATATGAATAACAGGTTAATTATAATATTAAATTTTGCAATACTTTTTGTAGTAGTTTCTTGTAATATTACTGATGAAAAAATAGTGCAAGATAAAGAACTTGTAAAATATAGTGTAGATACATTATGGTTTGATAATGGTAATGGTAATATAAAATCTATTACCCATTATAAAAATGGGATAAAACATGGAAAGGAAACTTTTTTTGTTGATAGCGGTGAAATGGTGGAGGGTACATTCAACTACCAAATGCAATTTTTTATACTACAAATTTAGCAAAAATATTTATAGGCTTTTGATATCCCAAATTTTTGCGAGGTCTTCTGTTTA
>PDWI01006481.1_pt1 | contig 14644 bp, 9 predicted proteins | sample 1430891 | NCBI WGS metagenome assembly PDWI01 (sample SAMN01162508, study PRJNA174530) | Oral metagenome, whole genome shotgun sequencing project. | biome: Marine environment; feature: Marine mammal; material: Swab sample of the gingival sulcus; isolation source: swab sample of gingival sulcus... | reverse complement strand
GCAGAAGGCAAAAAGATTATTCTTGTTTTCAATAAGATTGACATTCTTAATGAGGAAGAAAAAGAGGTTATTGATGAACTTTTTGCCCGTTTTAACGCCCAAAGAGTTTACATTTCTGCCAAAAACAGAATTAACACCGACCAACTTAAAAGAGCCCTCGTTGATGCTACTCAATTAAAGAAAGTTAAGAAAGAGGACGTTATCGTAAGTAATATAAGGCATTACGAGGCACTTGTAAAAGCACAAGAAGCGATTGAAAATGTTCTGAAAGGAATTGAAATGGAAATTTCAGAGGAGTTTTTAAGTCGTGATATCCGTGAATGTATGGATTATCTCGGCTCTATCACTGGCGAATTTACCACAGATGAAGTACTTGGAAACATCTTTAAGAATTTTTGTATCGGAAAGTAGTAAGAAAGTATTACCTTTCCAATCATTGATGTCTGTTTCTGTGTAATAATTTAATCTTTTAACAATAGCAATTCTTCTAAAACTGAGGCAGTTTTAAAATAAAAATTGCCGCATATTTTTCATATACAGCAATTTACATAATATTTTGCGGAGAGAGAGGGATTCGAACCCCCGGTACGTTGCCGCACAACGGTTTTCAAGACCGCCGCATTCGACCACTCTGCCATCTCTCCAGTAGAAAATAGCGTTTTTCTATAACGAGTGCAAAGGTAATACATTTTTTGAAATAAACAAAAATATAAAGTGTTTTTTTATCTACCGTAGATTCAACTATCCAGTACCATTTTTTTATACTATGAATTTATATATAATTGCAGAAACAAAAATTTATCCTTAACTTTGTTGAAAATATAAATAAATAGAAAAGACTAATTCTAACTAATTAATTATAAAAAGAATACATTTCTTCTTTTTAATTTATTATTTAATATATGAAATACAAATTTCGTAATAATTTATCATTATTAATAACTTTTTCTCCATTAATCATTGCACTTTTTCTTGTAATTTTATCTCCCAGTTATGCTAAAAGAATATGGGAATTTTTAGATGAAAAGAATATTGATATAATTAAAAATCAAACTTTATTTAAATATGTTAGTAAAGAAATTTTATTCTTTTTAGGAGTAGGATATTTAATAATATTCTTTTTTTATTGGGTTTTTAAGGAGCGAAAAAATATATTTACTCCAACAGATAATAAATTTAGAACTATTAGTGTTTTTTTACTTGGTTTATCTATTCCCATTTGGTTGTATGCAAGAACTAATGTTCTTCTTTTCACAATAATGGGATTATTAGTGATTTATGGGATAAAAAATAAACAAAAATATAGGTTAAGTAAGAGTACGATTTTTTTATTATTATATGTAATCTTACAATTTGTCGGTATTTTATGGAAATTAGATGTTTTTCAAGTCTATTTTTGGAAATATCCTGCTAATATAACCAATCAATTAATGATTTTAGCCCCTATTGTTGCATTGTGTGTGTTCAGATTTACTACAAGGGAAAAAAATCTATTTATTTCCATATTATTTAAGTTCTTCTTTTTATATATTATTTTACATCTAACATCTTATATACTACTTTCTAATTATTACGATAAAAATATTTTCTCTTGTTTTGTTTTTAATAAGCGGTATTTAATTAATAAGGGATATTTAATGTATACAGATGTTTTTCAATTTTCGGAATACCGTCATCCGAGTATGATTTCTAATTTACTTATTATTATAGGGGCAATAAGTTATGTTAATTATAAAAATAATTCAAGTTGGATTTCTAGAAAAGAGTTAATTCTTTATTGGATAATAACGTTATTCTTTGTTTTTATAGTACAAGCAAGAGTTGCCCAAGTTGGGTATTTTGTAGTTTTAGCATTTATTTTCTTTTTTGATATTTCAAAACGAATATCAAGAAAAAAGCAAATTAGTATTATTTTATTAGGAGTCCTATTATTTTTTGTTGGAATATATGGAATGATTAATTTTACTTCTTTTTTTAATGACCCAGCAAGAACTGCAATTTATAATGAAGGATTAAAAAGTATCAAGACAAATAATCTATTATTGGGTGCAGGAACTTATAGTGAAATGATTATCTTTGAGAAAATGGATATGTTAAAAGATGGAACAGTTCATTATCATAATGATTTTTTACAAGCAATGGCTAAATATGGAATTATAGGGTTTTCTTTATTATTATTATGGATAATAACTGCATTTAGAAGTAGCCTTAAAGATAAAAGATTAGATTTCTTTTTCTTCTTACTTCCAACTTTATTATTTATGCTAACTGATACAGCACTAAATCATTATAGAATATTAATTGTTAATGCTGTATTTTTATTTGTGTTTTTAGAAAAAGAAATAGATACAGACAAGCGAATAAATGAATAAAAATATGAAAGATATTGATTTAGTATATCTTTGGGTAGATGGTAACGACCCCAAATGGTTGGAGAAAAGACAACAGTTTTTGAAAAAAAACACTTGTATATCAGGAAGATACCAAGATAATCAAGAGTTAAAATATTCACTTCGTTCTATTGAAAAAAACTTGCCTTGGATTAGGAAAATTTTTATTGTAACAGATAATCAACGACCTTCTTTTATTAATGAAAATCATCCTAAAATTCAATTTGTTAATCACGAGGAAATTTTACCCAAAGAGATACTTCCTACTTTCAATTCAGTGGTTATTGAATATTTTATTTATAAAATTCCTAATTTATCCGAAAAATTTATTTACTCCAATGACGATATGTTTGTTAATAAAAAACTGACGCCTGATTTCTTTTTTAAAGAAGACGGTTTACCTATCGTTAGAATGAGGTATGACGCATTGCATAAAATCAAATTACAAATAAAAACACGTCTAAATATACCTGTTAATAATTATCGTTTGACGATAAGAAATGCTTATCGTTTGATTGAAAAAAAATTCAATGTTTTTTATCGTGGAATGCCTCATCATAATTTAGATGGTTATTTGAAAAGTACTTATAAAGAAGTAGTTGAAGATATTTTTCACGAAGAGTTAAGTGCTATTTTTAACCATCGTTTTAGAGAAGATACCGACATACAACGAATTTTGTTTAACTATTATAGTTTGGCTGTAAAGAAAGGACATTTGAGATTTGTTGATAGAAAAGAATCGTGTAGATTTATGACAACAAAAAGTGATGATTTTTATCATTATATAAGAAAATATGACCCAACTTTGTTCTGCTTAAATGATACAGAAAGTGCAACTGATGAAAATAGGAAGCAGGTTGCTCCGTTTTTAGAAAGTCTTTTTCCTGAAAAATCTACATTTGAAAAATAATTAAATAATAGTATGGAAGCAATTGATTTAGTATATCTTTGGGTAAATGGAAATGACCCTAAATGGTTAGAGAAAAGAAATTCTTTTTTAGATGAGAATGTAAAAAAGAGTTCTATTACAGGTAGATATGACAATAATGATGAACTAAAATATTCTTTGCGTTCTGTTGAGAAGTACATACCTTGGGTTAGGAAAATTTTTATTATTACAGACAGTCAAATCCCTGATTTTATAAATCCTAATCACCCTAAAATACATTTTATTAATCATTCGGATATTATTCCTAAACAATATCTTCCAACTTTCAATTCTGTTGTTATAGAGTATTTTATACACAATATTCCTGATTTGTCAGAGAAATTTCTTTTAGCAAGTGACGATTGTTTTGTTAATGCAAATTTAACTCCCAATTTTTTCTTCAAAGAAAATTTGCCTATTATCAGAATGATGTTCACTCCTTTGCAAAGGATAGAGTTTTCTGTAAAAAAACTATTGAATATAAGGATAAACAGTTACAGGCTAAGTATAGAAAATGCTTATAAATTGATTAGTAAAAAATATCATAAACATTTCACTTCAAGTTCACATCATAATATCGATGCTTACTTAAAAAGCGATTACAAAAAAACAGCAACCGAAATATTCAAAAATGAACTAGATAATGTATGCTTAAATCGTTTTAGAAGTAAAAGTGATATTCAAAGAATACTGTTTAGTTATGATGCTTTATCCAGAAAAAAAGGTCATCTAAAATACGTCAACAGAGAAGAATCGTGCAGAATAAGGGTACAAAAAAGAGAATTTGACAAATACCTTACTCGTTATAATCCAAAGTTATTTTGTTTAAACGATACAGACCACGCCTCTGACGAAGATAGAAAATTCATTGTTCCTTTTTTAGAAAATTTATTTCCAAATAAATCTGAATTTGAAAAATAGATAATAAATACAATTTCACATTGAACTATTTCTCAAAACTTGATTTTTCGGGCAATATTTTATTAAAAGCACTTTCAATATCAGACATTACTTTGTCGTAATTTCTAATATTCACATTGTCGTTTAGGCAAATTAGTTTATAACTTTGATTTTTGATAGCCTCTATTGCTTTACTTGATTTTAACACCAAAGGAAACATTTTTGTATCCTTGTACGTATTGTAAGCATTAAAATTGGATTGACAAATCTGCCACGTTCTAAAAAGTTCTTGCGTATAATCGGTTTTATGGCGAAATCTGTTTTTAGAAACAGCCGACAATCTATCTCCAGCATAGTCCCAAACTTCTTCAAACGTTTTTTTCAGATATGGCTGAGCATTGTGTGGAGTACGAAGCGTAACAAACTTATTGTACCATTTTAGACGCTTAGTGTAATTGGCTCTGCTTCCATACTCTTTATTGTACCACTTGTCATAATCACGACGAAGAACTTCTTTCTTATCAAATCGTTCATTAATAATTTTAATGTTGTTTTTCAGACATTTAGCCCAAAGTCCAAGCCCAGAATTAAAACGAAACGTTGCAATATCGTTAGGCAATCCATTGGTAAAAAAGCGTTCAGGCGAAAGATGATTAATTATGTAAAAATCGTCATTGAAATAAACAAAATGCTCCGATAAATTTGGAATTTTGTGCAGATACATCTCTATCAACGAAGAGTTGAAAACAGGTAAATATTGATTAGGAATATAATCAGAATGATTGATTAACACCAATTTAGGATTGTTTTCATCTAACCAATCGGGCTTTTGTCCACAGGTAACAAAATAGATTTTATTGACCCAAGGAGCAAACTTTTCTACACCACGAAACCAAAATTTCAAAAAGCCATTATCTCTAAAACGAGCCTCTGAAACCTCATTTTTTGAATTATCTATCTTATCAGAATAACGTGAAAAATCTTTTTTCCATTTGGGGTCATTCATATCCACCCAACTAATTACAAAATCTATTTTCATCTGTTTCTATTTATTCACTAATTTACCTTATATGCTTTTATCCAATCTATTTCCAATACTCCTTCTGACGGTTCTGATGATTTAGGTAGAAAAGAATTAATACCCAAACTCATTTTTTCATGTGGAATTTGCTCATTGGTTCTAAAAATTTCAATATTATTTACATACCACACCAATCTCTTTGGTGTCCATTCTAACGTATAAATATAAAAATTGTTTTCAGAAATTCCTTCAATATCTTCTTTTATATATTTATGAGAAGTAGCATTTCCAACTGTAATTTTTTCTCCATCAAAATAGAAAAGGTTAATGTGTGGTAATTTTTTTTCTCCTTTTAACCATACTGCATGATGAACATCTCCCATACATCGTATTTTAGCACTAAAAATACCATACTTTTGTGAAAAAATAGAAGAATTCTGAATTACATCAGAAGTGTAATCAAAAGTTTGTTTTTTGAACGCTTTTTGAACGTCCCACGCTAATGTTTCAATCACTTGGCAACGAGTAATAAGGGATAATATTCCATTCTCAACCTTTATGTTTTGTCCTTCATTATTACCTTGCCATTCGTTTGTAAAAGAATAATTACCAACAAGTTGAGGCTTATCGGAATGAAAACCAACTCCCCAAACAGATTCTTTCACGTTTTTCCATTCAAACGATTCATCAAACGACAAACCAACTTTTTCGTAATTGGAGAAAAAATGTGGTGTTTTTGTTTTCTTTCTTTTCTGTTTTATCCCAATTGCTTCATTGTATTGTTTTTCTAAACGATATTCTGCTGTTGTTTCCCAACGATGAGGATTTGCCCAAAAGATATTGTTTCTCACAAATTCAGGATTATTCACTCTTCGTTTTAATTCCTCAAATTCTCTTATCGTTAAAGAATTATGAAGTTTGGTGTAGTTTTTATATTCGTTTGAATTTTCAAAGTCTTTGAGTTTTTCTATACGTTCAGAAATTTCTGTAATAGAATGTTCACTGAGTTGCAAGGTGTCAGGATTTTCCTTAAAAGAAAGATACTCTTTCAATAGTGAAGACTTCAACGTTTGATAATAAAAACGAATATCTTGTCTATTTTGTAATTTCTCAAATTGCTTTACAATTTTACATTCATTGGTGTCTTTGTATTTTGTTTTGGTATATTTCTCTTTTTTCAGGATAAATTCAGGTGAATTAACATACTTTTCCAACTGCTCCAAAGTCATTTGGTCATTTCTGTTTTGATAACCAATTTCTTCTAAATCATCATTTAACAAAACAGAATTAAACCGTTTTTCAAACTTTGTTGTAGTTTGCAACCTTCTAAATATTTTTTTCCAAAAGAGTTTCATAAAACAATATTTATTCTTACATGAACATATAACGTAATAAAAAGTAAAAACGTTTAAATGAACATAAAAAAAATAACAATAGAATGATATTATCTAATTTTAAGTATTAACTTCATGTTAAATATAAGTACTAAATATAGCATATTTTTTGATAATTTGTTGCTTTTTATCTATTTTAAATTACTGTTTGTTAGATTGTTGCCATTCTGATTGAACAAAAAGAAGTTTTTTAATGTTTTAATACTATAACGCTGGGTTATAAAAAATTATCAAATTATATAAAAATTATCAAGAATGGTCTTTGATTTAGAAATGATTCAAAAGGTGTATTCTGACTTTTCTAATAAATTAGATGTGGTTAGAGATACCTTAAAACGTCCACTAACTTTAACAGAGAAAATACTTTTTTCTCATTTATCCAACAAAGAAGGAGTAAAAGATTATAAACGTGCTACAGATTATGTCGATTTCGCACCAGATAGAGTTGCTATGCAAGATGCAACTGCTCAAATGGCTCTTTTACAACTAATGAATTCGGGAAGAAGTAGAGTTGCAGTACCCTCAACTGTACATTGCGACCACCTAATACAGGCTTATAAAAATGCAGAAACAGATTTAGATACAGCAAGAGTTACTAACCAAGAAGTTTATGACTTTTTGAAAAGTGTATCTAATAAATATGGAATCGGCTTTTGGAAACCTGGTGCAGGAATTATTCATCAAGTAGTACTTGAAAATTACGCTTTTCCGGGAGGAATGATGATAGGAACAGATTCACATACCCCCAATGCAGGTGGATTGGGAATGATTGCTATTGGTGTTGGTGGGGCTGATGCTGTAGACGTTATGGCAGGATTGCCTTGGGAGTTAAAAATGCCTAAAATAATAGGTGTTAAATTAACGGGCAAACTTTCTGGTTGGACTGCTCCAAAAGATGTTATTCTTAAATTAGCAGGAATTCTTACAGTAAAAGGTGGGACAAATGCAATTATTGAATATTTTGGAGAAGGTACTGAAACTTTATCTGCAACAGGAAAAGGAACAATTTGTAATATGGGAGCAGAAGTGGGAGCAACGACTTCTATTTTCCCTTTTGATGAAAAATCGGCTGAATATTTGGAAGCAACAGGAAGAAAAGAAGTTGCCCAAGAAGCACGTAAAATCGTAAATTGTCTTACTCCCGATGTAGAGGTAGTGAAAAATCCAGAAAAGTATTATGATAGAGTAATTGAGATAAATCTTTCGGAATTAGAACCATATATTAATGGACCTTTTACGCCCGATGCGGCTTATCCTATTTCAGAATTTGCAGATGCAGTTAGAAAAAATAGTTATCCAGAAGAGATGGAAGTAGGCTTGATAGGTTCTTGTACTAACTCATCTTATGAAGACTTAACTCGTTCTGTTTCAATAGTAGAACAAGCAAAAAGAGATAATTTGAAGATAAAATCTCAATTAATAATCAATCCCGGTTCAGAGCAAGTGCGTTATACTGCTGAAAGAGATGGAGTTTTATCCGCATTTGAAGAAGTTGGAGCAGTAATTATGGCAAATGCTTGTGGACCTTGTATTGGTCAATGGAGAAGAACAGAAGAAAAATCTGAAAGAGATAATTCAATAGTAACATCATTTAACCGAAATTTTGCAAAAAGAAATGACGGAAATCCTAATACACATGCTTTTGTGGCTTCGCCTGAATTGGTTTCTGCTTTAACAATTGCAGGAAGTTTAACTTTTAATCCGTTAACTGATACTTTAATAACAGAAGATGGAAAAAAGATAAAATTAGAAGAACCAACAGGATATGAGATGCCACCCAAAGGATATGATGTGAAAGATGCAGGTTATCAAGCACCTGCTGAAAATTCAGAGAATGCACCAATAACAGTTTCACCAACTTCTAAAAGGTTACAACTCTTAAAACCTTTTGATGCTTGGGATGGAAAAGATTACCAAGATTTGCCTTTGCTGATAAAAGTGGAGGGAAAATGTACAACTGACCATATTTCTATGGCAGGACCTTGGTTGAGGTTTAGGGGACACCTTGATTATATTTCAGATAATATGTTGATTGGTGCAGTAAATACATTTAATAAAGAAACAAATAAAGTACTTGACCCTGAAACAAAATCTTATTCTACTGTTCCTGCTTTGGCACGAAAATATAAGGCACAAGGGTTAGGTTCAATTGTTGTTGCAGAAGAAAATTATGGAGAAGGAAGTAGCCGAGAACATGCAGCAATGGAACCTCGTCATTTAAATGTAAAAGTAATATTGGTAAAATCATTTGCACGTATTCATGAAACAAATCTTAAAAAACAAGGAATGTTGGCATTGACATTTGTTGATAAAAATGATTATGATAAAGTGCGTGAAGATGATAAAATTTCTGTTCTTGGTTTAACAGAATTTACCGTAGGAAAGAATTTTACTGTTGTATTAAAACACAAAGATGGTACAACTGATTCCTTTGAAGTGGCACACACTTATAATGAACAACAAATAGATTGGTTTAAAGCAGGAAGTGCATTAAACACAATGAGATAATAATGAATAAAAAATAATTTTATGGAAGAAAAACATTTAATTTATAAACTTTCGGATTCTATTAAAGATACTAGCAAAATAGAAAAGTCTCTATTTGCAAAAATGAATGTGAAACGTGGTTTGCGTAATGATAATGGAGCGGGAGTTTTAGCAGGATTAACACGAATAGGTGATGTTCAAGGGTATGAAAAATTAGAAGACGAAAGTTTGAAACCTATTCAAGGGAGACTCTTTTATCGTGGAATTAATGTTGCTGATTTAGTAGAAGGTATTCAAAAAGAAGAGCGATTAGGATTTGAAGAAACTGCTTATCTACTGCTTTCTGGTGAGTTACCCAACAAAGAAGAACTTGATGCTTTTACAAAATATATAATGAAAACAATGCCTTTAGAACATTCGGCAATAATGAATATTTTGGCATTGAAAGGAAAAAACATAATGAATATTTTGGCAAGGAGCGTATTAGAATTATATGTATATGATAAAAATCCAGATGATATTTCAAAAGATAATTTAATACGTCAGTCAATAAATTTAATTGCTAAATTTCCAACCATTATAGCGTATGCTTATCAAGTGTTAAGACATGACCAAACGGAACTTTCGTTGCATATTCGTCAACCTTTTCTAGATAAATCTGTGGCGGAAAATTTCCTTTATATGATGAAAGGAACGGGAAATTATACCGATTTAGAAGTTAAACTTTTGGATTTGGCATTGATTCTTCATGCAGAACATGGTGGTGGTAATAATTCTACTTTCTCTGTACGTGTTACAAGTTCTTCCGAAACAGATACTTATTCTGCTATTGCAGCAGGTATTGGCTCTTTGAAAGGACCTTTGCACGGTGGAGCAAATATCAAAGTAAAAGCAATGTTTGATGATTTGAAAAAGAACATAAAAGAATGGGATAATGTAGATGAAGTAGATAATTATTTACAAAAAATATTACGAAAAGAGGCATTTGACAAAACAGGATTGATTTATGGAGTAGGACATGCTGTTTATACTTTAAGTGACCCACGTGCAACACTTTTGAAGAAAATGGCTCGAAAATTAGCACAAGAAAAAGGACGAGAAAAAGAATTTGATTTAATGGAACTTGTAGAAACAAGAGCAGTTGAGAATTTTGTTGCATTCAAAGGACAACGAGATAAAAAAATATCTGTTAATGTTGATTTCTATTCTGGATTTGTGTATGATGCCATTGGATTACCAACCGAAGTATTTACTCCTCTTTTTGCAATGGCTCGTATTGTAGGTTGGACAGCCCACAGAATAGAAGAATTGAATTTCACAAGTAAAAGGATTATACGTCCTGCGTACAAAAATGTGCGTGAAGTACAAAGTTATACCCCAATGAATAAACGATAAAAAAGAAAAAATGAAAGAAAAAATAGTAGTAAAAAATCCTGTTGTAGAGTTAGATGGTGATGAGATGACTAGAATTATTTGGTCATTTATTAAAGAACAATTAATCTTGCCTTATTTGGATATAGATATTAAATATTATGATTTAAGTATTGAAAATAGAGACAAAACAGATGATCAAGTAACCATTGATTCGGCAGAAGCAATAAAAAAATATAATGTAGGTATCAAATGTGCCACCATTACTCCTGATGAAGCACGAGTTGAAGAGTTTGGATTGAAGAAAATGTGGAAATCGCCTAATGGAACAATAAGAAATATTATTGGAGGAACTGTTTTTCGTGAACCGATAATATGCTCTAATGTACCACGCTATGTGCAAGGTTGGACAAAACCAATAATTATTGGGCGTCATGCTTTTGGAGACCAATACAAGGCAACAGATAAAGTGCTAAAAGGAGAAGGAACGTTGAAAATGACATTTACCACCAAAGATGGTAAAACACAAGAGTGGGAAGTTTTTGATTTCAAGTCGGACGGTGTAGCCATGACAATGTACAATACCGATGAATCTATTTATGGGTTTGCTCGTTCATCATTCCAAACAGCATTGGCTAAAAATTATCCATTATATATGTCTACAAAAAACACAATATTAAAAGCATATGATGGACGTTTTAAAGATATTTTCCAAGAGGTTTATGATAATGAATTTAAGGAAAAATTTGAAAAAGCAGGATTAACATATGAACATCGTTTGATAGATGATATGGTCGCTTCTTCTATGAAATGGAATGGAGGATTTGTGTGGGCTTGTAAAAATTATGATGGAGATGTTCAATCAGATACGGTTGCACAAGGATTTGGCTCATTAGGCATGATGTCTTCTGTATTAATTACCCCTGATGGCAAAACGGTGGAATCGGAAGCAGCACACGGAACAGTAACACGACATTATCGTCAGCATCAGCAAGGTAAAGAAACTTCTACTAATCCTATTGCTTCTATTTTTGCTTGGACAAGAGGTTTAGAGCATAGAGGAAAATTAGATGATAATAAAGATTTAATTGATTTTGCAAAAGCATTGGAAGAAGTTTGTGTAGAAACAGTTGAGGGTGGTGAAATGACCAAAGACCTTGCAATCCTTGTTTATGGAAATGATAATTTCGCAGGAAAATATCTTAATACTCAAGACTTTTTACAAGCATTGAAAAGAAATTTAGACAAGAAATTGAATTAAAGAAATAAAAATTAATTCATTTTCTAAAAAAGATATTACATGAATTTGGTTAATATTTAATAATGTTTAGTTTTCAAATTTTAAGGCTGATTTTAATAAAAGAAATCAGCCTTATTTTTATGTTTATCGAATAGTGATAATTTTTTAATTTTAACCGTTTTTTACTTTTCATTTTTTACTATTTTCTTATTTTTTCTTATCTTTGTGCAATTTTTAATCCAAAAATAGATTACAATATGACACAATATAGTAAAAAAGAAGCATTAGAATATCATTCTAAAGGAAAAGCAGGGAAATTAGAGGTTGTACCTACTAAACCATATAGTTCACAGAGAGATTTATCGTTGGCTTATTCGCCAGGTGTTGCTGAACCTTGCCTTGAAATCAATAAAGATCCTCAAAAGGCATATGATTACACCTTGAAAGGAAACCTTGTTGCAGTTATTTCTAATGGAACGGCAGTTTTAGGACTTGGAGATATTGGAGCGGTTGCTGGAAAACCTGTAATGGAGGGTAAGGGTTTATTATTTAAGATTTTTGCAGGAGTAGATGTTTTTGATATTGAGGTAGATGAGAAAGACCCTAAAAAATTTATAGAAGTGGTAAAGGCTATATCTCCAACTTTTGGTGGTATTAATCTTGAAGATATTAAAGCACCTGAATGTTTTGAAATAGAGGAAACACTTAGAAAAGAGTTAAATATTCCTGTAATGCACGATGACCAACATGGAACAGCCATTATTTCAGCAGCAGGATTATTAAATGCCTTAGAATTAATAAACAAAAATATAGAGGAAGTTAAGATTGTAGTAAATGGTGCAGGGGCTGCTGCAAATTCGTGTACTAAAATCTATATGGCGTTGGGAGTAAAATCTGAGAACATATTAATGTTAGACTCCAAAGGTGTTATTTCTACAAGTAGAAAGGATTTGAATGAGCAAAAAAAACAATTTGCAAGAGATACGAACCTAAAAACATTAGAAGATGCTATGAAAGGGGCTGATGTCTTTTTAGGTTTATCGGTGGCAGATGTGTTGACAGTAGAAATGGTACAAAGTATGAATGAAAATCCAATCGTTTTTGCATTAGCAAATCCTAATCCAGAGATTTCATATGAAAAAGCCATGGAGGCACGAAAAGATATAATTTTTGCAACAGGACGTTCTGATCATCCTAATCAAATCAACAATGTTTTAGGATTTCCATTTATTTTTAGAGGAGCGTTAGATGTAGGAGCAACAGAAATTAATGAAGAGATGAAATTAGCAACAGTTCATGCTTTGGCTAATTTGACAAAAGAACCAGTTCCTGATGTTGTTAATATTGCTTATAAAAAGAAAAATATTAATTTTGGACGTGATTATATTATTCCAAAACCATTAGATCCACGTCTTTTATTAACAGTAGCACCTGCTGTTGCAAAAGCAGCAATTGATTCGGGAGTTGCTACAAAACCAATAGAAGATTGGGGTAAATATGATGAGTATCTTCACAAAGTTATGGGACTTGATCACCGCTTATTGCGTGATATTTATAATATGGCAAAAGGAAACCCAAAACGTGTTGTCTTTTCAGAATCCAATCATATTAATATGCTAAAAGCAGCACAAGTTGCATTAAATGAAGGTATTTGTTATCCTATTTTATTAGGAAATGAAGAGAAAATAGCCAATGTTGCTACAGAAAATGGAATTGATTTAACAGGAATAGAGATTGTCAATCTTCGTCATGATAGAGAAGAGGAACGTCGTAATCGTTATGCGAAAGTTTTAGCAGAAAAACGTCAGAGAGAGGGTATGACTTTTGAAGAAGCAAGTGAGAAGATGTTTGAACGTAACTACTTTGGAATGATGATGGTAGAAACAGGTGGTGCTGATGCGTTAATTACAGGAATTATAACGAAATACGAAGATGCTGTTGAAACAGCAAAAACTGTTATTGGAGTTCGTGAAGGATTAAATACGATTGGAGCAATGCATATTTTGAATACATCTCGTGGAGCCTATTTTCTTGCTGATACGCTATTCAATAGACACCCTTCGGTTGATACCTTAATAGATATAGCGAAATTGACTAATGAAGTAGTTCGCTTTTTTGATAAAAAGCCTGTAATGGCATTACTTTCATATTCTAATTTTGGTTCTGATAAAGCAGGAAGTCCAGCAAGAATGCATAAAGTAGTAAATCATTTGCATGAGAACTACCCTGAGATGCTTGTTGATGGTGAAATGCAAGTGAATTTTGCATTAAATAAATCTTTGAGAGATAAGAAATTCCCATTTTCAAAAATTAAAGGTATGGACGTAAATACTTTGATATTTCCTAATCTTAATTCAGCAAATATTGTACAGAAAATGATGCTTGAAATGGGAGTGGCTGAAACAATTGGACCAATCCAAATGGGATTAAATAAACCAGTACATATTCTTGATGTTGAAAGTTCTGTAAGAAGTATTGTGAATGTAACTGCTGTGGCTGTTATAGATTCTATGCTTAAAGAACATGGTAAATAGAAATTGTAATATAAAAAATTACATTTGAACCTAAGTTTATCACTATTTAAGTTTATAATTAAATTTACTATCTTTGTAGTCAATAAAAAATAACATAAATAAAGAAAATGGAATTAGAATTATTTTCAAGCCTACCTTATAAAGTAGCAGATATATCATTAGCCGATTTCGGTAGAGAAGAATTAACAATTGCCGAGAAAGAGATGCCTGGTTTAATGGCATTGAGAGCAAAATATGGTAAAGAGAAGCCATTAAAAGGAGCGAGAATTATGGGCTCGTTGCATATGACAGTGCAAACGGCAGTATTGATTGAAACATTGGTAGAATTAGGTGCAGAGGTGCGTTGGGCGAGTTGTAATATTTATTCAACGCAAGACCA
>PDWI01006480.1_pt1 | contig 14644 bp, 13 predicted proteins | sample 1430891 | NCBI WGS metagenome assembly PDWI01 (sample SAMN01162508, study PRJNA174530) | Oral metagenome, whole genome shotgun sequencing project. | biome: Marine environment; feature: Marine mammal; material: Swab sample of the gingival sulcus; isolation source: swab sample of gingival sulcus... | reverse complement strand
CTGTCTGAGTGGTAATCGTAGCTCAGCTGCGACGCAATTCCTTTCGGCACAAGGTATTGACTGCTTCAATGCAGGAGGTTGGATGAGTGCGAAGTTTGCTTTAGAAAATGGAGAATTATGTTTGCTAAAATAAAAGAAATGCTATTTGGAAAGCCAGTGGATTTTAAAGCTTTGGTCGCTGATGGCGCTTTGATTTTAGATGTTAGAACAGTAGGCGAGTATAAGTCTGGGCATATTAAAGGCTCGGTAAATGTCCCACTTGACCTTTTGTCAAAGAAAATGGGTAAGCTGAAGAAGGGACAAGTGATTATTACTTGTTGCGCTTCAGGTATGAGAAGTGGCAGTGCCAAGTCTATGCTCAAAGCAAAAGGCTTTGAGGTTTATAACGGTGGTGCTTGGACGCGACTTAGAAGTCGCTTGATGTAAGCTAAACTTAATGAAATAGTAAAGCCTAAGTCGGTCTTGCAACTGACTTAGGCTTTATTATTATGTAAAGTATATTTTCTTTCAGATTTAAGCATATTTTCTTCTAGTAATTAAGGTGGGAGTATAGGTGCTACATCTAGTCATTAGGAAAAATATCATAAAAATTCAAACACCCTTCAAACTTTTATGTAAAACCTCTTGCTTGGTCTATTTTTTTTACTAACTTGCACTCAGATTTGATTATTAACTAAAATTAGACATTTATGAGAAGGTTATTAGCTTATAGCAAAACCATTCTAATGGTTGTTTGCTTGCTGGGTGGATTAACTTCTGCTTTTTCCCAATCTAAAATTAAGATTAGGGGTTCTGTAACTGATGTTAATGGAGAGCCACTTATCGCAGTGCAGGTTATTCCTGTTGGCGCTGAAAAGTTTGGCGGTTTAACAGACTTAAATGGGGCGTATAGCTTAACGATACCATCAAATGTTAAAACTCTTACGTTCTCTTATATCGGTTATCAAAGTAAGCATATTACGATTTCTAAACGCAAGGTAATCAATGTTGTTTTGGAGGAAGATAATAAAATCCTTGAACAAGTGGTTGTTACTGCTCTAGGGATTAAAAGATCTGAAAAAGCCCTGAGTTACAGTGTCCAAGAGCTTAAAGGAGATGTCCTCTCTACAAATAAAGATGCTAATTTTATTAATAGTTTAGATGGTCGGGTTGCCGGAGTTACAATCAATAAGAGTGCTTCAGGTATTGGCGGTGCTACTCGTGTCATTATGCGTGGGGTTAAGTCTATCGAAGGCAGTAACGGAGTGCTCTATGTAATAGATGGTATGCCAATCTACAATACTTCTACAGGAACAGATAGCGGTATTATGGAAGGTAAGAATGTCGGGTCAGAGGGTATTGCAGACTTCAATCCTGATGATATTGCCTCTATCTCTGTGCTGTCAGGACCATCTGCAGCAGCTCTTTATGGCTCTTCTGCTGCCAATGGAGCTATTCTTATTACGACAAAGAAAGGAAAAGAAGGGAAATTGCGTATTAACCTCAGTTCTTCTTTTGAGATGAGTACTCCTTTTATTATGCCAAGATTTCAAAATACTTACGGCAATAAAGCTGGAAGCTTTGAGAGTTGGGGCGATAAACTTAAAACTCCAAGTACTTACGACCCTCGTGACGATTTCTTCCAGTTGGGTACTAGTTTGATGAATAATGTTGCCTTGACTTTTGGCACAAAAAAGAATCAGACTTATATCTCTATCGGAACAGCTAACGCAGGAGGGATTGTTCCTAATAATGCTTATAAGAGATATAATTTTAACCTAAACAATACACTTAAGCTTTTTGATGATAAGTTGAGTGTTACTTTGGGAGCTCAGTATATTTATCAGAAAGACCGGAATATGGTTTCTCAAGGACAGTATTTTAATCCTATTGTTGCTGCTTATCTCTTCCCAAGAGGGGAAAGCTGGGAGGCTATAAAATCCTTTGAGCGTTACGACCCTACTCGTAAGATAAATATTCAGTATTGGCCTGTAACAGAAGGCGTATTTGGTGTGCAAAACCCTTACTGGACTGCGTATCGCAACATCAATGAAAATCAGAAAGACCGTTATATCTTCACGGTTAATAGTAAGTATGATATCTTAGATTGGCTGAACATTGCAGGACGTTTCCGTTTTGATAAGTCGTATACTCATTATCACAGAGACCTCTATGCTTCAACAAATGAAAAATGGGCAGGCAAAAAAGGTGCATACCTCTATTCAGATAGCAATGACCAACAGCTGTATGGAGACTTGCTACTTAATGTAGATAAGCGTTTAGGAGACTTCTCTATTGTCGGTAACTTAGGTGCGAGCTTCTCTGATTTTAAATCAAATATGGCAGGCTATGGAGGTAACTTGCAGTTAATCCCTAATATGTTTACTATCGGTAATATCAACCCAAGTGAAGGAGCTCCAAGAGAAGGTGGGGGAGACTTAGCCGTACGTAACATCGCAGCCTTTGCTAGCTTGGAAGTTGGTTGGAATAGAATGCTCTATCTGAGTATGACAGGACGAAATGACTGGAATTCTCGTCTTGTCAATTCCGTTGAGCCTTCTTTCTTCTATCCTTCTGTGGGCTTGTCTGGTATAATCTCCGAAATGGTTGATATGGGGAAACTTGTTGATCTTTTGAAGATTAGAGCATCTTATACTCAGGTTGGTGCGCCTGTATCTAGGATAGGTTTGACCCCTGGGACGTATACGGATAAAATTGAAGGAGGTTCACTACAGCCTAGTACTATCTATCCTTATGGAGATTTCAAGGCAGAGCGTACAACCTCTTATGAAGTTGGGCTGAACTTCAAAGGGCTTAAAGGTTTGTCTCTAGACCTAACGCTCTATAAGTCCAATACCTATAATCAGACGTTCATCGGTGTGATGCCAGAAAGTTCAGGTTATACGCACGCTTACCTTCAAGCAGGGAACGTGCAGAATAAAGGTATTGAAGCAGCACTTGGCTATCGTCGAGAGTTGGGGGATTTTAAGCTCTCAAGCAACGTAGTTTTCTCTATGAATAAGAATGAGATTATTTCGATGGTAGAGAACTACAAACACCCTAGTCTTGATCAGACCTTTAACATTGATGAAGTTAGTAAGGGAAATGGTCGAACTATCTTAAAAGTCGGAGGTAGTATTAACGATATATATGCGAATAAATTCCTCAAAAAAGACGGAAATGGCTTTGTATATATTCCTGAAACAGGAGAAATTCAAATGGAAGCAGGCAAGCCAGTCTATTTAGGACATACAGACCCTGACTTTACTTTAGGTTGGAGTAATAGTTTTGCTTGGAGAGGTTTAAGTCTTTCATTTACTCTGAATGGTCGCTTTGGAGGCGTCGTTACCTCATCAACTCAAGCGATATTAGATAGATTTGGAGTATCAGAAGCATCTGCTATTGCAAGAGATAATGGAGGTGTCTTAATTCCTCATCAAGGGCGCTATGACGCCAAGGCATATTACGAAAATACAGCAGCCTCTGGAGAGTTTGATTTGCTTGGTTACTACACTTATGATGCGACTAATGTGCGCTTAGGTAAAGTGAGCTTAGCTTATCGTTTGCCTGATCGTCTATTCAAAGGTAAGGTAAAAGGAGTAACCCTTTCTCTTACAGGAAATAATCTGCTAATGCTGTATAATAAGGCTCCTTATGATCCAGAATTAACATCTTCTACAGGAACTTATGGTATCGGTAATGATTATTTTATGCAACCAAGCTTGAGGAGTTTTGGAGCGAGTCTGAAATTAAGTCTATAACAAACTAAACACCTATTACAATGAATATCAAGTATATTATAAAATATATCTTAGTAATGCTTCTTCTCCCTTTGGTTTCGTGTCAAAGTTTTGAAGACATCAATACTAACAAACAAGGTGTAACACCAGAGATGGCAGAACGAGATGGCGTAGCCGTAGGAGCTTTTATTCAAGCCTTACAGAGACAGGTTGTGCCTGTTGGGACATCTGCTAATAAGACAGATGTTATCAATGCCTATCAAGTCGCTTATCACCTTGGTCCAGATACGTGGTCGGGGTATTTTGCACAAAATGCCGATTGGTATGGAGGACGTAACCATACAACCTATGAATTGATAAATGCTTGGATTAAGGCTTCTTATGAAGAGTCATATACTAAGGCTTTTTCTCCTTGGCTTTCTATTAAAAAGATTTATGATAGGACAAAGAATGAAGTCCCATTTGCATTAGCTCAAATATTAAAAATATCAGCTTGGCATAAAACTACAGACTTTTTTGGACCTATCCCTTATTCTAAGGCTGGTTCTGGATCGTTTATTACTCCTTATGATTCGCAAGAAGATGTTTATAAATTAATGTTGGAGGATCTAGATAAATCAATTAAAGTATTATCTGATTTTCATCAAGAAGGAGGGCTCCTCTTCCCTGATTATGACTTGATTTACAAGGGGAATACTGCACGTTGGATTAAATATGCTAATTCATTAATGCTTCGTATGTCAATGCGTCTTCGTGTGGCAAGTCCTGAGCTTTCGAAGAAATATGCAGAGCTTGCAGTAAATAGCCCTTTGGGCGTAATGACCGAGCTTGCAGATGGAGCTTCTATTAGTGCAGCATTAGGGCTTCAGTTTGAAAACCCAATTGAACGTACTGCAGGACAGTATGCCGAAACTAAGATGGGCTTAGTTGCTTTCAGTTATTTGGCAGGTTACGAAGACCCTCGCCTGAGGAAGTTTTATAGAGAGTCAGAATCGGATGAGGCTATTGATACCTTTGATGGTAAATACCTCCCTTTACCTCCAGGGGTTGGGCTAAAGAAATCTAATTTTGATACTTGCTCAAAACCTAATATAGAGAGAACGACTCCTGTTTATTGGTTGAGAACTTCGGAGGTGATGTTCTTGCTTTCGGAGGCAGCTCTATATGGTTACAACGCTGGAGGAACTGCTGAGGATTGGTACAAGAGAGGCATCGCGATGTCTTTTGCTGAGCATAACATTTCGGAAGATGTAGATGCCTACATAAATAGTGATAAAAAGCCTGCTGACGTTAATCTACAAGGAGTGACGAATATCAGCAGAGATTTCTCAGCTCCGAGTGATATAACGGTTAAGTTTACGGGCTCTGTTGCTGAGAAACTGGAGAAAATCATTACACAAAAGTGGATTGCCCTATATCCGAATGGTTTTGAAGCTTGGACAGAATGGAGGAGAACAGGTTATCCAAAGATGACGGAAGTTGTTGCCAACAAAAGCAATGGTATCATTAGTTCCGAAAAAGGCATACGTCGTTTACATTACTACGAAACCAATAGAACGGAAGATGAACAACAAGCATACGACAAGGCTGTTGAGCTTCTTGGTGGTGCTGATAATGGTGCTACAAATCTTTGGTGGAATAAATAACTCTATAAAATTAGACTACTATGAATAAATTGTTAAATATCATCAGTTGGGCATTTATTGGCTTGGCTGTCATTGGCTGTAAGGAATGGACAGAACCCGAGCCTCTTGACCTAGTCCATAATGGAGGATACGAATCAATGAATAATGCTGAGAGTGAAGCATATTATGCCCAGCTCCGAGAATATAAAAAGAGTGCTATCAATAATGCTCGACCTGTAGCCTTTGGCTGGTTTTCCAACTGGTCTCCTAATGGTTCTATGAGAAAAGGATATTTGAGTGCCGTCCCTGATAGTATGGATATTATTTCTATGTGGAGTGGAGCTCCGCATAAGAAGGATTTAACGCCTGAACAAAGAAAAGACAAAGAATTTGTTCAAAAGGTCAAAGGAACGAAACTATTAGCTGTAAGCTTGCTTTCGTATATTGGGAAAGGACATACCCCAGAGGAAGTCTATGCTGGTATAGATGATAAAGCCAAGGAAGAAGGCTGGTCAGAAGAAAAGACTAAGAAAGCAAAGGTTGAAGCTCGTTGGAAGTATTGGGGAATTGATCCTAAAGACCCTACAAATCCAGAAAACCACTCTAAAGCAATGGCTAAGTTCGCCAAAGCCCTTTATGATCATCTTGTAGAGAGTGAATGGGACGGCTATGATATTGACTGGGAAATTGGTTCAGGGGTTTTTGATATGGACGGAACTTTGCAGACAAATGAAGATTTGCTGATGTTCGTCCGTGAACTAGGCAAATATATGGGACCTGCTTCAGATCCAGAAGGTAAAGGTCATAAGCTTATTTGTATTGATGGGAAAATTTGGGGCTTGCCAGAGGAGATGAATAAGTATGTTGATTACTTTATTCGTCAATCTTACGGAAGCCCTAATCCTAGCTTTGAGCCAACGATTAATGCCGAGAAGCTAATCTTTACAGAGAATTTTGAGCTTTCCTTTGCTCAAGGAGGGAATCTTTTGCGACAAGCAGGTATCGTTCCTCCAGAAGGTCAGAAAGGGAAAGGCTACAAAGGAGGAATTGGTGCTTATCGTTTTGATAATGATTACAATAATTTCCCTGACTACAAATGGATGCGTCAAGCTATACAGATTAATCAGCAGAAGTTTAACGAGTGGAAAGAGAAGAATCAGAAGTAGTTCGTTTTTCTTTCAAGGATAATAAGATGAGAATTATGTATAAAACTATATTAAAGATTACAAGCATCTCTTTCTTGATGTCGTGTATACTATCCTGTACATCATTGGAAAATCAGTTACTTGAGCCAAAGATATACTTTGAGAAAGCAGTTACCAATATTAAGGTTGAAGGTCAAACAAGTATTGATTTTAATATTAATGTACGGCTAACGAGTTTGACGGATGAGGCAGTCCCATTGACTTATTCTTTGGAAGGTCAAGATGCTGTTGATGCCTATAATGCTAAGTATGGGACGGATTACAAGCTATTAGATATTAGCTCTGTTAGTTTAGACAAACAAAGTGTTCAAATTAATAGCAATAAGTTATTCTCTGAGCCTGTAAAGCTCACGCTAAATAACTTATCGGAAGTTAAAGAGGGTAATACCTATATAGTTGTTATTAAAGTAATGGCTGATGACGTTGTGGTCGGCAATGAGATGAAGTATTTGATTTTGTCTAAGCCTATTCGCATTATAGATGTTGCCAACTTCTCTAATGGAGGCTCAGGCAACAGTATCAAAGTGCCTTTTACATCGTCAATGAAGTTTACTTCGGTTACTTATGAAGCACTCATTTGGAATGATAGCTTAGAAGGGAATAATACCATAATGGGAGGGGAAGGTAAACTTATCTTCCGTATCGGAGACCCTGGTGGTGGACTTGCTAAGGACTTAATTCAGATTGCAGGAACTAAACAATTCAATTCGCCGAATAAATTAGAAGAGAAGAGGTGGTACCACGTTGCTTTCACTTATGATGGGGCATCTTCCAAGGCTCGTATCTATGTCAATGGTACAAAAGTGGGCGAAAGTGAATGGTCGCTTGGTGAATTTGACTTGATGGGTTGGGAAGGATTCTGGATTGGTCGCGTTCACGGTTTCCCTTGGGGGCAAAGACCATTCCACGGAAAGATGAGTGAGGTCAGAGTTTGGAACGTTGCTCGTACTGAGAATGATTTGATCAACAATATGCTCAATGTCAAACCTGATAGTGAGGGGCTTGTAGTCTATTACAAGCTTAATGATAAGGCTCAATATCAAGATGAAGAAGGCAAGTGGAGGATTAAGAACCTTTCTAAGCAAGAAGGAATGGACGGTCTTGTTAATAAGGGAGGGGATAAAATTGAAATAACACATTTAACAGAGCCTGTTAAGGTATTGTAGTATCTCTTGAGAATGAAAAAAGTAGAGAGGGTGGCAAACAAAACGTTTGCCACCCTCTCTACTTTTTTTGTAGTGGAGGATATCGGATTCGAACCGATGACCCCCTGCGTGCAAGGCAGGTGCTCTAGCCAACTGAGCTAATCCCCCAAGTAAAATATAAGCTTAATCCCAAGGATTTCCCTTATTTATCTGCAAAGATAGTATATTATTTTTGAATGATTGTTATCTTTGTCTTATAAATAAAACGAAATATGATAACATTACTTAATACAAGCTTTATAATGGAGCCTCAGACCGTGGAGGCATTTAAAAGCTTTATAACGAAGGATTTTCTCCCTGAGCTTCGTAAAGATAAGGACGTGAAAGACATCAAATTCCTTAATATCCTTAATAGTCCGCACGGCGAGGAAGCAAAAACTTATGCTTTGCAGTTCGTCGTGGAAGGGCAAGAAGCTCTTCAAGCTGTCAAGACTGGGGCTTTGGCACGAGCCTTAAACCTCGTAACGAAGAGCTTTGGCGAACGCGTGCTTTGTTTCTCAACTGAGATGCTTTTAGAGGCTTGGATTTATGACTAAAAAGCTGGGAGCTAGCGAACGCATTGTAATGGGTATTGACCCAGGGACTGTCATAATGGGATATGGCTTGCTGAGGGTCGTGGGGCAGAAGGCAGAAGTCTTGGCAATGGGCGTTATTCGTCTGGACAAGATGGAGCATCACTATATGCGCCTCAAACGTATCTATGACCGAGTGGCAGGCTTGATTGAGGAGTTTAAGCCTGATGAGTTGGCTATTGAAGCACCTTTCTTCGGCAAAAATGTCCAGAGTATGCTCAAGCTTGGACGTGCGCAAGGGGTGGCGATGTCCGCTGCTTTGAATTATGATATACCCATTACCGAATATGCGCCGATGCGTATTAAACAGGCGATTACGGGTAGCGGTTCGGCTTCTAAGGAACAGGTTGCAGGAATGCTCCAGCGTTATCTGAAAATCCCTCAGAAAGATATGCCGAAAGAATTAGATGCTACGGACGGCTTAGCTGCTGCGCTCTGTCATCATTTTATGACTTCTTCGCCGATGGCAAAGGCTTCTGCGGGAGCTGTTAAGAACTGGGCGGACTTCGTTAAGAAGAATCCAGACCGCATTAAGGGCTAAAGCTTTTGCTTGGCAAGGGATAAACTACATTTAATATAAAAACACCATTCAGATATGAAACAATACCATTACAAGACTGTGCTTTTGCTAGCTTTGCTAAGCTTTGTTTTTGCTTGCGATGCCAAAGGTCAGGAAAAGGGGAGTGACGAAGTTAAGGCTCTTGTATCTAGCGATAAAGATTATTTCCGAGCAGACACTTGTACTTTGCTTTTTGCAGGCGATGTGATGTCGCATTCGCCACAGCTGAAGTCAGCCTACCGTTCGGCGACTAAAGACTATGATTATAAGCCTTGCTTTACTTGGATTAAGTCGCAGGTTCAGAAGGCAGACCTTGCCGTGGCAAACCTTGAGACGACGCTTGCTGGTAAGCCTTATCGAGGTTATCCTCAGTTCTCTGCTCCTGACGCTCTTGCAATTGCTCTTAAGGACGCTGGCTTTGATGCTTTGAGCACGAGCAATAACCACTCTGCCGATAGAGGCAAGCAAGGTATTCTCCGTACGCTTGATGTCTTGGATAACTTGGATATAGAGCATTTTGGTTCGTATAGAGATGAGCAGGAAAGAGCGAAGGCTTGCCCACTTATTTTAGATGTTAAAGGCATTCGTGTGGCATTGATGGCTTATACTTATGGCACGAATGGTATGCCTGTTCCCAAACCAACGATTGTAGATACGATTCAGCGTCAGCAAATGGCTCGTGACTTATGGAGGGCTGACAGTCTAGGTGCTGATTATAAGATTGTCTTTGTTCACTGGGGACAGGAGTACAAATCAAAGCCGAGTAAGGCGCAGAAGGACTTAGCTCAATGGCTTCATCAGCATAATGTTAATGCCATTATCGGCAGCCACCCCCACGTTATTCAGGGCAGTGAACTTCTGCGTGATAGCCTCTATACAGATACCTTTGTGGAGTATTCCTTGGGCAATTTTATCAGTAACCAGCGAACGCCAGCGGCTACTCGTGGAGGGCTGATGGTTGGTCTGCATTTGGTCTCAAGAATGGAGTGTGAACCTACTGAGAAAGCCCCGCATCGTGTTGTGCGATTGGAGCGCGTAAACTATGATTTTGTTTTTGTAAATAAGAAAACGCCAAAGGGCAAGATGATTTACCAGTTGCTCCCTCTTTCTTTGGATTATGAAGGCGTGCCGAAAGTCTTACCTAAACAGGAGCAGAAAGACTACCGAAATTTTGTAAGCTACTGTAAAAGACTTAAATTTGTATCTATAGGGCTTGAGGAATAGGGTTGGGAAGACCCACGATAGTCATTTTATCATCATAAGTACATCATAATATGAAAATTAATATCAAACATATCATTGCGACGGTTATTGTATCCATACTCTTAACAAGCTGTGGCATCGTGCCGATTACAGGACGAAGAAAGTTCAGTATGGTTTCAGATGCAGAGCTTCTCTCTGCTAGCCAGCAGCAATATAGTGGCTTCGTTTCAAAAGCAAGAGTTGGAGGCAAATTGGTTAATAACCAGCAGGTCAATCGTGTGAGCCGTGCCTTAATTTTGGCAACGAATAACTATCTCAAGCAAAAAGGACATCAAAGTATCTTACGCAACCTGCGTTGGGAAGTTAATGTTGTGAAGAGTCCGCAGGTCAATGCTTTCTGTATGCCTGGCGGGAAGATTGTTGTTTATACAGGTCTTTTGAGGCTTATTGGTAATGGGCGTAATGCAGATGCTGAGCTTGCTACTGTTTTAGGTCACGAGATTGGACACGCACTGGCGAGCCACGCAGGCGAAAGAATTAGCAACCAAAGGCTTATGGGCTTGGGTGGTCGAGTTCTTGGTTCTGCTGTTGGTGCTAAGAGTGCAGCCTTACAGAATGTTGTTGGTATGGCTTATGGGCTAGGAAGTAAGGTCTTTGTTGCCTTGCCTTTCGGACGTAAGCAGGAGCTAGAGGCTGATAAGATGGGCTTAGTCTTGATGGCTTTAGCGGGTTATGACCCTCACAATGCTGTAACTCTTTGGCAGAAGATGGCGCGTAAGTCCAGCGGCAAACGAAATGAGTTCCTTAGCACGCACCCAAGCGAAGCAAAACGTATTCGCAAAATTCAGAAAGCTCTTCCTGAGGCGATGAAGTACTACAGAGGACAGAGTTCCTTTACTCGTAATAACAAAGGGCAACGCACCATTCATATTAAGTCTAAGAGAAGACGATAGAGCAAAGTAATAGCTCTTAATGTAGTTCGTAAATTATTAATTTATAATAGAATAAACAATGAAAAAGATTATTTCAACGCCTAATGCTCCTGCAGCTATTGGTCCTTACAATCAAGCAATTCTTGTAGATAACACGCTTTACTGCTCAGGACAACTTGGCATCGATCCTAAGACTGGGGAGTTTGCCGAAGGTGGTATTACTGCTCAGACGGAGCAATCATTCGCGAATATGAAGGCTATCCTTGCCGAAGCAGGAATGGAACTTAGGGACATCGTTAAGACAACAGTTCTAATGGCTGATATGGCTCACTTTGCGGAGATGAACGAAGTTTACGCTCGTGAGTTTGGCGAAACTTTCCCTGTTCGTTCAGCCTTTGCCGTTCGCACACTACCTAAGAATGGACTTGTCGAGATTGAGTTTGTAGCGATTAAGGGCTAAGAATTTAAGCTTGAAGCTTAGGTGTTATTGCTCTAAGCGAACTTAAGTGCCAAGCACTTTATTCTAACTATAGAACAATAAAATAGGCTGAGCCAGAACTTAGGTTTTGACCCAGCCTATTTTGCATTAATAATCAGTATAATACGAACTTATAATGGGACTTATGCTCTTCTTGTTGTGTACCCTTTTTGTTTTTGTTTTCATCGGACTGCCTGTATTCTTGGTTAATGAATTTGAGAAGAAATGGTATGAGGGGCTTTTTCTGTTTTTCTATCTATTAAGCAGCTGCTTATGCTTGCTGTTTTTGCTAATGTATAATCTTGATTATACTGAACCTATAAATCTGAATGTCGGAGATGAGGGCTATACAGCTTTTGCTTCAGAGCATCTCCTCTCGCTTGTGTTCTACTGGCTTGCTTTCCACTATTCAGCCTTTAGGATTTGGACAAAGGGACGCAAACAAGCTCCTCTTGCATTGGTTATTTATCTTATATTTATTATTATAGGACTTGTGATAAATTACTTCGTCTTAATGCAAATTTGGCCGGTTGAGGACGCTCGGATATTTATGTTTCCTGCAATTGTCGGTGTTTTTATTATAGGTCTATCAATGCTTGTGAAAGTTGTCTGGGCAGAACGAAATATCGCAATGCAACGTGCATTCAAGCACCCTTTTTTGAATAAGTGTAATGAGCTGATTGCTTCAAGGTTTAATCTGATTGCTTGGGTTGTAATTTTGCTTCTGCCATTTTTCTTATTGCTGACAATGATTTTGATTTTGTTTGGTCAAGATTATGACTCCTTAGTTAAGGTATTTACAGAAACCACGACTTGGACTTTCTCTCAGAAGTCGCACCCTCCTGAAATCCCTTATGAAGCAAGTGGACATTATCTCTGTACTGTGGCAGCTCAAGGTTCTCCGAAAATCGTTAAACCTTATGCTGAGGGTGTCCGGCGTGGTCTCCCTATTCTCGTGAATAGACAACTGCAAGTGGCAAATGCTTTTGAGGAATTAGTTTATGAGCGTTGCCCTCGCTTGCATTATATTATTCGAACGAACTATGATAAATATGGCTATGCTTTGGCAAAGCAAGTGCATAAGACTTGGGTGGCTAACCTTGTCTATTATTTAATGAAGCCATTGGAATGGCTCTTTTTACTCTGTCTTTATCTTTTCGTTGAGCAACCAGAGGCTAAAATTAAAGAACAATATATGCCAAGCAGTCATTAAAAGATGTTTGCAGAGCTTGTTGAAATGCCCAAATAATTAGTATATATGCAAGATAGCGGTACGTTTTGATGCTGCAACAAGCTCAGCGACCAAAAGCTCAACGACCGAAAAGGTTAATTCCAATAACTTACACTCACTACAATGTTAAAGTAAATACTTGGGGAAGGTATAAAAAAAAGAGCTTGCTAAACTAGCAAGCTCTTTTTTGTGCGGTTGAAGGGACTCGAACCCCCACGCCTCTCGGCATCAGATCCTAAGTCTGACGTGGCTACCAATTACACCACAACCGCGGATCGTTGCATCGAGAATTTGTTTTTCTCATTTGCACTGCAAAGGTAATACGTTTTTTTGAAATCTCCAAATTTTTAGCGACAACAATTTGAGGATTATGCCCTAATTTTGCTTACTTGATGCGTTTAATTTGTTGATTTTTAGTTAAGTATAAATTTCTTCTTTTCTTGAGAAATTTTTCTGTCTTTCTTACCTCGTTTATCTCAACTTGTTCGTCCCTTTTCTGTCGGTTTGAAACCTCGAAAAAAACGTTTGGGAAAACTCTTTTTTGAGCGAGTTCTTTAACTCTTTGATTTTAAGGAGACTAATGCCTTGTTGAATAAATAGCCAAAAGTTTTCCCATAAACTCTGAAAAGTTTACCGCTAAACTTCAAAAAGTTTATGGGAAAAGTCATTTGACTTTAGCGGTAAACTTTTTGAATGATGCCCAATTACTGAAAATTTTTCTCCCCAGTAGGCATCAAAATTGCTCTTTACGCCATTCAATTTTATCATTTATCTTTCTATCTAGTATCTGATATGTTAAGTACTGTTAGTCTTTTGAATGTTGGGGTTTATTTCTTTGATAGATAGATAGATAGATTTGCTTGAAATATGAAATAAATTGTATACTTTTGTAATGAAAGTCAGAGCTTCTGTTATTCAGTCTTGGGAGGCTTTGGTTGTATTATACTGGTAAGACTGAGCAAATAAATTCAGAAAAGAAATGAAGAAATTTAGCATTGTAGGACTTTTGTTAAGTCTGTTTGTAGCGTTTACATTCGTGTCTTGTGGTAAAGATGATGAGCCAAAGAAAGAAGAAGGTAATCCTCTTGTAGGTAAGAGTTTCTATAGAAAAAGTGTTAAAGACCATAGAGGAATAAAATATATTTATGAAAGCACACTTTCTTTTACTGCGAATCAAGTAACCATAACAGAAAAAGAATATACTGAACCTGCCATTGATGATAGAGCAAATGGAAACTCGATAACAGTACTTCAATATACTTATGATACTAAGACTTCTATCATTAAACTTATAAAAGTAATATCTTCTACAGAGGATGGAGTAGATATAACAAAAAAAGAACAAGAAGATTTTAAGAAGAAAGAAGAAAAGCTGCAAAAAGAGGGGAAGCTTGTCATTTCTTATAAAAGTGATAGTCAAAAACTTAGTATTAAACACCCTACTATTAAAGTAATAGACGAGCAGGAAATAATGGTATCTGAAACAAATATCTGGGACTTGAAGAAGTAGCTTTCTTGCGTCATAACTGACAGATTCGGACAGAATGTCAGTAGGATAATAAGAGCAAAGGTTTTGGCACAGCCTTTGCTCTTATTATGTCGAAAGCAATCTCAAAAAAGGCTTAGCCCTTGACGAGGCTTGTAACATTATAAATATAAAGACATATATAAATATGGAATATAAACTTGTTCAGACTTTCACACAGAAGGGGCTTGAAAAAGATGTGAATGATTTAATATTTGAAGGTTGGCAACCACAAGGTGGTATTACTTATTCAGCTGGCAGTTATATGCAAGCAATGGTGCGAGAGTAAGGCTTTCAAAGAAATAAGATTATAAACAAATAAAATAAATATAAGAAAATGGGAAAAATCATCGGAATTGACTTAGGTACTACAAACTCTTGTGTATCTGT
>PDWI01006989.1_pt1 | contig 14645 bp, 12 predicted proteins | sample 1430891 | NCBI WGS metagenome assembly PDWI01 (sample SAMN01162508, study PRJNA174530) | Oral metagenome, whole genome shotgun sequencing project. | biome: Marine environment; feature: Marine mammal; material: Swab sample of the gingival sulcus; isolation source: swab sample of gingival sulcus... | reverse complement strand
TGCTTGTTCAAAATTCTCAATCGCCGATTTGTAATCTCTTAATTTATTGCCATAAACTTTCGCTTTGTGATAATACAACAAACCTCGTTTAAAATCTGATTTTTGTCTGCCTAAAAACAGAACACTATCCAATTTTTCAAGTGTTTCGTATTTATTTTTGGAAATCAAAGATTTTACTTGTTTGATGCTTTCTTCTTCGGAAATATTTTGTTGACAACCAAAAATTAAAAAGGAAATACAAATTAATATTTGAAATGATATTTTCTTTAACATCTACTATGTTTTTATGAGTTTAATTCCTTTAATTTTCTTTCCATATCTTCTTCAAATCTTTCTTCACAATCGGAATTTAACTTAATTCTTTCTTTAAAAAATCGTTCCCAGTAAGCAATATAATTTGCTTTGTAATTTTCAAAATCGGTTTGTGTAGCCTTGCCAAATTGCTCTAATTCTTTTAAGTCAGAATACTGCTTATCCAACGCCTTTTGTTCTTCTAACAAATTCAATTTCACAATATTATCTACAATTCCCCAGCCCAATTCCTTAAATTTTGTTTCAGGCTGAAAAGTATTGACCGTATCGCAATAAGAACAACTAATATACTGAGACCTAAACAGCGTTTTGATGACTTCTAATTTAGCATTACACTGTGAAACAATGAAAATTTTTATCGGCTATTTGTATAGCGTAATCATAAAATAATTGAGAAACTTTTCCATCAACCCAATCTGAATTTTCAAAAGCACTTTCCATTTTTGGGCGAACTTTATTATCCCAAGTATCGTCTATTTTTTGGATTAAATTCTCAATTTGTCCTTTCATTCCTGAAAAGGCTTGAATAGTTTTTCCGTAATCGTAACCACTTTCAACTAATAAATCCAAACTTGCCTCTTCTGCTTGTATGAGAGTTTGATTAAATCTGTCTTCAATTTGGATAAGAAAACTATCCCATTTTGCTATTAATTCTTCTGATTTACTACTCATTATTATCTGCTTTTATTTCGTTATCAATATCCATAAACTTAAAACCGCAATAATCACAAGTAGTTAAGTTTGTTTCTACTGGTCGTGGAGCCTTGCAGTTAGGACAAGTATTTGTTTTAACTTCTGAATTATCTCGTCGTCCTTTTTTGTATATAGGATTACTACTTTCTGTATTTTTTATGATTTTCTTAAACGGATTTGACATACTTTGATTGATTTTCTGTAAAAATAGTAAAAATATTTGATACATCTGCCTTAAATTATTTCAACAAATAGGTATAGTAATTAATTCTATTGTCCAAAATCACCTTACAATCTCTAATAATGTTAAAAAAACTTACAATAACGCGTTGTATATTGAGATTAAATACTTTTTTATACAAAAAAAGTAACAAAAAGATTAATTATAAAAATAAATTATCTCTATGTTACTTTTATGATATATTCTTTCAATTCTACAAATGAGGACCTGACGCTACAAGCGATTTACCGAGTTCATTACCTGTAAACTTCTCGAAGTTTTTGATAAAACGTTTGGCTAAATCTTTTGCTTTCACAGTCCATTCATCGGCATTTGAATAAGTGTTTCGTGGGTCTAAAATATTGCTATCTACATCATGAAGAGCAGTAGGCACTACAAAATTAAAATATGGGATTGTAGTCGTTTGTGCATTGTCAATAGAACCATCAAGAATAGCATCTATTATGCCACGAGTATCTTTGATAGATATTCGTTTGCCTGTGCCATTCCAACCGGTATTGACAAGATATGCTTTCGCACCAGATTTCTGCATTTTTTTGACCAATTCCTCACCATACTTCGTTGGATGCAACGACAAGAATGCCGCACCAAAACACGCAGAGAATGTAGGGGTAGGTTCCGTAATACCTCTTTCTGTACCAGCAAGTTTGGCAGTGAAACCACTGAGGAAATAATATTGAGTCTGTTCTGGAGTAAGGATAGAAACAGGAGGCAAGACACCAAAAGCATCTGCCGAAAGGAATATCACTTTCTCTGCCGCCCCTGCCTTTGATACAGGACGAACAATATTTGTAATATGATTTATTGGATAACTTACACGAGTATTTTCGGTAACACTCTTATCGTTAAAATCAATTTTGCCATCGGCACTTACTGTAACATTCTCTAAAAGAGCATCTCTACGAATAGCATTGTAGATGTCTGGTTCAGCCTCTTTGCTGAGGTTTATAACTTTTGCATAACAACCTCCCTCGAAATTGAACACTCCGTCATCGTCCCAACCATGCTCGTCATCGCCTATCAATAAGCGTTTTGGGTCGGTCGAGAGCGTAGTTTTACCTGTGCCAGAAAGCCCAAAGAAGATAGCCGTATTTTGACCCTCCATGTCGGTGTTTGCCGAGCAGTGCATAGAGGCTATGCCTTTTAGAGGCAAAAGATAGTTCATATACGAGAACATACCCTTTTTCATCTCGCCTCCGTACCAAGTGTTGATGATAACCTGTACTTTTTCTTTAAGGTTAAACGCCACAGCTGTTTCAGAGTTAAGTCCCAACTCTTTGAAGTTAGTAACCTTTGCTTTTGAGGCATTCATTATTACAAAATCGGGGTCGCCAAAGTTGGCAAGTTCCTCTTCGGTAGGGCGAATAAACATATTTTTTACAAAATGAGCTTGCCAAGCTACCTCCATAATAAAACGAAGTTTCAAGCGAGTATTTTCGTTGGCACCGCAAAAAGCATCAACTACATACAATTTTTTACCTGACAGTTCGTCTGTAGCAATCTTTTTTAGTTCGGACCACGCCTCTTGTGTGATTGGCTTATTATCGTTGGGATATTCTGACGAAGTCCACCAAACAGTATCTTTGGACACCTCGTCCATAACAAAAAATTTATCTTTGGGCGAACGACCAGTATAAATACCAGTCATCACATTGACCGCCCCAAGTTCGGTAAGTTGTCCTTTTTCAAAACCATTTAACTCGGGTTTAGTCTCCTCCTCAAACAGTTGCTCATAAGATGGGTTATACAACACCTCAACGGCATTATGAATGCCATACTTCGACAAATCTAAATTTTTCATAAGTTATAATATCGTTTTTTTATTTGTGTATTTAAATAATTCGTTTTAAACTACAAAGTTAATACTTTAATCGTTAGCATATAATAATTTGTATCAATAATTATATAAAAACAAGTATCAACAACTGTGCCACTAATATTCTAAGAAACATAGTTAGAGGGTAAACAGTAGAACATGCAACCGCTGGCTCATCGTTTGGAGAGATGGAAGCAGCATAAGATAGTGCTGGGGGGTTTGTAGATGCACCGGACAGCATTCCAATAATGGTAAAAAAGTTCATTTTAAGTCGTTTCCGAGAAAATATACCAACTATCATAAGTGGAATCATTGTCACTAAAACTCCTAATCCCATCCATATCAAACCATTGCGAGATATTACAGTCTCTACGAACTTCTCTCCTGCAGCCAAGCCTAGTCCCGCCAAGAATAAGGATATGCCAACTTCTCTAAGCATAAGATTAGCACTTTGAGTGGTATATGTAACAAGATTAAACTTATATCCAAATCTACCGATAAGTATTGCTATTATCAACGGACCGCCGGCAAGACCTAATTTCACGGGCATTGGTATGCCTGGCAAAGCAATCGGTATTGAGCCAAAAACAACGCCGAGCAAGATGCCGATGAAGATAGTTGTAATAGGAGGCTCATTGAGTTTTTTAAGAGCATTGCCAAGTAGTTTTTCAACCCTTTTGACATCGTCCAATTCGCCAACAACCATCAATCGATCACCTACTTGTAATTCGAGATTTGAGGTTGCCATCAGGTCTATACCAGAACGATTGACACGAGTAACATTAACTCCATACATCGAATGCAGGTTTAGTTTAGCCAATGACTTACCATTGATATTTTGTTGCGTAACATTTATCCTCCGTGAAACAAGTACTTTTTCAGACTCCTCCCAATCGAAATCGACTCTCTGTCCCATCAAAGATATAATAGGTTCTTCGTCAAGCAAACAAGCAACTACTTTAAGTAAGTCATTATGTTGTAAAATGGTATCGGCATGAGGCGAAATATACTCGGTTCCTCTTTTGATACGAGATATTACAAACTGACGCCCAACAATAGTTCTTGCCTCTTCGATGGTTTTGTCGGCAAGAGAAAGATTTGTCAATGAAATAGAAAATGGGTCAGGTCGTGTCATTGAATCGCTTTGGACAGCCGAGAGTGCCTCGCTCTCTTGTTGTATATTAATTTTGAATATAATACGAAGTAAAATTATAGACAGTATTACACCAAAGACGCCAAATGGGTAAGTTACAGCACAACTTAACGCTATTTGTGATACTAAATTGTGTTCTCCCAACATTCGTAATGCCTCTTGTGCAGACCCCAAGCCAGGCATATTGCCAACAGCACCAGACATAACTCCAGTAAGAATAGGTATAGAAAACGCTCCTGACGAAATAAAATAAATCGCTATAACGGTCAAGACATTAAGCAATACTAATGTCAAAGCCATTATGTTCATTGTCATTCCACCCTTTTTAAACGACGAAAAAAATGATGGTCCAACCTGTAACCCTATTGTAAAGACAAAGAGAGTCAGACCAAACTCTTTGAGAAAATTAACAATTGTAATATCAAGTGGCACTCCAAGTAGTCCAATAATATGCCCAATAAATATACCGACAAACAATACAAATGTTGCTCCAATACTTATACCGCATATCTTAATTTTGCCCAGCATTATTCCAAAAGCAATCACTGCTGAAAAAAGCAATATTGAATATGCAATACTACTGTTATGCTGAAATTGTAAAATAAAATCTTTCATCTTCGACAATATAACAAATTAATTGTGTGTATGAGTGAGTTGATAGCCAAAAGTACGTAGTTTATTCTCTCGACTACGCCAATCTTTCTCGACTTTGACATATAACTGCAAAAAAACTTTTTTTTGAAAAAATGCCTCTATATCCTTTCGTGCTTGTGAGCCAACTTTTTTTAGGGCCAATCCGTTCTTGCCTATCAGAATGCCTTTTTGGCTATTTCGTTCGCAATAAATCACTGCCGAGATATTGATAATCGAATTGTCTTCCTTAAACTCTTCAACTGCCACTTCGACACTGTATGGGACTTCTTTGTCGTAATTGAGCAGTATCTTTTCACGAATTATCTCATTTACAAAAAAGCGTTCTGGTTTGTCTGTGAAAGCCGTTTTGTCAAAATATGGCGGAGACTCAGGCAACAATTCTACTATTGACCTCAACAGTTGCTCTACACCAAAATTCTCTTGTGCAGAGATGGGAAATATTTGAGCATCAGGCAATTGCTCTTTCCACAAATCTACCAGCCTCAACAATTTATCTTCATCGATAAGGTCTATTTTGTTTATAACCAAAAAAACCTTACTACGACTATTTCTGACATTTTCTACAAAATCTCTATTCTTCTCGAAACTATCTATCACATCTGTAACATACAGTAATATATCGGCATCTTTGAGTGCTGAGTTGGAAAACTCTCGCATACTTTCTTGTAGTTTGTAGTTTGGTTTCAATACTCCTGGCGTATCAGAATATACCACCTGAAAATCGTCTCCGTTCACTATGCCCATTATACGATGGCGAGTGGTTTGAGCCTTCGAGGTAATAATAGAGATGCGTTCGCCTACAAGAGCGTTCATCAAAGTCGATTTGCCGACATTAGGATTTCCAACTATATTGACAAAACCTGCTTTGTGCATATTGTTCATCGTTTAGGTTAGTTAGTTAGTTAATTTATTTTTTCTTAAAACTTTTGCGTTTAGCGGCAGGTTCTCCTGACACTATCTCTTTGGCTTGTTCTACTGTAATAAGTTCTGGTTCAATATTTTTGGGGATTTTATAATTTTTTTTATTATAACTAATATATGCTCCATAACGACCATTAAGAACTTTTATCTCTTCTTTTTCAAAAACCTTTATTTCGGGTACAGACTTGCCTGACTTCTTTTTAGATATTAACTCCACCGCACGAGGAAGTGTTATCTCAAATGGGTCTTCGCCTCGTGGCAAAGAGACATTTGTAGAACCAAACTTGATGTAAGCACCATAGCGCCCTGAGGATACAATAACATCTTCGTCTTGGTGTTTGCCAAGTGTTTTGGGCAGATGTGGTTTTTTTATAAATTCTACGGCCCTATCAAATGTATATTCCAACGGATTGTCGCCTTTGGGCAATGATATATTTTTTGCACCATACTTAATATATGCCCCATAACGACCTGCCGAAACAATGATATCCTCGCCTTCGTATTTACCTAAATTCATTGGCAGTTTGAATAGTTCCAGTGCCTCTTCGAGTGTAAGGGTTTCAAGTGTTTGCCCCTCCATGAGAGATGCAAATAATGGCTTTGACTCTTCATTGGACTCGCCTATCTGTACCATTGTACCGAACTTACCAATACGAACATATACCGGTCGATTAGTCTTTGGGTCTGTCCCCAAAAGACGACCTCTATTTGCTTTGCTATCATCTGCTGCAACTTTATCTACTTCGGGGTGAAACTTATCATAGAACTTGATAATCTCTTCGAGCCAATTATATTTTCCATCGGCAATGCTATCAAAATTCTCTTCTATACTTGCGGTGAATCCATATTCAAGTATTTGTGGGAAATTTTCAACCAAAAAATCATTGACTACCACACCAATATCGGTAGGCGATAATTTGCCTTTACTTGCTGTGGTTTTACCGACCTTTTTGGTCTCTTTAAGATTTCCTTTTTTAAGAGTAAAAATGATAGAATCTTGCTTTTCGGTAGGAATATCTTTCTTTTCTACATAACCACGATTTTGTATTGTAGAAATAGTTGGAGCATATGTCGAAGGACGACCTATACCTAACTCTTCGAGTTTTTTGACCAGAGAGGCTTCGCTATAACGATACGGAGGGTTGGTATATGTTTGTGTAGCCTCTATTTGAGAATAGTTTACCACTTGTTTAGGCGTTAGATTAGGCAATAAATTATCTGCATTGTCTCTACCTTCGTCTTCATCGTCTTTACTCTCCATATAGACTTTTAGAAAACCATCAAATTTGATGACTTCACCTGTTGCTACAAAAAGTTCTTTTGAGCCAGAAATAGATATATCTATTGTGGTCTTTTCCAGCAAAGCATCAGCCATTTGCGATGCTATTGTTCGCTTCCAAATAAGTTCGTATAGGCGTTTCTCTTGTGCTGTTCCATTGATTGTGTGGTTGTTGATATATGTAGGACGGATTGCCTCGTGAGCCTCTTGTGCTCCTTTCGATTTTGTAGCATAACGGCGTAACTTATGGTATTTTTCTCCTGCTATATTAATCACTTCGTCTCTTGTGGTGGCGATGGATAAAGCCGATAGATTGACAGAATCGGTTCTCATATATGTGATTCGCCCTGCCTCATACAACGACTGTGCCACACGCATCGTCTGCGACACCGAAAATCCAAGTTTACGAGATGCCTCTTGCTGTAAAGTAGAAGTGGTAAAGGGAGCGGCAGGAGAGCGCTTGCCATCTGTTTTATTTATATTTTCGATAGTAAAAACTGCATCTTTGCAATGCTCCAAAAAAGCCACTGCATCTTCTTTTTTAGCAAAATGCTTTTTCAGTTCTGCCCTAAATTTATTTTTGCCATCATCAAAAACAGCAACTACACGATATGATGATTTAACTTTAAATTGCTGTATCTCACGTTCTTTCTCAACCACAAGTCGCACTGTTACCGATTGTACTCTACCGGCAGAGAGACCTCCTTTTATTTTTCTCCACAAAATAGGTGAAAGTTCAAAACCTACTATCTTGTCCAATACAGACCTAGCTTGTTGTGCATCAACTAAATTAGCATCTATCTGACGAGGGTTTTCTACCGCCTTGACAATAGCATCTTTTGTTATCTCGTTGAAAACTATACGGTGCGTATTCGCCTCATTGAGTTTGAGTTCATCTGCCAAATGCCACGCTATAGCCTCTCCTTCACGGTCTTCATCGGTAGCAAGCCAGACAATGTCTGCTTTTTTGACATCTTTTTTGAGTTCAGATACAACATTGCGTTTGTCTGGCATCACCTCATACGAAGGCACATAACTGTCCCCCATCTCCGTAGAAAATTCTTTGTCGGCAAGAGTACGAATGTGTCCCATACAAGATTTTACAACAAAATCTTCCCCTAAATATCCTTGAATAGTTTTCGATTTTGCAGGAGACTCAACTATAACTAAATTTCGCATATAAAAATATTAATTGTATGATTTACAGTATATGAAATAATAGCCGAAGATACAATCTTCAACTTTGAACCACAAAGGTAGTAAAAATGTGTAACTTACACCAAATCGCAAAAAATATAATGAGTCTGCGATTTGGTATAATTATAATATGACAACAGCCATATAGACCATCAACGAACAGCCTTAAAACTCATATCAAGACTATCTACAGAGTGCGTCAATGCCCCAACAGAGATAAAATCGACCCCAGTCAAAGCATAATCTCTAATAGTATTAATATTGATACCGCCAGAAGATTCTAATTCGATAGCCCCCGACACTATATCAACTGCTGTTTTAGTGTTTGCTACAGTAAAATTATCAAGCATAATGCGTTGTACCTTACCTACTGACAATACTTCATTGAGTTCATCAAAATTACGAACTTCAATTTCTATTTTAAGGTCTTTTTTATGACGAGAAATATAATCATTGGCTCTTTCTATAGCATTTGTAATGCCTCCTGCAAAATCTACATGATTATCTTTAAGCAAAATCATATCATACAATCCAAATCGATGATTGCACCCTCCACCAATACTCACAGCAAGTTTTTCGAGCATTCGTAGTCCGGGAGTAGTCTTCCGTGTGTCAAGCACTCGTGCTTTGGTGCCTTCCAACAGACGAACATAACGGTTTGTACAAGTGGCTATACCACTCATTCTCTGCATGATATTGAGCATCAGTCGTTCCGTCTGCAAAAGAGAGTGTATCTTACCTTCGACCTCAAACACTATATCACCTACTTTTACGCTATCACCATCTTCTACAAACTGGCTTACAGTAAGTGCTGGGTCAAATATTTTAAAAATTTTCTTTGCGACTTCTATTCCTGCCACTATGCCATCTTGCTTGATAATAAGACGAGATTTGCCTATAGCATCAGGGGGAATGGAACAAAATGTAGTATGGTCGCCCTCACCTATATCTTCGGCAAACCACTCTTTTATATAATTATCCAACATATTTAATGTTTTTTATTTCATTTTCACACAAAAATTATTATACAAAAGTAATAAATATTACTTACACCTTAAAATATTTTTTGTTGTATGATTTTTAATTATTAACTTTGAAAACTTTTTTATAATAAGATTAAATAATTAATAACTAAATATTTACGCACTATGAAAGTAATGCACAATTTTAATGCAGGACCTTGCGTTCTGCCTAAACAAGCTATCGATTCAGCTATCGAAGCTATCCGCAATTTTGACGGCACAGGTATTGGTATTTTAGAAATTTCACATCGTACCCCAGGTTGGGAACGCATTATGAAAGAGACCGCAGACCTTTGGAAAGAATTATTGAATATCCCAGAAGGCTATCAAGTTCTTTTCTTGGGCGGTGGTGCTAGTACACAATTCTTGTCTGTGGCAGCAAATCTTTTAAACAAAAAAGCTGCATATCTACAAACAGGCGTTTGGGCAAAAAAAGCTATCAAAGAGGCTAAATTTTATGGAGACGTAGAGGTAGTAGCATCTTCAGAAGATAAAAACTACACATATATCCCTAAAAACTACACCATACCAACAGATGTAGATTACTTCCACATCACAACCAACAACACTATATACGGCACTGAAATACATACAGATATGGACTCTCCTGTAACATTAGTTGCAGATATGTCTTCTGATATTATGAGCCGTCCAGTAGATGTTAAAAAATACGGTATGATTTATGGAGGAGCTCAAAAAAATGTAGGACCTGCTGGTGTTACCTTTGTAATCGTTCGTGAAGATATTCTTGGCAAGGTTGAAAGAGAACTTCAAACTATGGTTGACTATCGCACTCACATCGGCAAAGAAGAGAAGAACCGTTCTATGTTCAATACGCCTCCCGTATTCTCTATTTTCGTTATGCACGAGACATTAAAATGGGTAAAATCTATCGGCGGTCTTGATGCTATGTACAAAATCAACAAAGAAAAAGCCGATATGCTCTACAACGAAATAGACCGCAACTCTATGTTTGTAGGCACTGCTGTAAAAGAAGACCGTTCGTTGATGAATGTTTGCTTTGTGATGGCAGAAGAATACAAAGACAAAGAGGCTGACTTTATGTCTTTCGCAAAAGAGCGTGGAATGGTAGGCATCAAAGGTCATCGCTCTGTTGGTGGCTTCCGTGCCTCTATCTACAATGCTTGTCCGATAGAGAGCGTTAAAGCTTTAGTTGAATGTATGCAAGAGTTTGAAAAAGCAAATAAAAAATAATATACATTCATCGCAGTAGCGACTATATACAAATAATCATAGTTGGAATATATATAGTACAATATTATCAACTATGATTATTTTTTGCAACGATTTTTATCTGACTTTATTGATAGTGAATTAGGAATTACAACCTGTAGTTGTAAGCAAATTTACAACTCATAATTAATCATTTGTCATACATCAATAAATTTACATAAAAATCGGTAGAGCAATTTTTTTTTACCCTACCGACACTATGCTTGTTGCTTAAAAATGTTATGAATATTTTTTAAGCATTGAGATAAACTTATCCCAAGGAATAGTAACTCTATTTTCGATATCAATACCTTTTTGCTTTGCCGATACCATTTTGTATGACGCTTTGAATGGAATAGTTGTCGTAATATAGACACTATTGTCTGTCAAATTATTGTACGAACCATCTTTGTCTCCTTCTGGTGTTTCAATATTCAGAGAACCACTGTCTGCCGTTAGCGGTGTTGCGACATATTTGCCCGGAGTGGCACAAACCAAAGTACCAACAGATATAATCTTACCTAATTCTGAACTCATAACAGTAGCAACAGATGAAGAATTGACATAAATACCAGCATAGCAAATATCTTGTTTGGTAGCACCAAAGTCAAAACATATTGTAACCATACTATAGTCTGCAAACCACATTGTGCCATCAATGGTTTTTGTATTTGTTGTGTTATCTTTCTTACAACCATAGAATGTCAAAGTAGATAGCATAAGTACAGCAAACGCTAATAGAGAGAATGTGTAAAAGTTTTTTTTCATAATTTATTAAAGTTTTTTTATTTGTGTTTTTTGAAAATCACACTTGTATTGTGTCCTCCAAATCCGAATGTATTTGACAACGCCGCCTTTACTTCTCGTTTTTGTGCTTTGTTAAAAGTAAGGTTTAGTTTATAGTCAATATTTTCATCTATGTCGCCTTCTTCATGATTGATTGTGGGTGGCACAATATCGTTTTTAACTGCTAAAATACAAGCCATTGCCTCTACCGCCCCAGCAGCCCCCAGCAGATGTCCTGTCATAGACTTTGTAGAACTTATATTCATATTGTAAGCGTGGTCGCCAAATACTTTTTTGACTGCCTTGAGTTCTGCTACATCGCCTAATGGGGTAGATGTGCCGTGAACATTTACATAGTCAATATCCGAGGCGGTCATACCAGCATCTTCGAGAGCATTTTTCATTACAAGAGTTGCTCCGTCTCCTTCTGGGTGTGGTGCTGTAAGATGATGAGCATCAGCACTGAGTCCACCGCCGACCATCTCTGCGTATATTTTTGCACCACGAGTTTTTGCGTGTTCATACTCTTCGAGGACAATACATGCGGCTCCTTCGCCCAACACAAAACCATCTCTTGATTTCGAGAATGGACGAGATGCTGTCGTAGGAGAGTCGTTGCGAGTTGATAGAGCTTGCATAGATGAAAATCCACCTACCCCTGATTCACAGATTGCTGCTTCGGAACCTCCTGCAAAAATCACATTTGCCTTACCTAAGCGAATATAGTTAAAGGCATCTACCAAAGCGTTTGTAGATGAAGCACAAGCCGATGTCGTTGTGAAGTTTGGACCTCTAAACCCATATTTGATAGATATTAATCCGGGGGCAATATCTGCTATCATTTTAGGAATGAAAAAAGGATTGAAACGAGGACCCATATCTTTGTTGATAGTGTAGTTTACAACCTCTTGCTCAAATGACCGAATACCACCAATACCTACACCAAAGATAACACCGATACGGTCTAAATTCTCTTTGGATATATCTATGTTAGAGTCTTCAAAAGCTTGTGTTGCCACAGCCATTGAATACTGTGTATATAAATCCATTCGACCGGCTTCTTTGGCGTTAATGTATTTGTGTGCATCAAAATCCTTTATTTCACAGGCGAACTTCACTTTAAATTTTTCTGTATCAAAATAAGTAATAGGACCTGCACCACTTCTCCCTTCAACAACGCCGTCCCAGAAATCTGAGACGGTGTTACCAATGGGAGTAATAGCACCTAATCCTGTTACTACTACTCTTTTCAATTCCATATAACAAAAAGTTTATTGTATTGCGGCTTCGATGTGAGATATAGCCTCACCAACAGTAGATATTTTAGTAGCTTCTTCTTCTGCTATTTGAATACCAAACTCTTTTTCAAATTCCATAATCAATTCAACAGTATCCAAAGAGTCTGCACCAAGGTCATTTGTGAAAGAGGCTGAATCTACTACCTCTGCTTCTGACACTCCTAATTTACTTACAACAATGTCTTTTACTTTTTTTGCTATTTCTGTCATAATAAAAAAAATTTGATTAATACTTTTTTGGTCTGCAAAGATAGTGTCTTTTTTTTGTATGCTTATCATTTGTGTGTAAAAAATACAAATTTAATACACAAAATATCTATTTTTGTGTATATAAAATATTATATATACTTTTAAAACATTGTATTTATTACTGTATTACATAAAACATGAGATTTATTAAAAACAACGTTAATTTTTATTAATAAAAACATAGCTTTATTGTGCTAAAAAGCCAAAACAACGATTTGAAAGATACAAATATTTTTATAATGGGATATTTTCTTATTGGTTGTTTTTTTATTAATTTTGTACAATTAATTTTTTATTAAAAACACTATATATTATTTTATAAAAATTTTTTATGATAGAACGATTAAACAAAGGAATAGTTAATTGGATAAAGTGTGTTATTTGGATAGCGGTATATACTCTTTTTATATGTTGGGTTGGTAACTTTTGGTGGCTGTTGTTGTTGCCAATCATTTTTGATATGTATATTACCCGATTGATTCCATGGGATTTTTGGAAAAAGACAAAAAACAGGGTGTTATATGCTATATTTTCGTGGATAGATGCCATTTTATTTGCTCTAATAGCCGTATATTTTATCAATTTATACATATTTCAGAACTACCAAATACCAACATCATCATTGGAAAAGACTCTATTAGTAGGCGACTTTTTGGTAGTTAGCAAAGCGACTTATGGACCTCGCATACCCAATACGCCATTATCTATGCCTTTGGTACAGCATACTTTCCCTTGGGGTGGTAAAAGTTATATAGAAAATCCTCAATGGCAATATCGCAGACTAAAAGGTATCAGGAATGTGAGAAGAGGCGATATCGTTGTCTTCAATTTCCCAACAGGCGACACTGTCCCTTCTAATATCAACAACCCTGATTATTACACATTGGTGTTCCACGAAGGGGTAAGACGATTATCAAGCATCATATCAGTCGATTCGATATTGAAGCATAAAGACAAGTATAGAGATGAGATTGTCTCGATTGGAAGAAGTGTTGTCTGCGGCGATAAAAAAAAATATGGAGAGATTCTCTGGCGTCCAGTGGATAGACGGGACAACTATGTGAAAAGATGTGTTGGCATACCGGGAGACAAATTTCAGATTATAGATAACCAGATATACATCAACGACTCAATATCTCCAGACTATCCAGGAGTGCAGTATAATTATTATATACAAACAGATGGCACCCAACAACTAACATCTGCTTTTTTTGATAAACTGGATATAAGTAAGGCAGACCGAAACTATTATTTATTTTTGCCAGAAAACGACAATAGATTTAGTCAATTTGATACCTCCCAGCCTATTTGGGACATTCCGTTAACAGCAGAAAACTATAAACTGGTATCAAAAATGCCATATATCAAGCAGATAGTCCGAAAGCCTACATTCCCTTACGACCAAGTTTTTCCGCTCTATGGAGATTATGGTTGGAATAGAGATAATTTTGGTCCTGTAAAGATTCCTAAAAAAGGAGCAACGGTTTCATTGACCACAAAAAATCTCCCAATATACGAACATATCATTCGCAACTACGAAAGAAATACGCTTTTGGTGAAAGGTAATAAGATATTTATCAATGGCAACCTAGAATCTCAATATACATTTAAAATGGATTACTATTTTATGATGGGCGACAATAGGCATAACTCTGCCGACTCTCGTTATTGGGGTTTTGTACCCGAGGATCATATTGTTGGTCAACCACTATTTGTGTGGCTTTCACTAGACAAAGATAAAGGCTGGTTTGGAGGAAAGATTCGATTCAACCGTTTTTTTAAAAATGGTAG
>PDWI01006479.1_pt1 | contig 14645 bp, 19 predicted proteins | sample 1430891 | NCBI WGS metagenome assembly PDWI01 (sample SAMN01162508, study PRJNA174530) | Oral metagenome, whole genome shotgun sequencing project. | biome: Marine environment; feature: Marine mammal; material: Swab sample of the gingival sulcus; isolation source: swab sample of gingival sulcus... | reverse complement strand
CTCAGCGACTCCTTAGACAATGAGCTGCTGGCCCAGGTTGTAACATCATCCCTGGCGGTGTTCATCGAACGAGACAATGGAGAGCCTCAGCTCCCCGGCTATGTGCAAAGGGAAACCAGCGAGGAAGAAGACCGTTACTACCAGACTATTGACCCAGGGACAGTCATCTACGGTAATCCCAACGAAAAACCACACATGCTGGAGACTGCCCGGCCCTCATCTAATTTTGAGAAATTTTGCCGGTTTGTGCTTCGTGCAATGGCAGCAAGCGTGGACATGCCTTACGAAGTGCTGGCCAAGGATTTTTCCCAGACCAATTATTCGTCTGCCCGTGCCGCCATGTTGGAGGCGTGGAAGGTGTTTACCTTGTATCGCACCTGGCTTCAGACGCATTATTGCCAGCCGCTCTATGCGATGGTCGTGGAGGAAGCGTGGCTGCGTGGGCTGATTACCCTGCCGCAGGGAGCACCTGACTTTTACGACGCTGCTGATCTGTACACTCGTGCCTTATGGATTGGCCCTGCTCGCGGCTATGTCGATCCGGTCAAGGAAGTCGTGAGCGTCTGCAAAGAGCTTGATTATAAACTCAAGACCCGATCCGAGGCCATTGCCGAACGAGGACGAGATGTGGAGTCGGTGTACGAGGAGATAGCCGAAGAAGAACAGCTAGCCCAACGTCTTGGCCTGGCTGGACAACAAGAGGATGCACAACATGGTAAATGAGCGTTTTTGGGCGATTATGCCCGACCAGCTGCGTGAATTCGAGACATCTTTGTTGCGCCTGCGGTCAGGAAAAGAGGCTGTCGGCCAGGCGGCGCAGTCTCCCACGACAGCACCAATCATTGGGTCTGACCGGATAGCCGTGGTGGATATTTCAGGGGTCATCACTCGCCGTCCTTTGTCTTCCCCCTATGCCCCTGAACACACAGCCCAGAGTGAGATACACAGCGCAATCCAGGAAGCCATAGCGTCAAGCAAGGTACGGGCCATTGCCTTGCGTATCAATTCACCTGGCGGTGTTGTGGCCGGAGTCAGGGAGCTGGCCGGATATATTGCTGCCTGTTCCAAGCCCGTTTTCGCCTATGCTGATGGGCTGTGTGCCTCGGCAGCGTATTGGCTGGCTGCTGCCACGGGCAGGGTGTATGCCCCGGAAACCACCAGCATCGGCAGTATCGGTGTTATTTGGCGGCATACAGATGCCTCAAAGATGCTGGAGGATTGGGGGCTGAACATCACCTATATAACCGGTGGGACGTGGAAAGCCGCAGGGAATGAAGAGGAACCCCTGACGGATGCGGTGCGCGGCTATTACCAGGATCGCATTTCTGATTTGCACCGGATTTTTCAGCGGGACGTGGCGGCCACGATGCCCGTGGACAAAGACAATCCTGCTGTCTGGGGTGATGGACAAATTTTTTTGGCTGGCCCTGCGCAAAAAAACGGACTGATTTGCGCAGTGGTTGATGACTTTGCGGCCTTTTTGGCCGTTGTGGAACAACACTTGGAAAAGGAGGAACACATGACCAGGGAAGAGCTGGCAGCCAGTCATCCTGAACTGATGGCTGAGCTTGCTGCCGAGGCAGAGGAGGCGGCTGCATCCAGGGTGGAGCAGGCCGTAAAAGAGAAAGAGACATCCTGTAAGGCCGAGATGGCGGCTGCGCTGGACGAACAGCGCAAGGTTTTTGCCTTGCTGGCTGGAGAGGAGCTGGCAGCCAAGATAGAAGAACTGGCCAAGGCAGGCATTGGAGCGGGGCATCTGGAAGCCCTGCAGGCCGTTGGAATCAAGGTCAGCCCAACCGCCCAGAACGAGCCGTCTCAAAACGAGGGCAGGGCAGCAATACTTTCTGCCATTACATCGTCTATGCCTGGGCCGCTGCCCGGTACCGCATCCCATGCTTCCGGTCAGAAGTCCCGCAGCATGGCAAGCACGATTGACCGCATCGCACAATTGTAAGGAGGTTTATCCCCATGACGAGCAGTCATTTTCTAAAAGACCACCCCCCGGTCAGCAAGCGGTTCATCCTAACATCCACAGGGAGTGAACAGGTGCTGATTGCCGGGAATGTTCTCAGCCGTATTACAGGCAGCAGTCCTGACGATGTGACAACCGGCCCCTTTGCCAAGCCAGGAGAAGGGCAGAGCGGCGGGGTTATCGGCATCCTGGCGGAAGACGTGACAATTCCCGCTGCCGGTGACACCCACGCCCTGGTATATGTCCATGCAGAGGTGATTTCCAGTGAACTGGTCTGGCCTGCAGGCGTGTCTGTGGACGACAAAAAAGCGGCTCTCGAGGAGCTGCGTCAACTTGGAATTTTTGCAGGAGAAGAATGATGCCCGAATTCGATTACTTTGATTCCCGTGTGCTGACCGGTGTTATCAATAAGCGTCCGGTTAAGTACGATGTTTTTGGCCACATGTTTACCCCCCGGCCCCCATCAGCCAGCGAGCTGTTCGAGCTGCATATAACAAGCCGCGGTGTATCCATGCTCCCCTCCATTACCAATGTTGCACCAGGGACAATGCGTGGTGGCAAGCAGACAGATATCTCTGTGGTAAAAGCTCCTCGATTTCGGCCCAAGCGTGTCTTCCGGGCTGCCGAGATGCTTAAGACACAGGCAGGACAAACCCCCTATGATGAGCAGGTAGACCCTGTAGAGAGAGCTATCGCTGAAGATATGGACGCTCATCACGACGACATCGACTACACGCTGGAGATCATGTGTGCCCAAGCAGCCGTTCACGGCAAGATCGACCTGTATGATATCGTTGAGGGCAAGTCTGTACCAACGTTTACTGTGGACTTTAAGCGTCCTGCCTCGCATACCATTATTTTGTCAGGAGCCGCACAGTGGACGCACGAAGACTCTGACCTGGTTGATGCCTGCACGGTTTACGATGATATGGTGCAGCAGGAGACAAACCGCAGCCTGACAGATGTATATATGGGATCCAAGGCTTTTGCCGCATTCCGCAAGCATCCTGACGTAAAGGATACTCTGGATACCCGGCGCATGGATTTTGGCACTCTGTCTCTGCGCGTGCAGGACAAGTTCAAGGGTGTCTGGAACGGCCTGCGTGTCTGGCAGGTTGGCGGCACCTACGTCGACCTGGCTGGCGAGGTAAAACATTATCTTGACCCTGAGATGGCCCTTTTCCTGGCGAGCGGCGCTGAAAACGTGATCGAATACGGCCTGCCAATGGATATCGAGTGCCAGGGGCCAACACAGTATTTTGCCAAGCAATTCACCCAGGACGACCCGTCAGGAGTCTATACTATTGCCGAATCACGGCCCTTGCCGTGGACAAAGGAGCCAGGTTGGGCCGTGCTGATTAAAGCCGTGGACTAAGGAGGAAAGAGTGAAACTCATAATGCATGTCGCTCTTGATAACGGGAACAATGTCTATTTGCCGGGGGAAGAGGTGGATACAGGGTCAATCCCTGAGAGCCTGACAGAGTACTTGCTGTCTCACGGGTACGCCTCGCAGCGGCAGGACACCATATCCGAAGATGTTGAAGCGCCTGGCCAGGGGAGTTCTGGTGGTAAGAAGCAAAGCAAAAAGAACAAAAAGAATACATAGGCTGAGTACGCCAAAGGACGGAGGGAAGCGTTGTGGAGAAAAAAAGAACAAAGGGTGTTGCCCTGCAGCTATTGCTGGCACTTGTGGGGGCGTTTTTGGGGGCATTGATCCCCATTACCTACTCTACATTGAGTGTCTCCGCCAAGGTGGAACAACGGGTCTCGCACGTTGAGCAGTCTCTGTGCGAGTATCGTCGGACAATCGAATCCCTTGTCAGGAGCGATGCGGATCACGATGCCCGTCTCTTGCGTAACGAGGCGGTGCTGGAGGTCATCAAAAACAACCTGGCCGCCATACAGGGCGATGTCAAGAAGCTGCTGGAGCGGAGATGAACGATTTTGCACGGGTGCTGGGAGAGGATTTGTCCGCTGTTTTTTTGAATCCATCAGAACATGCAGAACAGATTGAACTTGATCAGCACGACCTCATAGCTGTTGTGGATCATCTTGATGCCGACCCTTTGGGGTCAAGCGATGCACGTCTTGGGCTGGGCATGGAAACAATCCGGCTGTACATCGCCCAGGCCGAGCTGCCTGGGGAATACGTCGTGGATCAGCGTGTCTCCTACAACGGCCAGAAGTGGTATGTCCTGGATGTCAAGGAGCAGCGGGGTTTGGTCGAGCTTAACCTGGGCAGGGAGGCAGCATGAGTTCAGTGGAGATTGAAATTGGAAATGTTGCCAGCGTGACAAGGTCTATGACCACCCATCTGGCCGGGATGAAAAAGGAGTGTGCCAAGGCAGCGGAACGGGCAACGCATAGAACCCTGGCCCAGGTGCGCACCGAGGCACTGCATATCGTGAAGGAAAACTATACGGCCTCCACCCGTGATATACGGGAGGGGTCGAAGATTGTGGTCAGCCCAGGGGCAACCAGTGCCTACCTCCGCCTGCATGGGCCGCGTGGAGTGCCCTTGAGCTTTTTTGCCCCCCGCCCTGCTCGTCGTCCTGATTGGCGGGGAGTGCCTGTGCGAAGCAGGAAGCCAGCCGCAGGTGTCTCCAGTCAGGTACGGCGAGGCGAACGGCGTTTTGTGGCCCGGTCTGGAGATTACAAGCCTTTTTGGGCGGTGGCAAACGGTAAGGATTACTTATGGCGCAGGACAGGGGAAACAACCCTGCAAACCGTACGTGACAGGAAAACAGGGAAAGTAAGAGTCCGAAGGGCCGCTCAAATAGAAATGCTTTACGGTCCGTCATCGTTGTATGCTCTTGATGACCCGGATGCGCACGCTCGTTTGTCCAGGTTGGCAGACGAAGTGTACCCTCGCAGATTGCGGCATGAACTGGATCGTATGCTGGGGACGATCCGATGAAGTCCGAAGAGCTGATGCTGGCTCTTGAGTCCTGGATTGTGCAGACGATGGCCGGGTTGGAGCTTCCCTGTCCCAGGAGCGGGCATCAGGGGCCGCCACAGGTGTATCTCCACGCATTACCCGACCGTGGGCTGGGGGATCAGACAGCCTGGCCGTTTATTGTGGCTCGCCTGGCATCAGGCAAGACCGACGAGGAGCGAGCCGACGAAACCGTGATGCTGGGTATCGGTGTATACGCTCCCGAAGACCAGCGTCTGGCCGGGCTGCTAACCGCTCGGTGTCTGGACACAATCAGGGCCGGATTATTGCGAGACCGTATCATCGGCAAAAAGTTTGAAGTTGTACTACCTGTAAGTTTTGCCGCTCCAGAGCCAGGGCGGGAGTGGCACGATTACCATTTTGTGACCGTTGAGACGCATTGGAAGTATATGCTGCCTCGCCGGTCTCTTTAATTACGGATTACCTACGGAGGCAAAATGAAAACCAGGAAGAACACGAAGGCAGCCGGGTCTCCCGGCATCAGTATCCCTAAGGGAATAGTCGTTTATGTCGGGCCTAACCTCTCAGACCCTCTGCTGGCAAAGATGACGGTATTGTCCGGCATCTCTGCGCCGGTGAAGCAGGCCATAGAACGCCAGCCGGAGCTGGGCAAACTGTTCGTCCCTGTTTCCCAGCTTGCCACGGCCAGACAGCAGACGCAGCTTCCGGGCCATCCTCTGGCAGAGGCCTATCAGACTGTATCGGCAGGGCACCGGGCTGCAAACCCTTAGGGGCCGTTATGGAACAACAAAAAGCTCATATGCACATTCGTCGTTTTCCCAGTACAAGTATGGGGACGTTTGGCGAGCTGCGGTGTGGCAATTTGCCGCTAATGTACACAGTTGAGCGGCCCTGGCTGGACAACGTGGTAAACAAAAGCTGCATCCCTGCTGGCCGATATGTCCTGCGTCTTAGGCGATCGTCTCTTATAACCCGCATAACACATGGAGAATACATGCAGGGGTGGGAAGTTATGGATGTGCCAAAACGCACCTATATCATGCTGCATCCAGCCAACATTGCTGACGAGCTGGGCGGGTGTATCGCCCCAGGGCTTGGCCTGGGAACGCTTCATGGCCGGTGGGCTGTAACAGGCTCTCTAGCGGCTTTCGAACGAGTGATGGGCTATCTGTCAGAGCTTGTTGGATGTGAGTCCCCGGTACTCGAAATTAGCTGGGCAGTGTAACTGCAAACCTAACACAGGAGGAGTTATGGCATCGTTTCTTTCTGCGATTCCTATCATCGGAAAGGTTGTGGACGGCATATCGTCATGGATCGACCAAGTGGTGGAGGACAAGGATGAGGCCAACCGTCTCAAGGCTGACCTTCAGAAGACATGGGTAGTGCAGAACATGGGGATAATCCAGCAGACGCTGGATGCCCAGACCCAGACCTTGACCGCTGAAATTCAGGGCAAATCGTGGCTCCAGCGCAACTGGCGGCCCCTGCTTATGCTCACCTTCACCTATATCATTTTACACAACTATGTCCTGACACCTGTCCTTGGCCTGCCGTCAGTATTGATCCCACCGGACATGTGGCAGCTCCTCAAGATTGGGGTGGGAGGATATGTCATTGGCCGTTCCGCAGAAAAAATTCTGCCGCAACTGAATCTTAGGCCCCGAACGTAGTTGGGCGTAACGTATAAACCAGGGAGGAAGCATGACCTATAGGCATGGAGTGTATGTATCAGAGATGCCGACCAGCCTTTTCCCGCCGGTGCGCACGGACATAACGCTGCCGGTGGTTATTGGTCTGGCTCCTGTACACAAACAGGATCAGGGTAAGGGTATGCCGGTGAATACGCCGGTGCTGTGTTATTCTTACGACGAGTTTGTCCGAAATTTTAATTTTGACGATGATGCACGTTATACATTGTGCGAATTCGCTCGTGTATATTTTTCTACATATCAGGCATCGCCCTTTGTGGCCATAAACGTCTTTGACCCTCATAGACACAAGACAACGCTGACTGCCCAGCGGGGCGTATTTGACAATCAGGACATAATCCGCCTGCCCTGGTCTGGTATTACAGATATTACCGTAAAGAGCGCTGATGGCAATACAGACTATCAGCCGGAGCAGGATTACAGGGTGCATGCTCCCCTTGGAGTAATCCACCGGGTTGGGTCTGGAGCTATTCCCACGGGAGCAGAGGTGCTCATCGACTATACCCATGCGGATCCAGGCAAGGTGGAGGCCGAGGATATTATCGGCGGCATTGTTGTGGAAACAGGCCAGCGCACGGGCATGGAATTGATAAGCGAAGTGTTCCCAAGATTCAGGCTTGTACCTGGCAATATCGCAGCTCCTGGCTGGTCAAGGCATCCTGAAATAGCTGTTCTGATGGGGGCCAAGGCCGCCAGCATCAACGGATTATTTTCCTGCACTGCTGTTGTTGACCTCCCTTCGGATCAGACCCTTGATGTCTATTCCAGTGTGCCTGAATACAAAAACAAAAACAACCTGATGGACAAGCAGATGTTGTGCTGCTGGCCCAAAGTCCAGAACGGTGATCATTCCGAGTGGATGAGCACCCATCTTTGCGGTGTCATGGCCCGGAAGGATGCTGAGTGCGAGGGGATCCCGTACAAGTCACCCTCCAACAACCGCTATCTGGGAACAGGTGCGTGCCTGGAGTCAGGGGAACCCGTGTGGATGGGCAATGAGGAAGCGAACTATCTGAACGGTCAAGGGGTCATAACAGCGTTGAACTTTATAGGAGGCTGGACGTGCTGGGGGTCTCGTACGGCTGCATACCCTGCGGTGACAGATGTTAAGGATGCTTTTTTGCCCATACGTAGGATGTTTAACTGGATCGGCAACACCTTGATCCTCACATCCTGGCAAAAGGTGGATGCCCCTGTACGGAAGCGCATGGTCGAAACAGTGTGCGACTCCTTTAATGTCTGGCTCAACGGATTGGCCGGGCGGGAAATCATTCTGGGCGGCAGGGTCGAGTTTCGGGCAGAGGAGAATCCCACAACCGATTTAATGGACGGGATTGTGCGCTGGCATGTGTTCGCTACTCCGCCAAGCCCAGGCAGAGAGCTTGATTTTATCTTGGAATATGACCCGCAATATCTACAGGCATTGTTCGGGTAAGGAGAAAAAATATGTCGAATCAAATACCTGAGAAACTCAAGGCGTTTAGGGTGTACCTTGATGGCGTTGATCTGCTCGGTGTTGCCGACCTGGAACTGCCATCTCTGGAGCTATCAGGGGATACGGTCAGCGGAGCAGGCATTGCTGGCGAGTTCGAGTCGCCCACAACAGGCCATTTCAAGAGCCTGAAGCTTAAAATCAAATGGCGGGTCATCAACGAAGACCAGATACATCTCGCTGCTCACCGCACCCATCACCTGGACTGCCGAGGCTCGGTGCAGAGTTATGATGCAGGGTCTGGAGATTATGTTGATTATCCTGTCAAGGTTGTTGTCCGTGCCCTGACGACCAAGCAGAGCCTGGGAAAAATGGAAACGGCCAAGCAGCAGGACTCTGATACAGAGATGGAATGCCTCTATCTTAAGCTGTGGCTTAACAGCTCCGAGGCCATTGAGATTGATAAGCTGAATTATATCTACAAGGTAAACGGGGAAGACTATCTTGCATCAACCAGAGTACATCTGGGCATGGAGGGATAAATGGAAAACACACAGAAACACAAGGCACGCACCTCCGCACGAGTGGAGATGGAGTATCCGATTATAGTAGAAGAAACAGAAATACACTTCCTTGAACTCCGCCGTCCTAAAGTTAGAGATATGCTGGCAGCACAGGGGGGTAATAATGCAGAAAGCGAACTACTGCTGGTGGCCCGACTGAGCGGCCAGAACCCCGAAGATTTGCACCAGATGGATTTTGCTGACTGGAAAAAGGTGCAGGGGGTCTTGCAAGGTTTTTTGGGTGTGGAGGAAGAGGAGGAGAAATAGTCGGGCCGTCGTTGTTACGGCAGGTTTTGCTGTTGGCAGAATTTACAGGATGGAGCCGTGCAGAAATCCTGTCTCTTGAAGACGTGGAGTTTGCTGCGATTATGGATGAACTCTCCGCAATAAGGGAAATAAGGTCGGAGTATGAAGGGGTTTGAATATACCATTGGCTTGACCGCTACACTGGGTGCTGGCTTTGCAACTGCCTTTTCCTCGGCAGAAAAGCAGTTTGACCGCATGGGCAGTGCCATAGGCGACCTTGTGGCTTTGGAGAAAAAAGCAGCCAAAGCCCAAGGGTTACGAGACAAGCTCGGTGCCACCGCCCAGGAATACAAGGCTGTCCGCCTGCAAATGCGCAAGCTCGCAGCTCAGGCCAAAGCTGGCACAGGTAGCCCCAGGATAGGTGCGGAAATGGCCCGTGCGGGCGCCAAGGCTGACAGGCTCCGAACTCGGCTGAAGCAACAAAGCCAGACCCTGCATGGACTCAAAAAAGACTTTGCAGCAGCCGGGTTGTCTGTCCGGGATTTTGCCGACAACCAGGTACGTGCCGCCCGTGTTGCTGCAAAGCTCCGTCCCACCCATGAACACATGGCCTCGCTCAGGAATCAGAAAAAAGACCTTGCGTCCCGGCGGAGCGAAAAGCGGGGACAGTTCATGGAGACGGCTGTCATGGGGGCAACAGTGTTTGCCCCCATAAGCCTTGCCGTGGATTTTGAATCGGCAATGGCAGATGTCGCCAAGACAGTGGACGGCACCCGTACCGACGACGGCAAGCTGACCCAAAAATTTTACGACATGGGTGCTGCCGTAAGGCAAATGTCGCGCGAGATGCCTCTTGCTACCGAAGAAATTGCCGGACTGTTTGCTGCCGGTGGCCAGCAAGGGCTGGGTACCATCGAGAAGCTCAAGGAGTTTTCCACCCTGTCAGCGGAAATGGCTGTGGCCTTTGACATGTCGTCAGACGCAGCAGCAGAGGCCATCGGCGGCTACCGGACAGCTCTTGGCCTGTCGATGCCGGAGACACGAAGTATGCTGGATTTGATGAACCAGTTTGCCAACACGTCTTCTGCCACAGAAAAAAGCATCGCCGAGGTGGTTAGCCGCGTGGGAGGCCTGGGAGAGGTATCAGGAGTTTCCTATAAGCCGATGACCGCCCTTGCGGCTACACTTACGGCTATGAAGGTACCTCCTGAAATTGCAGCCACGGGCATCCAGAAGGTTATGCTGGCCCTGACCAGAGGGGGGAGTGCCACCAAGAAACAGTCAGACGCTTTTGCACGTCTTGGCCTTAACGCAACCGTTATGGCCAAGCGGATGCAGCAAGATGCTCCCGCAGCTATTATTGATGTGTTGAGCGCCATCCGAAAGCTGTCGGCACACGAGCAGACCGAGGTGATGACCAATCTTTTTGGGCAGGAAGGGATCAAGCCTATCGCTGCAATGACGGCTAACATCCCCCTGCTTTCCAGGAACTTGCGTATTGCCGCAGACGAATCAGCGTATCTTGGGGCGGTGCACAAGGAATTTGCCAACCGATCCGCCACCACCGCCAACAATATCCAGCTGCTTAAAAACAGGGCCAAGGAGATGGGGGTTGTCATCGGGACTGCCGTCCTGCCTGCGGTCAATGCGATCCTGGTGCCTATAGGGGCTGTTTTCTCCGGCATCGCTGATCTTGCGGATCCCTGCCCATTGGCGACCAAGGTAATATTTGGAGCAGCTATTGGCTTTGCCGGTGCTGCTGTTGCAGCCTATGCCGTGGGGTATGCCGTCTGCATCCTCAAGGCTGGCTGGGTCAACCTCAAGCTGGCCGCTGCCGGTCTGAGGGCGGGGCTGGTCATGCTGCAAGCCTCAAAAATGGGCGTTGCGGTTTCATCGTTAACGGCAAACACGGCCACCACAACCTTGTCTCTGGGTATGACCCGGCTGAAGGTGGCCGCTCTGGGTGCCGGAACCAGTCTCAAGTCGGCCTTTATCGGCTCGCTGGGAACTGCCCGCACGGCCTTTGCCTCTCTTTTCGCCATGCTCCCTGCTCTTGGGAGCGGTATTGCAGGCATAGCAGCAGGGTTCTGGTCTGTCACAGCGGCAGTGTTGGCCAACCCCATCACCTGGGTTGTCGGCGGCATCATTGCGGCCGGCATTGTCCTTTATAAATACTGGAAGCCCATCAAGGCTTTTTTTCTGGGATTTTTTGGAGCTACCTCCTCTGCGATTAAACCGGTGGTCAATTTTGTAGGGGCCATTGCCGAACTGACTGGTGTCGCATGGGTTTTTCGGGTCATCGGGTCAGGCATTGAATGGGTCTGGGGTCTGCTTTCTGATATAGGCGGTCTTTTTGGCGGACTGTTTGACCAGGCTGACGAGGGGAACGCCGAAGAAATAGGGGCCAATCTGGGCAATTCTCTTGTGGAGGGGGTCAAAAACGCCTTTCTCTATTTTACCCCTGTGGGCTGGATGTATCAGGGTGTTACTGCTGCCCAGGAATACCTGGCTGGTATTGACTGGTCTCAGGCTGGTCAGGCCGCGGTGGGCACACTCGTTTCCGGGCTGAAATCTATGGCCCTGGCTCCTGTCAATGCTGTCAGCAATATACTTGGCAAGGTTCGTCAGTATCTGCCCTTTTCCGACGCCAAGGTTGGCCCACTATCCACCCTTACAGCTTCGGGAGCTGCTTTTGCCACGACATTTTCGGGGGGCATGGCCAAGGGGCAGGACAAGGTCGAAGGCCAAGCCTCGTCCCTGGCTGGAGCCGCGGGGAAGGGACTAAGGCAGGTAGATGCAGGCCCGTCCCTGCCGGGCGATGTTGTTGCAAAGCTTTCGTCTATGGCCCTGGCTCCCGTCAATGCTGTCAGCCATCTGCTCGGCAAGGCTCGCCAGTACCTGCCCTTTTCGGGGGGCATGGCAAAAGGCCAGGCATCATCTCTGGAAGCGACCGCAGGGAAAAGCGGTAACGCCAATGAGGCCGGATCGCTACGCCCCCGGAATGGCCAGCAAGTGGTCATACATTTTTCTCCTACCATCCATGTCGAGGACGGGTCGGGTGCGGAAGTTCGCGGCCAGACGGAAAAGGCCCTGAGCCTCTCTTTGGAGCAGCTTCGCCAGATGCTGGAAGACCTGATGAATCAGGAAAGACGGGTGTCTTATGCCTGATACCTATACGACCATACAGGGCGACACCTTTGACATTATCGCCTGGAGGCTCTGGGGGCAGGAGACCATGTGTACCGAGCTTATGAGGGCCAACCCTGACCACAGGCAGACATTGGTTTTTGAGGCAGGGGTACCCCTTGCTGTCCCTGATCTCCAGCGGCCTCGCCAGACAATAACTCCCCCCTGGAGACAAGCGCGATGAACTCGATGACGAGAAATGCCCGTCTTATCCTGCACTATGATGGGGTTGATGTGTCAGAGGACATATCGGCTCACGTGGTGCGGTTTTCTTACACCGACAATGCCGGAGACAAGGCGGACGATTTAAGCGTGACGCTGGAAGACCGTGATCAGCTTTGGCAGGGCGACTGGTGTCCGGTTAAGGGTGCCAGGCTGGATGCTGCCATTGTTTGCGAAGGATTTGGCCGGGTCTGGACTCCTGGAGAAATAGAACTGTCTTGCGGAACCTTTGAGCTGGATGAGGTAGAGATGGCCGTAAGCCGAGCAGGGGATACGGTCACCCTGAAAGGGGTATCTGCAATGGTAGCCAACTCAATACGCCGTGAGAAAAAAACACGTGCCTGGGAGAATATCCCCTTGTCTGTTTTGGCCGGTCTTGTGGTGGAAGAACACGGTCTTTTGCTGCAGTTTGAGGGAGAAGACCGGCATTATTTTCGTGTGGAACAGCGAGGAGAGTCTGACTTGAGCCTCCTTAATCGTCTGGCCATGAATGACGGCAAGCACGTGAAGCTGGCTGATGGCCGGGTCATCCTCTACAACGGCGAGGATTATGACAAGCATCCAGTCTCAATGGTTATTGAACGGGGTCATCCGGGGCTTACATCCGTGCGGATACGCTCCAGCCTGGCCGATGTGTATTGTGCATGTACTGTTAAGTATCTTGATCCCAAAGAAAAAAAGCTCAAATCATATACTTTTACCCCGCCTAATCCTCCCCCTACACGACAAGTCCTTCAGGTAAATCAGCATACCGAATCTATTGCCCAGGCCGAGAAGATGGCCAGGGCAAGACTTCGGGAAAAAAATCAGACGGAAACAAGCGGAAGCATAAGCATGATGGGTAACGTGCGAGCTACCTCTGCGATGGTTCTCCGCCTGACGGGCTTTGGTCATTTTTCCGGCAAGTATTTTGCCAGTCGTGTCGAGCATGTGTTTACCCGTTCGTCCGGGCTGACCACAAACATTAACGTCCGTAAGGTATTGGAGTATTAGCCATGATTTTTTTGGAGCAAAAGCTGGACGCTATCAGGGCTGAATTACATCAGATTATCAGGGTGGGGAAAGTGGTCGCCCTGCTGCCAGCCAAAGGAGCCGTGAGGGTCGAATTCCTGGATGCCGATACGGGCGGCAAGGGGATGGTGTCATACGAGCTGCCCCTTCTCACTGCCAAGACTCTCGCTGATAAATCATACTGGATGCCCGATCTGGACGAGCAGGTGGTTTGCCTGTTTCTGCCCTTTTCCCTCCAGGAAGGTTTTGTCCTTGGGTCACTCTATTCAAGCGTAGATAAGGCTCCCCTGGCCGACAAAGACGTAAAGCATATCTCCTTTAGCGATGGATCGAGTTTTTCTTACCACCGCAAGGAGCATCTTTTGTCCGGGCGTGTCTGCGGCGGGAATGCCATTCTGGAAGTTGACGGTGATGCACGGGTAACTGCTGGGGGCAATATTGCAGCACAGGCTGAGGGGGATGTGGAAATACAGGCTGGAGGTAAAGCCTCGGTAACAGCAGGGAGTAAAGTTGTCGTATCTGCGCCGGACATTGTGTTGTCCGGTAATATTTCAGCGTCCGGTGCTGGAGGGGGTGCAGGGGCCGAGACCAAGCATGCCGATACAGAGCATACCGGGGGCTACCACTTGCATGGGAACCTGGTGGTTGACGGCAATATAACAGCAGCAGGTAGTATTTTGGCGGGCGGTGAAAACAGCAACCATCATACGCATTAGGGGTTGGGTATGATTGGGGCTTTTGGGCAGGTCGTTTTCAGGGCGGACTCACGGCGGGTAATGACCTTCAGCGGGTTTACCCGAAGCCGTGAAGCCGTTTTTGCGGAACACGCAGTGGCGCAAAATGCTAGCCGACTCCAGCATGTGGGACAAGGCCTGGACGAGATATCTTTTAGCGTTAAGCTCTCTGATTCCCTTGGTGTCGATGTGGAAGAGGAAATACATCGCCTAAGGGGAATGCTGGATCAGGGTGCCGCCTATCCGCTGGTGTTGGGGGGTAAGGTATTGGGCGCTTTTGTGCTGACCAAAATCGACGAAGGATGGAGCGTCGTTGATGGCAGCGGCAGGATACGCAGGGCAAAGGTCAAGCTAATACTGAGGGAGTTTGTGTAATGCCTGTGGAGGTATGGGGTTCCCCCGCCCCCTTTGACGTAGGGGCAAGAGGGCTGGATGAAATCGTCCAGAACGTCCGTGTCATTCTGGGGACGGTACGGGGTACCGTCCCCCTGGACAGGTCGTTTGGCCTGGACGGTGATGTGCTGGACGATCCCACACCAGTGGCAATGGCCCGGCTGACATCGGAAATCGTGCAGGAAGTAGAAAAGCAGGAACCTCGTGTCAAGGTGATCAGTGTCCGTTTTTTGCCGGATGCTGACGGTGCGGTGGATGG
>PDWI01006478.1_pt1 | contig 14649 bp, 8 predicted proteins | sample 1430891 | NCBI WGS metagenome assembly PDWI01 (sample SAMN01162508, study PRJNA174530) | Oral metagenome, whole genome shotgun sequencing project. | biome: Marine environment; feature: Marine mammal; material: Swab sample of the gingival sulcus; isolation source: swab sample of gingival sulcus... | reverse complement strand
CACCCTGAAACTTCGGTCTTCTGACTTCTGACTTCCGACCATTTTTAACAATAATTATTCTAGTAATTGATTATCAATACATTATTGAACTACCTTAGGTCGAACTCACGTTGACTGAAGATTTTAACACAAAAAAACTCCACACTTAATATTAAATGTGGAGTTCCGAATATTTGAAAAAATATTTCTAACCTAAAACTACTTTTTTATAAATTTCATTGTAGCGTTTTGAGTTTTTACTAAGTAAAAGCCAGATGTTAAATCATCTACATTAATAACTTGTTTGTTGCTTGTAATGGTTTCTGTTTTTACTTTTTTACCATTAGTGTTAAATATGTTTACGATAAAAGGTTTAGAGCTGTTACCTCTAATTGTAAAACTTGAATTTACTAATGTTGGGTAAATATTTATTTTGTCAGAAAGGTTGTCGTTTATTCCTGTTGGTTTATTTACGGTCACTTTGCAAGTGGCATAAATTATACCTTCAATTAGTATATTTATGTCTGTACTTCCATCTTTATCTAAAGCTGTTACTTTTCCGTTTTCGTCAACTATTGCAATGTCTGTGTTGGTTGATTCATATTTTACTAATGAAGATACTTCAGCTGGAGTAACAGTTGGCTTTAAAGTAAATGTGCTTTCTGTATCTATGCTTTTTTCAGTTTCCGTTTCAATTTTAATTTCTTTTTTAGTAAAGAATGACCATTTATCGTTTGCTTTGTAAGATTCAGCTTTGCCTTTAGGAACGTATAATAAAACGTTTGTTCCGTATGCTGGATTGAATTCATCAAACACATCGTCGGCTATAGTTATTTTTGAGTCGTCAGGTTGTAAAACAATAATTTGTTTTATTGTAAGACAAAAGCTGGTAAACCCTTTTTCAATAGCAGTTAAGGTTTTAGGTAGAATTATAGTTGTTAGTACTGGGCAATCAGTAAAATATGTTGTTTTTAAAGATGTTATAGCATCAGATATTTTTACAACTGTTAACTTCTGCGACTTCTCAAAAGCATACATTTCCATATCTTCAATGGTGTTAGGCATCATGTATGTTTCTCCATCTTTGTTTGCAGGATATAAAAATAATTTTTTCTTGTCCTTGCTAAATAATACTCCATCTTCCGAAGAATAAGTAGTGTTTTCTGCATCTACGTCAATTGATGTTAAAGATGTGCAATCGGCAAATAAACCAGCATCAGTAGCCATAGTAGTTACTTTTTTAGGTATAGAAATGCTTTCTAATTTTGAACAGTTGCTAAAAGCCCTATCTTTAATGGTTGTTAAACTCTCGCTTAATGTGATTTTTTTTATCTCCGAGCAATAGTAAAAAGCATATTCTCCAATTTCGGTAATGTCAGCATCTATTTTAACAGATGTTATTTTAGGGCAAGGGTTAAAAGCATTGTCGCCTATTTTTTTGACGGTATATGTTTGGCTTTCGTAAGTAACAGTTTTAGGTATTGTTATATCTCCTGTAGGAGCATTAGTGCTTGTCCACCATTCGTCATCAGAGTTAGCTTCGTCTAATTCTGGTGTAACTTCTACAATGTTGTTGTCTGTATCTGTAACTTTGTAATATATTCCATCTACTTTAAATTTTGTTTCTCCTACAGAAGGCTTGGCAACAGTAACTTTGCAAGTAGCATAAGTTATACCTCCAATTAGTATATTGATGTCTGTACTTCCTTCTTTATCTAATGCAGTTACTTTCCCGTTTTCGTCAACTGTTGCAATATCTGTTTTTGTTGATTCGTACTTTATTAATGAAGATATTTCAGTTGGTGTAACAACAGTTGGCTGTAAAGTAAATGAATTTTCTGTATCTATGCTTTTTTCAGTTTCGGCTTCAATTTTAATTTCTTCTTTTTCGTTAAACACTGATAATTTAGTATTTGCCTCGTAAGAAACTAACGAACCTTTAGGGATATATAATTTAGCTGCTTTGCCCATCATTGTTGGGTCAAAATCAATAAGAGAGAAATCAGCAACAGTTATTTTTGAAGCGTCAGGTTGTAAAATAACTATTTGTGTAATTGCAGAACAAGAAAATACAAATGCTTCTTCAATAGCAGTTAATGTTTTAGGTATAATTATAGTTGTTAATGCTGGGCAATCAGTAAAATATGTTGTTTTTAAAGATGTCATGCCATCAGATATTTTTACAACTTTTAAATTCTGACAATTTCCAAAAGCATACATTTGTATATCTTCAATAGTATTAGGCATAATGTACATTTTACCGTCTTTATTTGCTGGATATACTAATAGATTTTTTTTGTCGTTGCTAAATAGTATTCCATCTTCTGAAGCGTAAGCGGTGTTTTTTGCATCTACATCAATTGATTTTAACGCATTACATTCTCTAAATATATTTTCATCTATTTTCATTGAAGTTAAATTTTTAGGAATATAAAAACTCTCTAGGCTTGAGCAAAATGCAAAAGCTAACCCTTTAATGGTTGTTAAACTTTCGTTTAGTGTTATGGTTTTAAGTCCCGAACAAGTATAAAAAGCAGATTCTCCAATTTCGGTAATCTCCGCTTCTATTTTAACCGATGTTATACCTTTGCAACCAGAAAAAGCATTATCTGCAATTTCAGTAACGGTATATGTTTTACTTTCGTTGGTAACTGTTTTAGGTATGCTTATTTCTCCAGTAGGTTTGTTAGTCCAGTAAGGGTCTGCATCATTTTGTGGCGAAACAGATACTGTTTTTTTTGCCTCGTCGGTTATTGTGTAATAAATGCCATTATCAGTTTTGAATTTTGTTTGAGCGTTTACAATACCTGTTGTAAGTAAAGCTACAAATAAAAATAGCATGTTTGCTATTGTAATTTTTGACTTGCTAACTCTGTTATTAGCTTTGTTCACAGTGAATGTCTGTATTTCATTCGCCTGATTTCTTTTTGTAGAAAAACTATTCATTTGTTTTAAATTTATGACCAAGTATAATATAATTAAGAGAATTACTAATTGTTAATTTATATTAACAATTTATTTTCTTGTAATTAATATTTAATTACCCATGAAAAAAGTGTGATTCAATAATATATTAAAGAGCGGTCTGTTTTATACTAATTTATTTTAAATAAGGATTGCAAAGATAGTTAATATTATTCCAATACAAGTATATTGTTATTTTTTTTGTATCTAAATTATGGTTATGGTTTTATTTGTCTGATTATGTTTGTTTTATGGGGTTTTGTTGAGCTGGTTTATTTGTGTTATTAAGAATTAATAATGGTAAAAAGTAAAGTTTTTTATGTTGTTGTTTTGAACGCATAATTTTAAATTTTCTACACTTAATTAAATGGGGTAAAATTATCTTTAATAGTAAAGATTTCTGTATCTTATTACTTATTTATATGTTTTATAATATAATTTGAAAACAAAAAAGATTTCTATATTTGTCAAAATTTAAAAATAATAATTAATAAAAAATTTAAGCTTATGTTTAAAAATCATCCTAAAGGACTTGTAGCAGCGGCACTTTCTAACATGGGAGAGAGGTTTGGCTACTATATTATGAATGCAGTATTACTGCTATTTTTATGTTCAAAATTCGGAATAAGTGATGCAGTTAGTGGTGTTATCTATTCTGTTTTTTACGCATTAATTTATGTACTTAGTTTAGTTGGTGGTATTATTGCTGACAAAAAACAAAACTATAAAGGCGTTATTATGATAGGTTTACTTATCATGTCGTTTGGTTATGTAATGATGTCAGTTCCAATTGCATCAACATCGGCTAATACATGGTGGTTATTACCTTTAACTTGTTTTGCATTGTTGCTAATTGCTTTTGGTAATGGTTTATTCAAAGGTAACTTACAAGCAATTGTAGGTCAGATGTACGATAACTTTGAGGCTGAGGCTGCAAAAGAAGGTCCAGAAGCTCTTGCTATCGCAAAAACTAAAAGAGATTCTGGTTTCCAGATATTCTATGTATTTATTAATGTAGGTGGTGTAATTGCTCCTTTTGTTGCTCCTATCCTTAGAAGCTGGTGGTTAAGTTTACATAACTTAACTTATAATGCTAGTCTTCCTGAACTTTGTCATAAATTTATTGATAATTCAGGTGTGTTAGAGGCTCAAGATATGCAAAACATAACTGATTTAGTAACTCAAGTAGGAGGAACTGAGGTAACTGCTGAGTTCTGTCAGAATTATCTTAACGTATTTAATACAGGTGTACACTATTCATTCTTTGCATCTGTTGCAGCTATGTTAATCTCGTTAGTTATCTTTATGGTTACTAAAAAGCAATTCCCTAATCCTGTAAAGAAAGAGGTTGATAATACTGATTATACTCCTGAAGAGAAAAAAGCTATGGCTACTGAAATTAAACAAAGAATGTATGCATTATTTGCTGTTCTTGGTGTAGCTATTTTCTTTTGGTTCTCATTCCACCAAAACGGACAATCGTTATCTGTTTTTGCACGTGATTTTGTTATCACATCAAATATAGCTCCTGAGATATGGCAAGCAGTTAATCCATTCTTTGTGATAGTATTAACGCCAATTATTATTGGATTCTTCTCAGTTTTAGCTCGTAAAAGAGGAGGTAGAGATATTTCTACTCCACGTAAGATAGCTATCGGTATGGGTATTGCATCAATGGCATATATATTCTTAGCAATATTCTCAAGTATGCAAGGTTACCCATCAGGAGATGAGTTTAGAGCTATGCCTATTGAGGCTCAGGCTGCAATGAAATCAGGGCCTTGGGTTCTAATTGTTACTTACTTCTTCTTAACTGTGGCAGAATTATTTATTTCGCCTCTTGGACTATCATTTGTGTCTAAGATTGCACCAAAACACTTGCAAGGTCTTTGTCAAGGATTATGGCTTGGAGCAACAGCAATGGGTAACTTATTAATCTGGATTGGTCCTTGGATGTTTAACAAAATTCCATTATGGCAGTGCTGGACAGTTTTCGTAGTAGTTTGTGTAATTTCTATGGGAGTAATGTTCGGAATGGTAAAATGGATTGAAAAAATATCAGAATAGCAATATTATTGTTAAAATAGTTTGTAAACCAACCTCTTTTTAGGGGTTGGTTTTTTGTTGTGTTCAAATAAAAAAAAAGAGGCTATTCAATATTTTTTTGAATAACCTCTCAATGTATTGTACATAAATAAAGTAAAATTAGTTTTATTGTTTATTGAAAACTAAAGTTTCTCCATCTATTGTTGCCGTTAGTGTATTTCCGCTAACAGTGTAACTAATACTATCAGACTCTCCATTAGAAAAATTCATAACGATAACTGAACCAGTATCAGTATATGTAAAAGAACTGCTACCCCATGGAGCAGTAAATAGTCCTGTTTTGTCGGTTTTAAATGTCATAGAAAAAAAACCATCTGGACTATTACACGTCCAAGTTCCAATAATTGGAGCTTCTTTTGGAGTGTCATCAGTGTCCTTTTTACAACTTGTAACGCTTGTTGTTACTAACATTAGGGCAATTGCCACAATACTGAAAAACATTTTATTTTTCATAATAAAAATATTTTATTTGCTTCATAGTCCCCCAAATCAGCAGATTAATAAATAATACATAAAAAAAAGCGTGGGAACTGTTAGATTTTATTTGCCTTAGAGGTTCTGGTAAAACCTTGGTCGCAAATAAGAACAGCCCACGCCTATAGCGTGAGCATTTATCTTACTTCTTGCGACCTTTAAATTTACCAGATTTCTAAGGCAAGAATATAAGCTAAACGCTTTTATGTTAAAAAATTAAGTATAACTTATATTTTGTTATACTATGTTGTCAATAATTAATTTGACAATACAAATATATAACTATTTTTTATAATTGTGTAATTTATTCAATTTTACTTCATTTTAAAAGATTTGATTGTTCTTAATTGTAGATAATATTTTTATTTATTGTAGGCTTATAGCTTATATTGTATGGTTTTAAATTTTTTATAAAAAAAATAAATACTGTGCAAATAAATTAAAAATAAACTTCCTAAGTTAATTATTATGAAAAGATATTTATTGTATAGTGATAAAATCTGTGTATTGAAGTATTAATTTATCTTTATAAGGAATCGCATTTAAAACATTTGGTGGAAGTTCTTTGTGTTCGGTTTTTAATGTAGTTCTGTCAGTAAAATATAAATTAGGAGTTTTGTAATAAATATAGTATTTGTTAGTAATGTTTATTTTATTGCTTGTAGTAATATTCTCTAATTTTATAAAATTACCAAACTCGTCAAATATTAATAAGTTATTATTGGTCTGTAAGTATATTTGTCCATTATGTTGCGATAGAAAAAGGGCGGAATTATCATTAATGTAGTTGACAATATTTACCGATACTTTGCTGTTCCCTTGAGTAGTAAATAGGCTTAATGTTTCTGACCACTTCTCATACGACCAAAATCCTTGCGATATGGATGAAGTAACTAATTCAGCCTGAACGTTTGTTATTTGTTCAATTTGTATAGGGCTATTTATTTCTGATAATTGCTTGTTTAGATAGACAATATTGTTGCTTTCCTTAAAGAATACTAATATACGTAAAGGGTTACTAACGTCAATTGACGATATATTACCCAAAATATTGTTGCTATATTTATAAAGTAATTGTCCGTTGGTGTTGTACTTTAGTAAGTTGGTTTTATTTACAATATAAATATTTCCTTGTAAATCAGCATCAATAAAATCGGACTTGGTATTTATTTGGGTTTGTGAATAAGCTGAGTTGATAATAAACAACAATCCCATTAAAAGAATAACGCTAAATAAACGTCTGTTTTTTAATGGGATTGCTAACTGTATCATAAGCTAAAACTAAATGATTAAAACTTAGTGCTATTTATTAATTTCCTTCATTACTCAAGAATTTAATTCGCATCAATCGTACTTCTTCTTCCGAATACTCATCTTCGCCTAATTCAGCTAAAGCGTCTTCAATTGATTCTGTTTCAGCCTCCTCCATAAAGTACTCGTAAATATCGTCTTGATGGTCGTCATCTATATTTTCATCAATATAATAATCAATGTTTAGTTTAGTTCCTGAATATACTATGGCTTCTATCTCTTTTATTAGTTCGTCCATAGTTAAGCCTTTTGAGTCGGCAATAGCCTCTAACGGCACTTTGCGGTCAATATTCTGAATAATATAAACCTTTATGCCCGACTTATTTACAACCGATTTTACAACCATATCCATTGGTCGCTCTATCTCGTTCTCCTCAACATATTTCTTTATAAGTTCGCAGAATGGTTTACCATATTTTTTTGCCTTTCCTGTACCTACACCAGTCATGTTTTGCATTTCCTCCATAGTTATAGGGTAATGTATCGACATGTCTTGCAACGATGTTTCTTGGAAAACAACAAACGGAGGTACGCCTTTTTCTTTTGCTGTGCGTTTAGTTAAATCTTTTAGCATGGCAAATAGTATTGGGTCAGATGCGCTTGTACCTACATTTATTTTTGCATCGTCTTTGTCTAATTGGTCGTAGTCGTGGTCTTCTAATAGCATAAACGATTGCGGATTCTTAAGGAATTTATGACCCTCTTCCGTTACCTTTAATAATCCGTAATTTTCTATATCTTTTGTTATCAGTTTAGCTATAAGCGATTGGCGGATAACTGCATTCCAAAATTTAATGTCTTTATCTTTACCTATGCCAAATTCTGGTATCTTATGGTGTTTGAATGATTTTACTGAATATGAGTCCTGACCAGCTAATATTGATGCGATGTGGTCAAATTTAAAATATTCATTTACTGCTAAAATAACCTTTAGCATTTTAACAACCTCGTCTTTGCCCTCAAACTGTTTCTTGGGGTATAGGCAGTTATCGCAACATCCGCAATTATCTTCGTTGTATTCCTCGCCAAAATAGTGCAGTAAGGTTTTTCTCCTACATACAGCCGACTCCGAATAAGATATTGTTTCTAACAATAAATGTTTACCAATCTCTTGTTCGGCAACAGGTTTGCCTTGCATGAATTTTTCTAATTTCTGAATATCTTTGTATGCGTAAAACGATATACATTTTCCTTCGCCACCATCTCTACCAGCACGTCCTGTTTCCTGATAATATCCCTCTAAACTTTTTGGTACGTCATAGTGTATAACAAAACGCACATCGGGTTTATCTATACCCATACCAAAGGCTATTGTGGCAACAATAACATCAACCTCTTCAAGTAAAAATTTATCTTGATTGCCCGACCTTGTTGCTGAGTCCATACCAGCATGGTAAGCTAAGGCGTTAATGCCATTCACTCTTAGTATTTCGGCTAATTCCTCAACTTTCTTTCGGCTTAAGCAATATATAATACCCGATTTGTTAGGGTTCTCCTTTATAAATTTAATAATCTTTTTTGTAGCATTAACCTTAGGTTGTACCTCGTAGTACAAGTTTTTACGGTTAAACGACGATTTGAAAACCTTAGCATCAAGCATATCTAGGTTTTTTTGTATGTCGTTTTGTACTTTTGGTGTAGCAGTAGCTGTTAGTGCTATTATTGGAGCTCTGCCAATATCTTCAACAATTGGTTTTATTCTTCGGTATTCTGGTCTAAAGTCGTGTCCCCATTCCGATATACAATGGGCTTCATCTATGGCATAAAATGATATTTTTATCTGTCTGAAGAAATCAACATTTTCCTCTTTGGTTAACGATTCAGGAGCAACGTACAACATTTTAGTGCGTCCTGCTTGTATGTCGTCTTTTACCTTTTGTATTTCAGCTTTGTTAAGCGATGAATTAAGAAAATGGGCTACCCCATCATCTTCGCAAAATCCCCTCATGGCATCAACCTGATTTTTCATTAATGCAATAAGCGGCGATATTATTATTGAAGTTCCGTCTAATATTAATGACGGTAATTGGTAACACAGCGATTTTCCACCACCCGTAGGCATTAATACAAACGTATCGTTGCCTTCCATTAAACTTTCAATTATTTCTTTTTGATTTCCTTTGAATTTGTCAAAGCCAAAAAACTTTTTTAAATGTTGTGTTAAGTCCATTTCTTATAAATTTATACCAGATAAAATTTTTATTTTTATTTTAATTGTTCATAGATGTTTTGTTAAAATTAGCTATTTTAAATAGATTTATTTTAAATATTCTTATAATAATCTATATGTGTAAGATAAAAAGCAGTTTTGAATATATTATAAATCATATTAAAAACTGTTCTATAGCATCTTTTATTTTTGAGCCCGTGAAAATATATTATTGCTTTTATTTTTTCAAGAAAAAAACAACTTTTTTTATTCAAAGCTTATAAGAATTATTTTTTATATAATTAAGAACAAATAATTAAAGCTTTTTGTTTTTCTTTGTAAATAATTTTTAAGCTCACAAAAGGAGAAAAAATTAACACAAACTTTATGCCTTTTGAGTTGTAATTTTTTTTAGATACAATATGAATAGTTTTTTAGATATAATACAAATAGGAAAGCAAACAATTAAACACGAGGCGGAAACCATACAAAACTTAGAACATTTTATAAATGAGGATTTTGCAAAAAGTGTAACCGAAATATATAATTCAAAAGGAAGGGTTATAATAACAGGGATAGGTAAGAGTGCCAATATATCGCAAAAGATAGTGGCAACATTAAATTCAACAGGTACACCTGCGGTTTTTATGCACGCTGCCGATGCTATTCATGGTGATTTGGGTATAGTGCAAAAGGACGATGTTATTATTTGTCTATCAAAAAGTGGTAATACCCCTGAAATTAAGGTTTTAATACCTTTACTTAAAATACGAGGAAATAAATTAATAGCAATTGTGTCGGATGCTGAGTCGTACCTTGCTCATCAGGCTGATTATGTGCTTAATGCTTATGCCGATAAAGAGGCTTGTCCGAATAATTTAGCCCCAACATCGAGTACTACAGCACAATTAGTTATGGGCGATGCTTTAGCTATTGCATTGCTCGATTATCGTAAGTTTACTTCAAACGATTTTGCTAAATATCACCCTGGGGGTTCACTTGGTAAAAAGTTGTATTTACGAGTAAATGATTTGTTTAAGCAAAACGAAAAACCTCAAGTTTATGAAACCGATAATATAAAAAAAGTAATATTAGAGATAGGCGAAAAACGACTTGGTGCAACAGCAGTGTTATCTGCCGATGGTAGCTTAGCGGGAATAATTACCGATGGCGACCTTAGGCGAATGTTAGATAAAACATTAGATTATAATGTTGTTACGGCAAAAGATATTATGGGTAAAAATCCGAAAACCATAAGTAGCGACGAGTTGGCTGCCAAAGCATTAAAAATAATGGAACAAAATAGCATAACTCAGCTAATAGTTTCCGACAACAATCAATACAAAGGAATAATACATATTCATGATATATTAAAAGAAGGTATAGTTTAACAAAATGGGGTTAATTGATAAGGCAACGGTAGATAAAATTTTTGATTCCGCAGATATTTTAGATGTGGTGTCAAGTTTTGTGAACTTGAAACGCCGTGGAGCTAATTATTTGGGTAATTGTCCGTTTCATAACGAGAAAACCCCTTCATTTACCGTATCGCCCTCAAAAGGAATATATAAATGCTTTGGCTGTGGTAAGGGTGGTAATGCGGTAAATTTTATTATGGAGCACGAGCAGTTATCGTATGTTGAAACATTACGCTATCTTGCCAAACGCTATAATATTGAGATTGTTGAAAAAGAACTTACCCAAGAAGAAAAACAACAAGAAAGCGACCGCGACAGTATGCTTATTGTTAGCAACTTTGCTCAAAAAACCTTTGTCGATAATTTACATAATACCGAAGAAGGTAAGGCTGTTGGTTTGTCTTATTTTACCGAACGCGGATTTACTGAAAAAACTATAGAAAAATTTGAATTAGGTTATTGCCGAAAGCAATCGAATAGTTTTAGTCAAACAGCTGTATCGCAAGGCTATAATAAGCGATTTCTTGTAAAAACAGGACTAAGCATTGAGTGTGATAATGGCGATTTATTCGACCGTTTTAGTGAACGTGTGATGTTTCCTATCCATAATTTAATGGGGAAGGTTATTGGTTTTGGAGGGCGTACGCTCCGTACCGATAAAAAAATGGCAAAATATTTAAACTCGCCAGAATCGGAAATTTACCATAAAAGTAAGGTTCTGTATGGTTTGTATTTTGCAAAAAAAGCAATATCGCAACAAGATAAATGCTACTTAGTTGAGGGTTATACCGATGTTATCAGTATGCATCAATCGGGTGTGGAGAATGTTGTGGCATCATCAGGAACAGCACTAACGCCCGACCAAATACGATTAATAAAACGTTTTTCGTCAAATATTACAGTTCTGTTTGACGGCGATGCTGCTGGTATAAAAGCCGCTTTACGAGGTATCGACCTTATTTTAGAAGAAGGTATGAACGTAAAAGTTATGCTTTTGCCTGATGGCGAAGACCCCGACTCGTTTGCTAAAAGTCATAGTGCAGCTGAATTTACTGAGTTTATAACGCAAAATGAAACCGACTTCATAAAATTTAAAACAAACCTATTACTTGCGGATACCAACAACGACCCTGTAAAAAAAGCAAATCTAATTAGCGACATTGTTTCAACAATAGCTGTAATACCTAACGGAATAAAACGCTCGGTATATATTAAAGAGTGTGCCGACATGCTCCAAATTGAGGAGAAGGTATTATATTCTGAAATAAATAATAAATTACGCAAAAAACAAGAGGCTAAATATTACGCACAGCAACGTGAAAAGAATAGACAAGCAAATCTGTCTCAATACGAACAGCCTGATATTACACAAGAGGCTACAAAACCTATTGAGAAACAAGATAAATTTGCACCCTTAGAGCGTGAAATAATAAGGCTTCTGTTAATGTATGGCGAAAGGGATTTATTTATAATAGAAGCAGGTGGCGAGGCAACAACAATAACCACAGGACGATATATAATTAATGAGGTGCAAAGCGAGTTTGAATTGCGTAATTCTATATATAAAACTATATTTGAGGAGTACGCTGAAAGGTTGGAAGAAGATAATAAAGTTGCACCTGATTATTTCTCCAAACACCATAATTATTTGGTGTCGCAAACTGCTGCCGATTTATTGTCCGATAAGCATTTTTTAAGTAAAATATGGACGCGTCAAGGTTCGTATATAAACGAGGAAGCGGATAATTTAAAGGCAATTATCGATAAAACTATTAATGCCTATAAGTACGAGGAAATTATTGAAATGCTAAAAAAAGTAAGGCAAGAGATGAAGGAGATTCAAAATAATGAAGAACAAGCCGAGCAGATTGAGTTTCTTTGTAATCAGAATATCTTATACAATCAGTATAAAAAGGAAATTGCTAAAATTTTAGGGGAGCGTATTATTTTAAAGTATTGATTTGCTTTAACTACAGAATACTAAGGTTTATAAAGCAAAGTAAGGTGTTTTTTACTGAAAAAAAAACTTAAATATCGGCACTTTGCATAACTCTAAACAAGAATAAACTTACTGCTAACATGTCGGCAGAGCCACCGGGAGAAATATTTTCTTGTTTGCAGAAATCTTTTAATTCGGAGTAATCGGTATTGTTATCTAATATGTTTTTGCATTTTGTTTTTAGTTGTTCCAATACCTTGGCATTGCTACGGAATAAAATATTAGTATCGTTATTTACCGACATTATTTTTATTAAAATACGCATACATTGTTCATCAAAAGCTTGTTTGTGCTGATAGTTGTTAGGCGTAAAATTTAGTTTTTGCATAAACGGATAAACCTCGTCAAAAAAAGTAGGTAAGCCTTCTTCAACTTCCTGACGTATTCCTCCTGCTAGGAGTTTGCCAAATTCCTTAAAGCATTTTTCTCCGTGCGATTTAGGGTTGTTTTGTTTATCTGTAAGTTCTTTGTTAACAAGGTTTTTATTTAATTTTTTTAGTGTGTTACGGAATAAAGCAATATCTAAAATATTAGATTTTTTATAGCTGTAAGCACTTGTAAATAAGCAAAAGGTTATAAGGAAGATGATGCCTTTTTGAGTGTTTATGTTCTTTGTGGCTTTAAACATCTCATGTTCCATTTGTAGTCCAATTACGCGTAACTGATTAATTATCTGTTCTTTATTATTTCCGTCCCAATCGTATCCCATTTTTGCAATGTCGGTAAAATAAGTGCTTATAGCCGAAACAGACGCAATAAAAGTATGATAATTCATATCCGTATGCGAGCCATTGCTATTTGGTGACACCAACCCCGGTTTATCTAAAATAGAAACTTCGGTAAGTATAGCCCACGTTGCATACTCTGTTAATTTTTTGCATATTCGTGTTTTATGGTACGACGTGTTAAAATCATTAATTTTTGTGTGTATTTGATTGCGTAATTCTTCGTACGTATGAGTTTGGTGTCGCATGCAATACAGAGCATATTTATCTTTGCAAATAAAACAGCCTTTTTGCTTATGCGACGATATTGGTTTGTCATTTCTGTCAAATAAATCAACATCTAATAATCTGCCTAATGGGTGAGTCTGTTCAAAAGTTTCAAGTTGTTGCTTTAGGTTACTTAGGTTTATATCATCTTGCTTAAACGGAATTAGGAAAATATCTCCTGCCTCGTCGCATGCTTTTTGTGTAGCCTCCTCAATAATAGGCAAGCGTATTGCTTTTAAATAGTTAGTTAGCTCAAAGCAAACTGCCTCAAAAGCTGTGCTAATATGCTCGTCAGTTTTAGGGTATCCAGGTATGTTAAAATTAATACTTACCGTAGCATATCCTTTTTTTGCATATTCCTTTTTTAAGGCTTGGCGTTGCTCTTTTGCCTCTAATATTTTATTTAAAATCTCTTGCATATTATTTTGTGTTTGTAATGCGGAGGGCAAATTTGCAAAATTTATTTTATTTAATTTTAATAATTGATTCTAATCTGCTTACATTTTAAAAATTAAATTTCATTCTTTACAATCAAAACATTACTTTTGCAGAAGTAAAAATTAAAAGGTAAAAAATAAAAAATGCAACAATTTTTAACCTCTACATTTTTAATTCTTAACTCTTAATTCTTAATTAAAAAATGATAACCTTTTTCAGATTAACAAACAAAAACATAGTAGCAGTAAGTACTCAAAATGAGATAACTAAGGCTGATGCTGAAAAATTAGAATGGCTGTTTGGCAATGCCTCATGTCTTTCGGACAAAGACATTAGCGGAAAATTTGTAGGAGCTCGCAAAGAGATGATAACTCCTTGGAGTACCAATGCGGTTGAGATAACTCAAAATATGGGTATTGCAAATATCTTACGAATAGAGGAATTTAAGCCTTTGCAAGATGCCGAAAAACCACAATACGACCCAATGCTACAAAGTTTGTATAACTCGATTGGTCAGGATATTTTTACTATCGACAAACAAGCTGAAGAGGTTTTATATATTGATGATATTCAGGCATATAATCAGCAAGAAGGTTTAGCATTAAGCAATGAGGAAATTACTTATTTGGAGCAACTCTCTGAAAAATTAAACCGCAAACTAACCGATAGTGAGGTTTTTGGTTTTTCGCAAGTAAACTCGGAGCATTGCCGACATAAAATATTTAACGGACAATTTATAATTGACGGTAAGGAAATGCCTGAAAGTCTGTTCCAACTTATTAAAAATACAACAAAAGCTAATCCAAATAATATTGTTTC
>PDWI01006477.1_pt1 | contig 14649 bp, 13 predicted proteins | sample 1430891 | NCBI WGS metagenome assembly PDWI01 (sample SAMN01162508, study PRJNA174530) | Oral metagenome, whole genome shotgun sequencing project. | biome: Marine environment; feature: Marine mammal; material: Swab sample of the gingival sulcus; isolation source: swab sample of gingival sulcus... | reverse complement strand
GGTATAGGGATAATACAGGGTGGTGTTGGGAACGGCTGCGGCACAGGTGTCCACGAAGGTTGCGATGACGCGAGAATCCGTGAAAATCAAGCCACAGGGCAGTTTCCACAGTTCAACGGTCACGGTGACTTCGTCGCCGGCCACAAACTGATCGGCGTCATAGTAAACCTGCGGCGTATCGAGCCATATCTTATTGTACGTATCGACATTGCTGAAAGCGTTGGAGGTCAGGACGGTCCACTCTTCATCGGCATCGAACTCACCACAAGCGGCGCCTCTGGGTGTCACACTGGCGGCCACGCCGCTTTCCGTGGCAACCGTCCAACCGGTGGAGACATTGGTTCCGTCGCCATCACAAGGATCTTCCGTGCCCGGCAGAGTGCCGTTGATGAAAGTCGGTTGGCCTCCCCAGTAAGCACCGTTACCGGAAACGATCATGCGGACCCGGTATTGGTCTCCGGAGTTGCCCCAGTTGCCGGTGTTGTTGGTGAGAATCAGGTCGTTACCGGCCCATCCATCGGTCTGGCAGTAGTTGCTGCCATCCATGTAGTCGAACATACAATTGGCGTTCTGGCCGCCGGTGAAAGGCACGTAGTCCTGCAGTTCACCCTTACAGGCTTCCAGGGTAATCGAAGTGGCCGAGATCAGGTGAGCCACCTGGGGGTTGGCCGGGTTGAAGGTCAAAAAGTTGTTCCCGGAAACGCCACCGGAGTTGATGCTCACGTTGACGGTGGAACCGCTGTAAACTTCGGTGTCAGCCTGGATGCAGTAGCTGTTGTCCGTATCGTTGTTAACCTGCAGGAAGTCGGCACCTGCCGGGGCATCACCGTAGAAGCCGTTGATGGCGGCCGGGGTACCGGTGGGGGTGTCGTTGAAAGCGTAGCGGCCGGCAGCGGCGTTGCCGTCGAAACCGTCAAACAGTTTCAACTGGAAGCTAGCGTCAGCACTGACGGTGAATGTAGAGGTACCGTCGTAGTTGGCTGCGGCGCCAACGCCGCCGTTGCCAACCGTAGTGTTGTCGGAGTCGTAGACATCGATGCGCATCCGGTTGGAACCGGCGGTGCCGCGAACACGGAAGAACATCTCGGTACCGGCAACAACAACATTACCTGCTGCACCGTCAGAACCATGATCGTTGATGCCCCAGATGGTGTTGTCGATGGATGCGCCATCGGCAGCAACGGAAATCGTGCCATTGAAACCGCCAGGACCAGGAACGGCGTTGGTGGCGGTTCCATTACCGGTGACCACAAAGTCGAAGCTGGAGCACAGGGTCACGCCCAAGGGCAGGTCGGCGGTCCACCAGTCACCGTCTCGGAGCACGGTGCCGGAATCGAAGATAAAGGTGATATTACCGGCTTTTTCACACGCGTTCTCGGCACCGGTGATACCTTCGGAGTTGGTCTTTACCTCAACCTGCTGGGCAGCCATACTCACGGAAGCGATACCGACAACCATGAAAAGAGCCGCGATTACTGCAATCAGTTTCTTCATCATTCCTCCAAAAAATTAATCGATTAAAATGGTTAAACTTAATGCATCAAGACATGTGGAACAAGAAAAGCACCTTCGATTTTTTTCCGCATCACCTCCTTTGGAATTCTTGTTGGGCGGACACTTTTTCGCGCACCCTCGTTAAGGTTGACGATTGCGATCGTATGTACCCGCCGGCAGGCATAATCAATGCCGTCGATGTTCATTGCCAACTGGCAAGGTTTGTATCGATGTTTTTGCCAAACCAGCTATTACCACCTTCGATGATCCTCCAGAACTCATCGTCCACGACCTGTGGCCACACAACGATGCGCGTATCACCAGGACCCAATATCAAATCCACACCTCCGGAAAAATCGGTTGTCCGGGAAAGCTGGCGATGCGGATAATCGACAAACAGTTTACGAAAAGCATCCTTTTTCACCGCACAGGAATCAACAATAACACCGTCAAAATCAAAAAATACCGCTTGCAGTTTTCTTCGCTTCTCCATCTCTTCTCTCCTGATTTTTTTTATGGTATAAGAAAGAATGCAGCATAAACAAAGAGGGGGAGAAAACCAACAATGGAAAAACATAACTGGATTATTGAAAAAAAAGAACCGATAGAGGTAAACAGACTTTTTACTGCGGTAAAGGCTGAGGTATGCAATCCCCGCAACAAAAATAGAAAAGAGTTCGTCCGCCTTGAGCTGGCTGACTGGGTGAATATTCTCGCCATTACAGCAGAAAAAGAGGTCGTTCTTGTCCGTCAGTTTCGTTTCGGATCAGAACAGATGGAGTGGGAGCTTCCCGGCGGTGTGGTTGAAGCCGGAGAACCTCCTCTTGAGGCAGGTATCCGGGAGTTAAAGGAAGAGAGCGGTTTTGCAGGCGATTCCGCACGCATACTCACCACTTTTGCCCCCAACCCTGCTGTTCAGAACAATGAGATGACGGTTATTCTGGTTGAAAATGCGGTAAAAGTAGCAGAACAGCAGCTTGACCCAATGGAAGATATCGAGGTGCATCTGGTGAAGCTGGATACGCTTATTACCATGATCCAGGACGGTACCCTGCGCCAAAGTTTCACCCATGCGGCTCTTTTTCATTATCTACTGCAAACAGGGCAAGTGCATAAACAAGACCTTGCCGACGGCTCAATCCCATAAATTTTTCTGACAGTCCGAAAGCAGGGTAAATGAATTGACAGTACTATACTTTCCTTGTAGTTTCCCCCCCTGCAATACCTGGTTGCAAGAGTACTTTTCTGCGGCAGTCCCTGCCGCTTTTTTATAAAATCTTAATCGCGTAATAAATCCTATGAGTGAAGAAAATCAAACCATCGTCCAGCGCCGGGAAAAAGCCAGATCTCTCGCTGAGCTGGGAGTAAATCTCTATTCAAACACATTCTGTCCGCAACATAAGAGCTATGAATTGCAGGAAAAAGGCAGCCATCTGGAGCCACAGCAAAAAGATGAGAGCGGCAAGCACTACTCCATTGCCGGCAGAGTGATTGCCATGCGTAAATTCGGCAAGGCGGCCTTTTTCACTCTTGCTGACCGGGAAGGCGAATTTCAGTGCTATGTCAAAAAAGATATTATCGGAGACGAGCTTTTTGCCACTTTTCAGAAATGGGATATAGGTGATATCGTCGGCGTTTGCGGCATACTTTTCCGCACCAAGGTGGGAGAACTTTCGCTGCAGGCAAAAGAGATTACCATGATCTCCAAATCAATCCGCCCTTTGCCGGAGAAATGGCATGGCCTCTCAGATGTGGAGACCCGCTACCGTCAACGCTATGTGGATTTAATTGTCACTCCCAAGAGCCGTGAGACTTTTCGCAAAAGAGTACAGATAATCCAACTCCTCCGTGAAATGCTCAACAAAGAGGGCTTTATGGAGGTAGAGACACCGATGATGCAGGTTGTTCCCGGCGGAGCCACGGCCCGCCCCTTCAAAACCTATCATCATGCCTTGAATACCGACCTCTATCTGCGTATTGCACCGGAACTTTACCTTAAACGGCTGCTGGTGGGAGGATTTGAACGGGTATTTGAGATTAACCGTAATTTCCGCAACGAAGGGCTTTCCACCCGGCATAATCCTGAGTTTACCATGCTGGAGTTTTATCAGGCCTATGCAACCTATGAGGACCTGATTGCACTTACGGAAAAGATGATCTCTTCTATCTGCCAGCAGGTTAACGGTTCAATGCAGATTGAGTATCAGGGAACTGCGGTCAACCTCGCTCCGCCCTGGAAGAAGATGACCATGCTTGACTCGTTGGTAGAGGTGGCAGGTCTTGACAGGGACATTGTGGAAGATGATGAGAAAGTGATCGCCCTTGCGCAAGAAAAAGGAATTGAACTTGCAGAAAGTGCTGGAGCAGGCAAGGCCCGCACCGAATTATTTGAACTGCTGGTAGAGGAGAAGCTCATTGATCCCACCTTTATCACCTCCTACCCCACCGAGGTATCACCTCTGGCCAGGAGAAACGAGCAAAACCCGGAAGTAACAGACCGCTTTGAGTTGTTTGTTGTCGGTAGAGAACTTGCCAATGCCTTCAGTGAATTGAACGATCCCGCCGACCAGAAAGCACGCTTTGAACGGCAGATTGCAGGCAGAGGCGATGATGAGGAGATTCATCCTGAACTCGACCATGACTATATCCGGGCACTGGAATATGGGATGCCATCTGCTGCTGGAGAAGGAATAGGTATTGACCGGCTGGTAATGCTGCTCACCGATGCGCCGAGTATCAGGGATGTTATTTTGTTTCCTCACCTGAAACCAGAGATCTCCAATAACGAAAACTGATTTTCAGGCTGCATTATGTACGAATGGTTTATCAGCCGCCGCTATCTACGGGCAAAACATGAACATGGTTTTATTTCACTGATTTCATTTTTTTCCGTTGCCGGGATAACGGTAGGGGTTATCGCCCTTATTATTGTTCTTGCCGTCTACGCAGGGTTCACAGAGGGACTGCGGGATCAAATCTTAGGTCTGAACTCCCATATTGTGGTGCAGAACCGTACAAACGCTATCCGGGATTACGACAAGATCCGCACCGAAATTGAAGCGGTTGACAATGTGGAAGCGGCGACCCCCTATCTCTATACGCAAACGCTGATCAGCTCTTCTGCCGGAGGGAGCGGTATCGTCCTCAGAGGGATATCGCCCCAAACAGCAGCAAAGGTCATCAAGCTGCCGCAGCAGATGATTGCCGGCAGCATAGATGATCTCCTCACCCCCCTTAACAGCTCTGTGCCCAATATCATTCTCGGTAAAAATCTGGCGCAGCGGCTGCGGGCACGAATAGGAACACGGCTGCGGCTCATCTCCCCTTCCGGCCCGCTCACCCCTATGGGGGTCATTCCCAAGATAAAAACATGCCGGGTTTCAGGCATTTTTGAAACGGGAATGTATGAATATGACTCTTCTATTGCCTATATGGCTCTAAAAGAGGTGCAGCAATTTTTAGGGATCGGCAACGAAGTACATGGGTTAGAGGTAAAAGTTGCCCAGAAAGAACTGGATCATGCCGACCGCATTGCTCAAGCTATCGCCGGCAAACTGGGGGATGGCTTTATCGCAAAAGACTGGATGCGGATGAACTACAATCTCTTTGCTGCCTTTAAACTGGAAAAGATAGGCATGTTTATTGCCGTTGCCCTCATTATTCTGGTTGCAGCTCTTAATATTATTTCCGCCCTGGTCATGGTGGTGATGGAGAAAACCAGGGATATCGCTATTCTTAAATCAATGGGTGCGACATCAGGTTCAATCATGCGTATCTTTTTTTTGCAGGGAGCGGTCATCGGCATTGGCGGAACAGCACTCGGTGTCGCCGGAGGCCTGGGGATATGTAAACTACTGTCTAAATATCAATTTATAGAACTCCCTTCAAATGTATATCCGATGACAACCCTGCCCATTAAGGTGCTGCCGCTGGACGTAACGATTATCGCTGCGGCCTCCATTCTTATTACCCTGCTGGCAACAGTATACCCCTCATGGAAAGCGGCAAAAGTGCACCCTGCGGAGGTGTTGTCATGACCTTACTAAAGGCGGAGTCCCTCTACAAAAGTCATGGCATGGGGGAGCGAAAGGTCAAGATTCTCAACGATGTCAGTCTTGAGGTTTCAGCAGGAGAAATGACGGCAATTGTCGGAGCTTCCGGCTCCGGGAAAACAACACTACTGCAACTGCTGGGCACCCTTGCCGCCCCGGACTCAGGGGCACTCTCTTTTCAGGGAGAGTCTTTACTGCATAAATCAGAGCTGGAGCTTGCGGCGTTTCGCAACCGCTCACTCGGCTTTATCTTTCAGTTCCATCATCTGCTCCCCGATTTTACTGCCCTGGAAAATGTGATGATGCCGGGACGGATTGCATCTCAATCACGAAAAAAGACAAAAAAAAGAGCAGAAGAACTGCTTGCTCTGGTGGAACTTGACCAGCGCCGGAACCACCGGGTAGCAGAGCTCTCCGGCGGAGAACAGCAGCGGGCAGCTCTGGCAAGAGCCTTACTCCTCTCTCCCCGGCTGCTTCTTGCCGACGAACCCACAGGGAACCTCGACCTGCGATCAGGGCAGCTTGTTTTTCAACTCCTGCAGCAATTATGTAAAAAAGAACAGATGGCAGTAGTGATGGTTACCCATAATATGGAGCTTGCTGCGGCAATGGACCGCAGTTTGACGCTGCAGGATGGGGGACTTTTTTCATCTTAACAACAGTCCCATCCCGCAGCATCAAGCACTGCATCCACCTTATACCTTCTTATCAGAGGCCTAAAGAGGATGCCGCTTACAGTACCGGCTTTATACGCCAAATATCGTAATTTCCACTTCTTGCACTATCAAAATAGATATATTTCCCGTCTGGAGTCCAGACAGGATGATTATCTTCGGCAGGATTATTGGTCAACTGAACGAGGGTTTTCTTCTCAAGATTAAGCAACCAAAGATCAAAGTTGCCGCTTCGATTTGATGCAAAAACGACCTTTTTCCCATCTGGAGACCATGAGGGTGCGATATCTTCAGCCTCATCAACGGTCAGCTGTACCACATCCTTGCCATCGGTAGAGACAATCCAGATATCACTTCTACTTCCTTTTTTCGCAGCCTGTACCAGAATTTCCTTGCCATTACGAGCCCAGCGAGGACGCCCGCCTTCCCCAATTTCTATCATCTTTCCACTTTTAAGAAACGACAACCAGAGAGACTCATGGTTTCCAATGTTCGCAGAAAAAGCCAGAATTCCGCTCTTTGGGCTAATCGCGGGAGTAACATCATTACTTCCTCTTGCCACCATTGAAAGCGTTTCCCGTTCGCGGGCAATGTTCTTCTTGAAGATAGCACTAAACCCCAGGCGATTACTGCTGAAAAAAAGAGCCTTACCATTATGGGCCCAGTTCGGATCACAATCGGCAAAAGGGCTGGAGGTTACCTGCCGGGGATTTTTACCCATCATATCAGAGATAAAGATATTTTTATCTCCAGACGTATCTGAAACAAAGGCAAGCCTTTTACCTTCAGGGGAAACTTCCGGAGTTGATTCATTGGTGGGAACAAAAGTTATCTGCATCAACTCTTCAATGGAATCGAGGGTCTGCAAGGCAGTAGAAGACTTCTGACGCGCCACAACAAGACATCCGCTTAACTGAAACAAAAGAGCAGCAAGAAGAACAAAAAGACACCCTTTAGCATACATATTTTTCATAGCCATTATTTCCAATCCAAAATAGGAGTTCCTGAAAAGATATCATAGGTACCATCCTTACTATCACGATCACTATGAAAGTAAATAACACCTTTTTTTGACCAGAAAGGGGCACCATCATTTCCTGGATTAAAGGTTAGCTGAGTCGTCCCAACTCCCTCCAGGTCAATAACCCAGATGTCAAAGTTTTTGGCAACCCCCAATGTCCCTTCTCGATTAGAGGAGAACGCAATCTTTTTTCCATCAGGGGACCAGCAGGCATCAATATCATCAGCACTATCTGTTGTTAATTGAGTCAGGTTGGTACCATCGGCATCAATCACCCAGATATCATAATTATCTCCAGTTTTTGCGTGAAACAAAATTCTCTTTCCATCTGGAGACCACTTGGGATTCCATCCGGAACCGATTTGAACAACTCTATAGCCTCCCAGGTCTGATGTCCATAAGGTTGGATCCTTGGGAGCCCGTATTGCGCCAAAGAAGTTATTAATGGAAGGATAGGATTTACTGGAAGAGAAGACAATCTTATTGGCTTTTGGTGAGATACTGGGGTCAAAATCATTCACATTTTCCCTCAATGATATCTGATTAAGCCCCCGCCCGCCTTTAATTTTGGTTTTCCATATAGAGAGGGTATTCAAACGGGCAGAAGAGAAAAAGAGATAACGCCCATCACGGCTCCATGCCGGATTCATATCATCTGCAACATGCCGGGTTACCTGAATAACATTAATTCTCTTGGCATAAGGATCAAAATAGAAAATATCAGAGGTCTTTCCTTTGGTTGCAGTATAAGCCACCAATTTCCCATCAGGGCTTACTTCCGGGTATTTATCATCACCGGGATGATCAATAAGCCGTACCAGATTCTGAAAATTATCAGGAGGGATGGGAATATCCCGCTTAACAGGGGCTGCCGCACATCCGAACAACACCACCATCAGAAAAAAAGACAACAACAAACTGCAGACATTTGGAAATCGGACAAGAGAATACATAAAAGCTCCTTATCAGGTTAAGATTTATAATTCACCAACAAGCACCCTCGACCTCAGAAAAAATTATAAAATCAAACATATGATCTCAACTACTGAGACTTACTCTCTTCTACCAACCGAGAGCGGTAATCATAATATGCCTGTCTCACCGCCACATAGGGATCAAGAGTCATTCTGCGGAGATCATCATAAAGATCAGGATGGAGAGAGAGATTGTTTACCGTTTCTACAGAATAAAGAGACACTCTCCCCTGCCACTCTTCATAGATATACTTTGTTGGCGCGACAACAATATCTACCCCCATTCCCACCGTATCCCGTAGAGAAGACGGCCCTAAAAGGGGCAGACAGAAATACGGCCCGCCCCCGAACCCCCAACGGCCGAAAGTTTGCCCAAAATCAGATTTCTGCGGCGGGAGATTAAACTTCGACTGTGCAACATCAATAAACCCCAACATGCCGAGAGTAGTATTGATAAAAAAACGCTCAACAATCACCCCTGATTTATCAGAATTACCCTGAAAAACAGAGCTCAACAAACGCACAGGAGCCCCCAGATTAGTAAAGAAATTGGCGATACCTTGCCGAACACCGTGGGGAAGAAGAAAACTATAGCCGTCAGCAACCGGCTTTAGTACCCAGTCATATAACTTATCATTAAAGACGAAGAAGAAACGATTCACCGGCTCCAGCGGATCAGTGAATCCCACAGGGGCAGCAAGCTCATCTTCCCACTCATCTTCACCATCTTCATAAAACTCGTCGTCGCCAAGCAAGTCTGGAACCATCTCCATACTCTCTGCAGCAACAGGAGCAGGAGCCTCGGCAAAAGAGGGAAAAGGAGAGAAAAACAGACAAAAAAGAAGAATAGTAAGAAAAAATATACGATTGTATTGCATAAATTCCCCTGAGAATATTTGCATTTTTCTATCTACCATAGAGAAAAAGGGAAAATAGTTAAAACATCAGACGTTCCTCTATGACCTCGGCCAAAAGCGGTGCAAGAGAATACACCTCCACCAGCGAAGAACTCTCTCTGCCCGGATAACTGTCTGAACCAATTATTCGGCCAATGGGGCTTGCGGCAAACTTTTTCTCTGCATCCCCGGCCAGAACTAGATGAGTTGCATGAGCATACACCTCCTTTGCCCCAGCATCCAGGCAACATTCAGCCGTCTGAATAATAGAACCTCCCGTGCGAATCATATCATCACAAATAATGGCCGTTTTTCCTTCAACAACACTGGAAACCTGGCTGACGATAGTTTTATCCGTATCATAGCGATCCTTATCTGCCGCCGTATGAGGACAGTTCAGGATACTCGCCAGATGAGCAACCCGTTTAGAAAAACCATAATCAGGAGACACCAGCACATAGTTTTCCACCTGTAAGCGGGAAAGGGCTGCCGCCACTAATCGATCTGTCCACACATGCCGGGTTCGTACTGCACCGCTATGAGCGTGAAGAACCGCCTCGGAATGGAGATCAACAAAAGCGACAAAATCAGGCCGCATACGAAAAAGCTGCCGAGTCCTGGTTATCCCTTTGGGAATTTCAATAATCCCCGGCTTTGCCCGCTCCATTGTCGAATACCCAAGAAAGGGAACAATAACGTTGATAGAACGGGCATTCCAGTAGTTCGCTCCCGCAATCAGATCAAGCAGTTCCTGAAAAGAGCTGTCATCCTGAGTACTGCCGATAATAACCAGCTCCTTTCTGGCAATGGATAAGGGAAAAGCGTGATACCGTTCCCCATCGGCAAAACGTTTGCGCTCCATCTCGGTAAAAGGCAAACGAAGGTGCTCCGCCACCCGCCGCCCCAAAGAGGTCGATGCCTCAGTGGCAATAGCCACCACATCATCTTTTCGTGCCATTTTTTCCTCTCTTATTTCAGCAGCTCACCAACAATAGCATCCCCCATAGCCTCTGTTCCAACCGGAGAGCCGCCACCAGCCAGATCGGCAGTGCGCAAACCGGAGTCAAGTGTACGAGCGACTGCATTTTCAATGGCCAACGCAGCATCCTCCAGAGCAAAACTATAGCGCAGCATCATGGCAGCAGATAATATCTGGGCAACAGGATTGGCAATCTTCTTCCCCGCAATATCGGGAGCAGAGCCGCCGGCAGGCTCATACAGTCCAAATTTTTCACTGTTTAACGAGGCAGAAGCAAGTAACCCCATAGACCCTGTAATCATCGCTGCTTCATCAGAGATAATATCTCCAAACATATTGCCGCAGAGTAAAACATCAAACTGTTGAGGATCCTTGACCAGCTGCATTGTCGCATTATCGACATAGAGATGATTTAACTCCACCTCAGGATACTCTCTTGCCACCTCCGTGACGACTTCCCGCCAAAGGACCATGGTCGTCAGGACATTCGCCTTATCAATGGAGGTCACCCGTTTATTGCGCACCATCGCCGCCTCAAATCCCATCCGGGCAATGCGCTCAATCTCACTGCGTTTATAGCCCATAGTATCAAAGGCATACTCCTCCGGCCCTGTTCCCTGCCGTCCTTTGGGTGTACCAAAATAGATACCAGAGGTGAGCTCCCGCACACAAAGGATATCAAAACCGTCACCCACGATATCAGAACGTAGAGGACAAGACGCCGCAAGAGAAGCAAAAACCTTTGCCGGACGGAAATTACAGAAAAGATCGAAGTGCTTGCGCAGGGGCAGCAGCGCAGCCCGCTCCGGCTGCTCGGCAGGAGGCAAACTCTCCCATTGAGGCCCTCCAACAGAACCGAAAAGGATTGCATCACTTTTTTCACACAACTCAAGAGTCTCTTTCGGTAGAGCAGCACCATGCCGGTCAATGGCACAACCACCCACATCTGCATGGTTATACTCTATGGAAAAATCAAATTTCTTCTGCGCAGCATCAAGAACCTTGATCGCCTCTGCCATTACTTCTGGGCCAATCCCGTCACCAGCCAGTACCGCTATTTTTCTGCTGATTTCCATCTATTACTCCGTTTCAATAAAATTTAATAAAAAATGCTCAACACCGGAAAAAGGCAAAATAACGCTACGCACATTCCCTAACCGATACCCCGATTGTGCCAACACCGGCTGCGCTGCAGCGAGCTCCTCTTCCCACCTTGGCCCTTTCATCAGCAACAAGGCAGCACCACTCCCATAGAACCCCGAGACCATCTGCAAAAAAGGGCCAATCTCTGTTACTGCCCGGCAAGTAACATGGGTAAACTTTTCCTTGCTCAACGGAGATTCTGCATCCATTCTCTCCGCATACACGCAAATATCCCCTTCATCTTCCGCCAACGTCAATGTTCGTATGATATGGCGCAGAAAATTCACCCGTTTCAAACGAGGTTCCAGCAAACAGAGATCAAGCTGCGGCAAAGCCGCACGGCAAACCAGCCCGGGAAACCCTGCCCCCGTACCAATATCGAGGAGACGGCTGTTCCCCTGCAGCTCAGGTAGAAGTGAGAGGCTGTCGAGAAAGTGCTTATCAATGATGTCCCTGACTGCAGCCGTTTTTGAAATAAGGTTCACTTTCTGCCGCCATTTCAGCAACTCTGCAAGATAGCGTTCAAGCTTTGCCAACCGGTCTTCAGATATGCGATACTCCGGGCCAAGCTGCTCAAGACCCGAGAGAATAAGCGGTAAACAGGAGTCCATTTACTTTTTCACCCGTACAGCAACAGAACGGGCATGAGCTTCCAGCCCCTCCAGCCGCGCAAGGCGCATAATATGCTCAGCATCTGCGGCAAGAGCCGTTGCCGAATAACTGATAAGGGAACATTTCTTCAAAAAGGTTTCCACACCAAGGGCAGAGGCGAAACGGGCCGTTCCCATGGTTGGCAGCACATGATTTGGGCCGGCAAAATAGTCCCCGGCTGCCTCAGGAGTACTGCTGCCAAGAAAAATTGCACCAGCATGACGCAAAAAAGGAATTTGCGCCCAGGGATCAGCGATATTCAGCTCAAGATGTTCAATTGCCAGCATGTTGGCGATGCGAATCGCCTCTTCCAGGCTATCGGCAACAAAAATTGCCCCCCGGTCATCAAGTGCCGTGCGGGCGATCTCTTCTCTCGGCAAAACAGAAAGCTGCTTTTCCAACTCCTCTGCCACCTGCAAGGCGAGATCCTTTTCCACACTTAACAGCACGGCAAGTGCCTGCGGATCATGTTCTGCCTGGGCAAGCATATCCGCAGCGATATGGGCAGCATCGGCTGTGCCGTCAGCCACAATCAACACCTCTGACGGCCCGGCAATCATATCAATACCCACCATGCCCGAGACCTGCCGCTTGGCTTCCGCTACATACTGGTTTCCCGGGCCGACAATAACATCAACCTTAGGGATGCTCTCCGTCCCCCACGCAAGGGCCGCCACCCCCCATGCAGAACCCGCCTTGTAGATTTCATCAATACCAATCTCTTGTGCCGCAACCAGCAAATGAGGATCAACACTGCCGTCTGCAGCAGGCGGTGTTACCATCACACGTCTACGCACACCAGCAATCTGAGCGGGAATACCGTTCATCAACACCGAAGAGACAAGAGGTGTTGAACCGCCGGTTCCTCCCGGGACATACAGGCCAGCGCAATCCACCGGACGAACCAGGCGGCCGACAATAGTGCCGTCCTCTCTTGTCTGCAGCCAGGAGTCCTCCATTTCCCGCTGATGAAATCCGGCAATTCTGGCAATAGCGGCTCTCATCGAGCCCAGGGTTATCTCATCTACCTGCCGGTAAGCATCCTCCAACTCTACGGTCTCAACCTGCAGTCTCGTAAGAGCAGGGCTGTCAAACCGGCGGCAGTATTCCAGCACCGCGGCATCACCTTTTGCCGACACTTCCCGCAAGATCTGAGTGACAGCTTCGGTGCACCCCTCTCCCGTCTGCTGAAAACGCACGACCAAATCCTGCAACACCTTCTGCCCCGCCTCTGTTACCAGTTCCAATGGTTGTATCAACGCTCTTCTCCTTTTATCAACGAGCTTTCTGCAGCACGATAATTTTCCACCTCTCTGAAGTTCCTATCCCCGTGTCTGCGATCAACTCCATTTACTCAGATCCAGATAGTAATATACAAATATATTCGTATCTTACAACAAAAGAGAAAGGGAACCAGCATTTACGATTCATTTACTTTATTCACTTGCAATTCATGACAAAAAAGGCAAGAATATGGTGTTGTTTACCAGCTAAACAGGAATAACATGACCTTTAGATACCTTCTCATTGTCGATATTTTACTCGCTTGCGGTGCCGTTGCCCTGCATCTCGCAGGAAGCACCCTTGTTGTCTACCCTCTCATTACCCTTCAGCTATCTGTTTCCTATGCGGCATACACCCTTGCAAAAAGCAGTACTCCCCAAAAAAAGCCGTTCTATTACCTGCTGGCTATAGCATTTATGCTTCGGGTAGTTTTTTCTACTCTAAACTACGCCCTAAACAACGTACTCCATCCCCCTCTGGATCAGCCGTTAATGTGCCTGGCTTTTTCAGTGCCGTTATTCCTTTTTTGCGCATCTATAGCGTACTACTTTTTTATAACCAAAGACAGGTATGACCGCAGGCAACTGCTGCTTGATGGTTGTAAAACAGCTATTGTTGTTATCGCAGCCGGCGGAGCATCAATTGTTGATATTTATCACCACAAGACCTTTTTTCAGGGAGACTCCTTTACTTTCATTGTTTTCACCTTTCATATAGTAGTGGTCTGTCTGCTCTGCTTTTTCTCTTTTATTGTTCTTTTCTCAAAAAGAACAATAAGCTATACTTCTGCTTTTATAGGACTGCTTTTCTTTTATTTTTTGGTCATTGTTCGCCATATCTTACTGGCGTATGTGATAGTAGACCGCACTCCGCTCCCCAGCGAAGCAAGCGAGCATATATTGATTTTCGCGTGCATCGTACTCTCCACCACATTGAGATACCATCGGTATCTGCTATCGGCCAGGGATCAAAAGAATCTGACGAATAGAATCAACTCGCCGGAAAATATTGGTAAAACATATACCACATCTTTTCTTTACCTTGTAACTACTTCTATCTGGGCAATTGGAATTCTCCCTACCCATGTTTTTGCTCTGTTGGTGCTTATTTTTCTTATTTTGCAATATACAGATCACCTGGTTCAGGAGACCTACACCGCAAACGATTTACTAAACAAGGAGTTGACGGTTGATTCGTTGACGGGGCTGTATAACAGAACCTGTCTTATGAACAAGCTCAATTCACATATAGAAAACAAGCAAGCCTTTACCCTGTTTTTTATTAACCTGATCCGCTTCAAGATAGTTAACGATATTCATGGACCGGATGTGGGCGATAACGTCTTAAAACAGACCGCAAAGAGACTTTTGGGACTGGTCCAGGAACATGAAAATTGTGCTTTTTTCCGTTGCGGCGGAGATGAGTTTGCTGTTCTGTTGAAAAACAATGATAAGGGAAACATCCACAAACTTGCACAGCAT
>PDWI01007018.1_pt1 | contig 14650 bp, 11 predicted proteins | sample 1430891 | NCBI WGS metagenome assembly PDWI01 (sample SAMN01162508, study PRJNA174530) | Oral metagenome, whole genome shotgun sequencing project. | biome: Marine environment; feature: Marine mammal; material: Swab sample of the gingival sulcus; isolation source: swab sample of gingival sulcus... | reverse complement strand
CGGTCCTTATTTATTAGGATTGGTAGGTAACGATGCTGCCGAACGAGAACAAGTGATGCACTTTGCCGAATTTGGTGTCGTGATGATGCTATTTTTAATTGGATTAGAATTACGTCCTGCGCATTTGTGGCAACTGCGAGCATCAATTCTGGGTATGGGTGGCTTACAAGTACTGCTGACCACGCTAATATTCTCACTTATTGGTGTGTGGTTAGGATTATCGGTCAAAATGGCAATTGCTGTCGGTATGATTTTATCCCTATCATCAACGGCAATTGTCTTACAAACCTTAGAGGAAAAAGGCATCAGTCAAACACCGGCTGGAAAAAATATTTTTTCAGTGCTACTTTTCCAAGACATTGCCGTCATACCGATGTTGGCAATTTTACCCCTACTGGCAATGCATTCCGGTAGTGCCAAAATGGTCAAATCCAGTTTATTGGCCGGGCAACCAACTTGGGTGCAGGTTTTTGCCGTTTTCGGCAGCATTGCTGTCATTATTTTATCCGGACAGTTTATTTTACGTCATATTTTTCGCTTGATTGCCGCCACACATATTCACGAATTATTTACGGCACTGACCTTATTTATCGTCACCGGTATTGCTTTATTAATGGAAGTCGTTGGCTTATCACCGGCACTAGGGACTTTTATCGCCGGTGTTATCCTGGCCGAATCGGAATACCGTCATCAAATCGAATTGGATATTGCACCGTTCAAAGGCTTGTTGCTCGGCTTATTGTTTATCTCGGTCGGGGCGAATATTGACTTTCATTTATTCGGGCAATCCTTCACTACCGTTATCGGTCTGGTGTTTGGATTAATGCTTATTAAATTGCTTGTGTTACTGGTTGTTGCCAGATTATTTAAGATGAACCCAACCAAGAGGATGTTGTTTGCGTTTTCGTTGGCACAAGCCGGGGAATTTTCCTTTGTCCTATTTGGTATGAGTATTAGCCTCAACGTGCTATCGGTGGACATCGTCAAATTATTAATTTTAGTCGTTGCCCTATCAATGATGCTGACGCCGATTTTATTGATTATTCTTAACCAACTGGTTTTACCACGCTTTGTCAATCAAATGACGACACTGCCCGAGGATGAAGTTGAAGATGGCAACAATGCCGTCATCATCGCCGGCTATGGGCGTTTCGGGCAAATTGTCGGTCGGCTACTAAAAGCCAATGGTATCGAATCCACCGTGTTGGATTTTAACTCCGACCACGTGGAAACCATCCGCCGTTTCGGGCAAAAAGTTTATTATGGCGATGCGACACGAATTGATTTATTGGAATCAGCCGGGGCAAAATCGGCAAAAATTTTGATTATCGCTATCGCTGACCGAGAAAAATCAGTCACATTGGTCAAACAGGTGCAAGCAGCTTTTCCGCATTTGCAGATTTTTGCCCGAGCCACCAGTCGTCGCCACGCCTATGAATTAATGGAATACGAAGTTGAATTTGAGCGCGAAACCCTATTATCGGCATTGCGATTAGGTGAAAATATTTTAACCAATTTGGGTTATCACCCTTATCGCGCCAGACGAGCCACCAAACTGTTCCAAAAACACGATAATGAAGTTCTGCGCGTGTTATACCCTATTTACTTGAAAAATCATAACGAATACATCGAATCGTCAAAAGAAAATGAGCATATTATTGCACAGACTCTACGCGCCGATATGACCGGCACCGATACCGATAGTTATGACTGGTCAGTCATCTTACCCGATGAAAATATTGAGGAAACTAATGTTGAGAAAAAATAGGCATTTCAACTCGTCATACATTTGTAGAAAAACACTTATCTAATTGTTATGCATTAAAAATATAATAAAATTGAGTACTGTTATTGCAAGCAGCAGCGAAGTAATCCCTCACTACTTTGCACAGTGGCGGGAAACTGCCCCCGCCGTACGCAAGCGTACAACTGGACTTCTCGCAATGATGAGTTTTATATTTTTCACTTTATAGCAAACAAAAAACTTCCATAAATACGATAAGTTCCTTCAGTCTAAATATGGTTATCGGTCAATGTATGTGTCTTTTTATTAGGACTTATGGTATAGTCAAGAGGTGGTTGTTTCTTTATTTGGCATAATATTTTGAGGGTAAAATCGTCATGAATAACGTAGTACTACAAGTCTTTAAAGATAAAAAATTAATCAAAAAAATACCAGCTGATCAACTAGATAAGCCGGTTGTTGCAGAAAGTCATATGGAATTCAATTTTACTATGACCGATAAAACCACCGAAAACCCCGTTAAGGTCGATAAATTAACCCGTAGCGGTGATGATTTAATTGTCACTGTCCAAGGAAAAGAAGTTATCATCGAAGACTATTTTGTCTCTGAAAACACTTATATCAATCCCGCTAACTTGTCCGATGATATGCTCACTGAACCATTGGTAAATACGCAAGCCGAAGAGCAATTACTCGCCTCGGAAATTACCGCAGGAGAAACTGCTACTACTGAAACAGCAACAGCAGGCGGTGGTGTTCCTCCGTTATTACTCGGTTTAGGTGGCTTGGTCGGTTTAGGAGCAATTATGGCAGGTGCAGGCGGTGGCGGTGGTAGTGACGGAGAAGATAAGACCGATACAACAGTACAAACCCCAACCAATATTCAATTAAGTCACAATAAAGTTTTCGAGGGCAATGATGGTGCGGTAGTTGGTCTATTAAATACCACTGATGCTAACACCAGTGATGCGCATACTTATCAATTAGATGATGCCAGTGGTAAATTTGAAATCGTGGGTGATGCACTAAAGGTTAAAGATGGTGTTGTGTTGGATTACGAAACGGATAAAAATTATAGCGTAAAAGTTACGGCTACAGATAAGGCGGGACAAAATACATCGACAAAAACCCTTACAGTTGATGTATTAAATCAATATGAAGGGTTAAACAATCAGACCAATAATAATGGCAACCTCGATGATGACGACATTCCTTACTTTATCAATTCATTGTTTTTACAAGATTTAGGCCAGCATGCAGCAACAGTGAATCTGTGGGGACATAAAACAGGTGACCATATTGATGAATTTGAAAAAATTAATCAATTTATCGGTAAGGAACGAATAGTGCACTATGGTTTTGGAAATAAAGACAACTATGAGAATAGTCCGGGGAAAACTGGTACCGGCGTGGAATACACCGCAGCACAAAAGGCTGGTGTGCATAAAGCAATGAAGTCTTATGCCGATCAGTTTGGTATAAAAATTAAATTTATTGAAAATATAGTTAATCCCGATACAGATGCTGATATCATTTTTTATCGTGGAGAATTGGGAGACGGGACAGCGGGTGTTACTGCTCAAGGTGGATATTTTTCTACACCTGATCCTTATGCAGATGGGAATATTTACTTACCTCTGGGTAATAATTCAATTTGTATAGATACCAAATTCTACGGTGATGATAATAGTATGACTTCTGGTGACGCCTATCAAACATTATTACACGAAATTGGGCATGCGGTTGGGCTTAAACATACGCATAATTGGGATGCTACCACTTCTACACCGCCATACCTTACTGAAAATGAAGACAATACAAATAACAGTATTATGTCTTATACAGATGGTACAAAGCCATTTGATGATAAATTGGCTCATTTTGACATTGCAACTTTGGAATATATGTATGGCCTAAATGATAATTATCGGTCGGGTGATGACACTTATAAATATACTGAACAGAAAATACTTTCCGATGGCTCGGGCAACGATACGCTTGACGCAAGGGCAATTACCGGTGATTTAACTATTAATCTTAACCCGGGGAGTTGGAGTTATACTGACAACGGTAAAAGTGATAGCATTTTAACCTATGGGCAATTGTTTATCGGCTATGACACCGTTATTGAAAATGTGAAAACGGGCAGTGGTGGTGATTATATTGTTGGTAACAAATACAATAACTACATAGTCAGTGGCTCAGGGAATGATATCATCAGCGGTGGTACCGGCGATGATGTCTTGGTCGGTGGAGCCGGTTTGGATACATTAAAAGGTGGTACGGGTAAAGATACTTTCGTTTTTGATGTACTAGATGGCTCTGTTGATACTATTCTTGACTTTAAGACATCAGACGATTTGCTGGCATTAGACGATAATATCTTTACTGCTTTAAAAGGTAAAACGGTCGATGAGATAATGGAGTATATCCACTATGATAATGCAACGGGCTATTTATCGTACGACAGCGATGGAAGTGCCTCTGTTAGTGCAGTTAATTTTGCTTCTTTAGACGCAAATCTTGACTTAACTGCACAGCATATGCTGATTATCTAAGTAGTTTCAATTTTACAAGGAGTGAATGGGGGATTTTTTCATCCCCATTTACTTCATTCTAGTTAATAAGTTACATCTTGTGATAAACATTTCGACAAAACTATTCACAAAATGATTATAGCCTATATAATACTGTGGCTAATAGTTGATGCTTTATCGTCAAAACCATCGGGCGACTGTACAGCAACCCCATCATAATGACCGATAAGCTGCTACTAGCATTATATTTTACTGTTTATTTTTTTATAGGGATAACATAATGCTAATTGAAGAACAAGAGTATTTAGATTTTGATAATGTTTTAATCAAACCTAAACGCAGTACACTTAATTCAAGAAAAAATGTCAATTTAGTTCGCAAATTTGTCACTCGCAACAGCAACATTGAAATCGAAGGTGTACCAATTATCGCTGCTAATATGGACAGTGTTGGTACGTTTGCAATGGCAAAGGCATTAGCTGAATTTCAAATGTTTACCGCTGTGCATAAATTTTATGACGTTGATGAATGGGTTGAGTTTGCCGAAAATAATCCAGACATTTTACCGTATGTTTTTGTCACTATCGGCTCTCACGACAGAGAGATTGAAAAATTATCCGAAATTCTTGATAAAATCCCAGCATTAAAAATGATTTGCGTAGATATTGCCAACGGTTACAGCGAGCATTTTTTAGCACAAATCCAAAAAATCAGAAAACTATTCCCCGATAAAGTCTTAATGGCTGGCAATGTCGTGACCAACGAAATGACCGAAGAATTAACCTTAAACGGTGTAGATATTGTCAAAATCGGTATCGGACCAGGGTCGGTGTGTACCACTCGCAAAATGACCGGTGTTGGTGTGCCACAATTATCAGCAACCATTGAATGTGCCGATGCTGCTCACGGTTTAAGTGGGTTTGTCTGTACCGATGGTGGTTGCGTGAATGTCGGCGATATTGCCAAAGCCTTTGGCGCCGGGGCAGATTTTGTGATGCTGGGCGGTATGTTATCGGCTCATAAAGAATCCAATGCAAAAATCATCAGCAAAAATAGTAAAGATTATGTCTCATTTTACGGCATGAGCTCCAGCAGTGCGATGAAAAAACATTATGGAAAAGTCAATGATTACCGAGCCAGTGAAGGCAAAGAAGTCCTTATCCCCTATCGTGGCGGGGTAAAGAACACTGTGCAAGAAATTCTCGGTGGTATTCGCTCAACCTGCACTTATGTTGGGGCAGACCGATTAAAACACTTACCCAAAAGAACCACTTTCATTAAAGTTAGCCGTCAAATCAACACGGTCTATAACCAGTTTGAGCGCGAGTAAAATTCACTGCACGATAACAAATGTTCGATTACCAAAAAGCCAACCGATACGGTGGCTTTTTGTATCATTCTAATGAATAGTATTTAGTTTAATCTAAATCGGACTGGAATTGTCAATACCGAAGGAATGCCAGGTGGTGGTGGCTTATATTTGCCTAGTCGTCTAAGGGCCTTAACCGCCGCTTTATCTAACGCACTATTACCACTACTACCAACAACGCTTGCACCACTAATACGTCCGTTACGAGCTAGGTTAAATCTTACTCTGACAGTACCCTGCTTACGCATACGGCGGGCCACTTTTGGATAATTACGGTTAGCCATTCTACTGATAGCGGCTCGTAAAGAGGCTTTATAAGCATTTGCATCGGCAGAGCCTCGATTAGACGTACCCTTGCCACCTCTACTGGCACTGGAACGACCACTACTTTTTACTTTGTTGGCCGACTGAGCACCACCGCCGTTACTTGTATCAGAGAATAGCTTTGAAAAATCCGTTGTCGGCTGTTGTTGAACTTTTTTAGCTTTTTTAACCTTTTTCGCTTTTTTCGCAACTTGCTTTTTGACCTTTTTCTTAACTTTCTTTTTCTTGACTTTCTTTTTGGGTTTCGGTTTTTTAACAACCTTTTTCTTTACTTTTTTCTTTGGTTTGGGTTTTATCACAGGTTTTGGTTTCACTATCGGTTCAGGCACAACCACAGGTTCCGGTTCAATCTCCGGCTCTGGTTCCGGCTCCACTACCTCTTCCACTTCCGGCACGCTGGCGACACTGCTACGGGCTTTCATTTCTTCATTTTTTTGTGGTGCTTCGGTCGGTGCAGTCTTTGCAGCCACCATCATACCTAAATCAAAATTAACGGTCTCAATGGCAACAGTTTTGACTTTTTCTTTTACCTGATTAACAGAAAACCATATACCACCAACAATAGCGAGATGGATAGCCAAAGAAATTAATAACGAGAAAAAGTGTCGCATTATTTACTGCCCCATTGGTACCGTTTCCACCGACGTTGGTGCGGTTGAGTTAGCATTTTTGCCACCTTTAGCAATGGGAGAAGTGACTACAGTCACCTTCTTCAAACCGTATTTTGTTAATAAATCGGTCACCCGAACAAATTGCTGGAAGTTAGTTTCAGCATCAATTTTTATGGTGATTTTATGTTCCTGATCTATTTTAGATAAGGTTTCGTCCAATGCTTCTAACGTAATGGCTTTATCTTGATAAAAAAATTCACCTGCCTTATTGATGGTAATCAGTTCTGCCAAATCATCTTGCTTTACCTTCACCTTGCTTTGTGATTTTGGTACATTGACCTCAATTTTACCTTGGCTAATAAAGCTGGCAGTCGCCAATACAATTGCTAGCAACACCAGCATAATATCAATAAAGGGAATGACGTTAATCGTATCAAATTTTTTCATTGTGGCACCTTAACGGTTATTGATTATCGGTGCGAGTTTTTTGGGATTCCCAAGCCAATTTTTTCGCCTCAACTTTCGCCATTAAAGCGTTATAAAACATCACTGATGGAATAGCCACTAAGATACCGGCCGCGGTAGCTTTTAACGCTAACGCCAAACCCAGCATAATGTTACCTGCATCAATTTCACCACCTGCTTGCCCCATATCGTAAAAGGTAATCAAAATTCCCACCACCGTTCCAAGCAAACCAACATAGGGTGCAATTGCCCCCGCCGTATAAATTGGTGTCAGACCTTTACTTAAATCCAGCTCCAAAGCGTGAATATTATCGTATTTTTCAGGCTTAACTCGTGCATAGAAAAAACTCCGTTCCAGTACCCGATAAAGCATAATAATACTCATGATGGCCAAAATACCAAAAATCACGTAATCCGTGTATTGCTTTAATAGTTCCATTAATTGCATAGTGTTACTTCCGGTTAATCAATAAAATTAATGAGATTATACATCATAATAATAAAGATTCCTATTACAATTTAGGCAAATTATCGGTAATACTACCAATCAACATTATTGGTGATTTAAGACCCTTTGGGAGTAACTGAAGTATTTGGAATACTAATGACTTTTTGGGCAATGACTTTAGTTTTGCTTTTTGAAGTAAAGGATAGGTTAAGGCAATAAAAGCCTCTGCATAGTACCACTTTGATACAAAAAACCACCGGTACGATAAACTTACAGTTTATCGTACCTTTTTAGCTGTTCTAGCAAAAAACTTCTAAATCAGTAAATTAGCTACAAAAGCAGAACCGATAAAAGTACCGGTAAAAATCAGCATAGCCACAATGGCAATTTTCAGACCTGAGCGCTTAAAGACTTTAACTTCCATCTGACTAATCGCTAGACCCGCATAGCCCAACACAGGGGTTACAATCGATAGAAAATTCAGTGGTTTTAATGCATCTAGCAACATCGGTGCAACGGGGGAAAACGGTACAGTCAGCAAGACACTGATCAACGACACCCACGCCACTGTTGGAAAACCAATTCTGACATAATGATGAATAATGACACCAATCATACTTAATACATACAGAATCAGCATACCCGGCAAACCTGCCAATGGCGTCACACCCGTGCCCGCCCAGTTGGAAATTAAACTAATTGCACAATAAACGGCTAACACAACGGCACTTTCCCAAATGCCCAAGTGTTTGGTTTCGGTACCGATAGTCTCAACCTCTGCACCGATAGCTGTATCTGCAACCTTATTACGGGATAATCTTTTATAAAACCATTCGGTAAACGGTAGTGCAACAAAAATTGCCAAATAAAGCCCGGTGGCATTGGTCAGCAAATTACTAGCACCGGCAAAAGCAAGAATTTCCTCTTTTTGTTCAGGAACAATGCTTGCCAATGAGCCGGAACACGCCGCTGTCATCGAACCGCTACCCACGCCACACGCCATTGCTAGTGCTTTAATATCAAACAAATTCATTGATGCCAAGAAGCTCGCCATCAAGGCAAAATACAAGGTACCAAACATCGTGCCCATCACATAAACCCCCATTACACCGATACCTTCGGGGCTTTTTAAACCATATCGGTCAGAAATCAGGGCGATATTGGGTTCACGCGCAATGGAATATGTCGAGCCAATCGCTTCTCTTCCCATTTTAAAAACCAACACGGCGACAGGTAAAGACAGCAAAATCGTACCCAGATTACCCAATTCTTGTAAAATCAAGGCAGGACCCGCCTCAACAATTTTAGGAATCGCCGGACCGATAAGACTACCAAATTTAGCAATAAAAGGCAGTATAGTGACAATAACTATAAAACTCGCCACTTGTGTGTTTTCCGGAGCAATCAGTGTTTTTGCTTGCTTGATGATATGTGGATTAAGCAATAGACAAAAAATGAACGCATAAAAAAGGGGTAATAATAGTAAGCTACCGCCCAACATAGGAATTTTTAAAATACCGATAAATTCCGCTATCACAGCAGTTATCAATACAATAAGATGTAACCGCCAATTCAACAACGGTTTGACTAGGCTTTTGTCTGTCATACATTTTCTCCGTTAGTTAGTCATTTAATCATAATGAAACATCATCATAACATATTCAAACAGCGAAATCACCGTGACCGTTTTTAATACCCCCACCATTATATTTTTTATGCTTTAATCTGGCTTAACGCCTCATCAATATCGGTGATAATGTCTTCTACATTCTCAATACCGATAGCATAACGAATTAAGTCATCGGTAATACCTGCTGATAACCTATCGGTTTCAGCAACGCCCGCGTGGGTCATTGACGCCGGGTGCTGAATTAATGTTTCAATACCACCAAGTGATACCGCCAACATCGCCAATCGAACATTATTCATCACGGTTTTTCCTGCTTCCAGTCCGCCCTTGACACCGAAGGCTATCATACTCCCTGCCCCAGCCATTTGTTTTTTCGCCAAATCATATTGGGCAAATGATTTCAAACCCGGATAATTAACCCACGCAACTTTTGGGTGTGTTTCTAGGAATTCGGCGACTTTTTGAGCATTTTCTTGGGCTTGTTTGACGCGTAGCGATAAAGTTTTCACGCCACGAATGACTAAATAGGCTTGATTTGGGTCAATATTACCACCGAGCAAAATCATTGTTTTGCGTAGACAATCATCTAACTCTTTGGTTTTAGTAATCAATGCCCCAGCCACCACATCGGCGTGGCCATTAATGGATTTTGTCAAAGAATGTAGCACAATATCCGCTCCCAAATCGAGTGGACGCTGTAATAGCGGACTACAAAAGGTATTATCCACACAAACTAAAATATTATGCTGATGAGCAATTTCGCTCGCCTGCTGAATATCGGTTAGCTGCATTGTTGGATTAGCGGGTGATTCAAGGTAAAGCAATTTCGTTTTTTCGCTTATTGCTTTTTTGATATTTTCCATATCGGACGTATCAGTAAAAGTCGCTCGCACACCAAATTTAGCAAATAAAGTTTCTAACAATACTCGACTTGCCCCATAAACCGCTTTGGTGCAGATAACGTGATCACCCGATGATAACAATGCTGTGAAAACAGTTGAAACGGCAGCCATACCAGAGGCAAACGCCACGCACCGATAACCATTTTCTAAATCAGCTAATTTTTTCTCCAACGCATCAACCGTCGGATTACCGATACGAGAATAGATAAACCCCTCTTCCCGACCAGCAAATAAATTCGCACCATTATCGGCATCTTTGAATTTAAAGGTTGAAGTTTGATAAATTGGCGTAACGGCACTGCCAAAGGCATCATCAATATCACCCGAGTGAACCAGTTTTGTGTCAAATCCTGAGAAGTTATCGCTCATAATCGTTAGTTAATTATTCATTACAAAAGGCTAGAATAATATAATTTACAACAGTAAGCCAGTAAAAATTAGTGCTATAATGAACTGATGAATACAGCTAACCTTATTACTCAGCAAAAAGCTTTTTTCAACAGTAATCAAACGAAGGACGTCGATTTTCGTATTGAGCAGTTAAAAAAACTCAAACAATTACTCAAAACTAATGAAACCGATATTTGCCAGGCCATTCATAACGATTTTGGTAAATCCGAATTTGAAAGTTATTTAACCGAGTTATCGGTGCTGTATCACGAAATTAATTACTTTATTAAGAAAATTAAACGGTTCAGCAAGCCTAAAAAAGTTCGCACTAACTTGATGAATTTCCCGGCTAAAAGTTATGTGATTGCCGAACCGCTTGGTACAACTTTGGTTATCGGTGCGTGGAATTATCCGTTGCAATTATCACTGTTACCTGCTTTAACTTCACTTGCTGCGGGCAATACGGTCATTTTAAAGCCCAGCGAGCTTGCCCCCAATACCTCGGCAATAATGGCAAAGCTGATTAACGCGAATTTTTCCGCCGATTATTTTTATGTTTACGAAGGCGGTATTGTTGAAACGACCGAGTTATTATCACATCGGTTTGATAAGATTTTTTTCACAGGCTCTACGGCTATCGGTAAAATTATTTATCAAGCTGCCGCCAAACACTTAACGCCCGTGACATTAGAATTGGGCGGGAAAAGCCCAACCTTTGTTTTTGCCGATTGCGATATTAAATTAACAGCAAAACGCATTGTCTGGGCGAAATTTTTAAATGCCGGGCAAACCTGTGTTGCTCCTGATTACATCGTAGTAGAAAAATCCATTGAAGAAAATCTTTGCCACGCAATGCAAGTTGAAATCCAAAAGTACGACACCGACAGCACTGATAACGCTATCGGTGATAATTATCTACAAATTGTTAATGAAAAAAACTTTGACCGATTAAGTGAGTTAATTGACACCGATAAACTATTTTGTGGTGGAAAAACTGATAAGGAAAACCGTTTTATCGCTCCAACTATTTTACAAAATATTAATTTTAGCGATAAAGTAATGCAAGAGGAAATTTTTGGCCCAATCCTACCCGTTATCGGTTTTGATGATTTAGATAGTATCATCGCCGAAGTTAAATCTCGGGAAAAACCTCTCGCCTGCTATATTTATACGAAAAATCGGGACACTATCAACCGATTATTATCGGAACTATCCTTTGGTGGTGGAGCAATTAACGATAGTTTAATGCACTTATCCAATAACAATTTACCCTTTGGTGGTGTGGGTTTCAGCGGTATCGGCAACTATCACGGTAAGTCGGGGTTTGATTGCTTTTCACATCAAAAAAGTATTCTTGAAAAGCCGTTTTGGGGCGAAACTTCACTTAAATACGCTCCTTATACACCGATAAAACAGAAAATTCTTCGCTGGTTTATGGGATAAAAATTTTTCAATAATTAAATAGATTTTCTCTACCGATTAAACTCAAATTTAACCTTTTAAGTTATTAGATAAAAATTGTTTTACCCGTTCAGATTTAGTGTGATTAAAAAACTCATCTGGCGTGCCCGTTTCTTCAATTTGTCCTTGGTGCAAAAAGACAATTTGGTCGGACACTTCTCGAGCAAAAGCTAACTCGTGTGTCACCACAATCATTGTTGAGCCTTCGTTGGCAATATCTTTCATAATAGCAAGCACTTCACCGACTAATTCAGGGTCAAGTGCTGACGTGGGTTCATCAAATAAAATGACATCAGGTTCCATCGCCAAAGCTCTTGCAATCGCAACGCGTTGCTGTTGTCCACCCGATAGCTGAATAGGATGAATATCGCGTTTTTCCCACATACCAACTTTTTTCAATAATTTTTTAGCACGTTCTTTGGCTTCGGTCTTCGAAAGCCCGAGCACCTGTATCGGTGCTTCAACCATATTTTCCATCACCGTTAGGTGTGACCATAAATTAAAACTTTGAAAAACCATTGATAATTTGGAACGAAAACGGGCTAACTGTTTTCTATCAGCTGGTTCTCTCCCGTGACGTGTCTGTTTAAATTTTAATTTTTCGCCTTTTAGGCAAATATCGCCCTGCTCGGGACGTTCCAATAAATTAATACAACGCAAAAAAGTTGATTTTCCCGAACCTGAGGAACCTAAAATACTAATCACATCGCCTTTGTGGGCGGTCAATGAAATACCTTTTAATACTTCTAGAGCACCAAAAGATTTATGAATATCAGTTGTTTGTAATACTATTTCTCTATTATTTGTTGTCATCTTCCACTTATCATATAATGATTCAAACTGAACATTCTAGCATAAAAATTCTAATAGGAAATATGAAAACTATAGATTTATTACTTGACTTACTGAAACGCCCATCTATCACACCTGATGATGCAGGTTGTATGGAATTATTAACCGATTATTTACAACAAAATGACTTTCAAGTAGAAATCACCACTATCGGTGGCGTAAAAAATTTTTGGGCAATTCACGGCAATCAAGCACCACTAACTGTATTTGCAGGGCATACCGATGTCGTCCCTGTCGGTGATGAAAATTTATGGCACAGTCCACCATTTGAGCCGACAGAAAAAGATGGTTACCTCTATGGACGAGGTACCGCCGATATGAAAACGGGTGTGGCTGCGATGTGTGTAGCAGCCGTCAATTTTATTCAAGAAAACCCTAATTACCAAGGCTCTATCGGTATAATGCTAACAGCTGATGAGGAAGGAGCTGCCCAAGACGGCATTCGCAAATTTATGCCCTATTTGGTCAATAAAGGGATTAAAATGGATTATGCTGTTTTTGGTGAGCCGTCATCGGTTAAGGTCTTGGGTGATATGATAAAAAATGGGCGACGTGGTTCGTTGCACGCTCATCTAAAAATTATCGGCACACTCGGACACGTAGCTTACCCTGATAAAGCTGCCAACCCGATTCATGCACTTGGCAATATTATCACGGCACTGACCCGAGAAACGTGGTGCGAAGGCAACGAATATTTTCCCGAAACATCATTACAAATTTGGGAAGTAAACGGTGGCACAGGGGCAAACAATGTGATTCCCGACGAAGCAAGTTTGCATTTTAATTTTAGATTTTCTAGTGAGTTAAGCTCTACCGATATTCAAAACAGAGTGCAAAAAATTGTCGAACAACAATTACAAAAAGAAAAAGCTGAAACAGGTAAAAGTTACGATTACGACATTCGCTACGAAATCAGTGGCGAACCGTTTTTAACACGTGAATGTGTACTCGTACAATCAATGCGAGAAGCCTGCACCGAAGGTGGTCGAATTCGGACCAGTCAATGCAACGATTCATCAAGTCAATGAATGCGTAAAAATTACCGATATTGAACCGTTAACAAAAACCTATCAACGTTTACTGGAAAAATTATATGCCTAATCAAAGCACGACACCGATAGCTGTAATTATTCCCGCCGCAGGTTTTGGCAAGCGAATGGGCGGCGATGTTGCCAAACAATTTTTATCAGTTGCAGGCAAAACCATACTCGCCCACACCGTTGATAAAATCCAAACGTGGGCGAAACATTATCAGCACAATATTATCATTATGATTGCCTTATCGGACGGTGTGGATTTGCCTAGTGATATAGCTAACACCGATAATATAATAACTTGTATCGGTGGCAAAGAACGTGCCGACTCGGTAGCGAATGCCCTATCGGTACTAGCCGATACATTTACCGATAACCCGCCACAGTGGGCAATGGTACACGACGCCGCTCGTCCATTAGTCGATATTGATGATATTGAAAAGCTGTATCAAGCCTTAAAAGATGACGACATCGGTGGTATTCTCGCTGAAAAAATCACTGCCACTGTTAAAAAAGCACACCACACAAGCACTGGCAATATCATTACCGATACCGTGCCACGAGATGATTTATGGCTTGCCCAAACGCCACAATTATTTCGTTTTGATTTACTGAAAAAATCGTTACAAGGGGAACGCCAATATTTGACCGATGAGGCATCAGGTATTGAAGCAATGGGGTTATCGGTAAAAATCATTGAAGGAAATCGCAATAATATTAAAATTACCACACCTGATGATTTGACGTTTTTTACAGCACAATTACTATAAAATTGGGTATAATAGCTCAATTGTCGAATAAAGGCGGAGTATATTGTATGCTTAAAAGATTATTTTCAGGTTCAACGAAAGGTGCAAAAAAGGTTGCTAACTTATATAAACCT